>Ga0116231_10011538_pt1 | contig 13520 bp, 14 predicted proteins | sample S1TSphgellanicum_2_FD_89695 | JGI IMG/M metagenome (GOLD analysis project Ga0116231, IMG submission 89695) | Host-associated microbial communities from peat moss isolated from Minnesota, USA - S1T2_Fd - Sphagnum magellanicum MG | ecosystem: Host-associated > Plants > Peat moss > Unclassified... | reverse complement strand
TGCCGGGAGGTTCGAGCGCCCGTGGCCCAGAATCAAACGAGTCTTTTTGCTTCCTGCCAAGCTGGCCGCGCTTCTATCGTTTTGCAGCGATCTCAAATCTTAATTGAATCTGAGCCAAAGGCGTTTCAACCCCCCGGCTCCAGTATAGAAAAAGTTTTTGCGCCGCTTTTTTCAAAAAGCGGCTGCTTGCTTACTTAACCAACCCGCCTACCCGGCCTCCTCGCTTTCCAGACCTGGTTCTTCCACATCGGCGGCCTGCTGTGGTGTGATCCTGGCGATTGCGTTCTGGTATTTAACGTTGTGAATGGCGATTGAGGTTTCGACGCGTTTGAAGCCCGGCAGGCGGCGGATTTTGGAGGTCAGCAGATTGTCCACCTCTTCGACGCTGGCGAACAGTCCCATTGCCAGGATGTTGTAGCGGCCGAGCATGACGATCACGCAGCTGATTTCAGGCATTGCCGCGAGGGTATCGGCGATTTCGGGCACCCGCACATTGTCGCAATAAATTCCGAACATCACCAGGTTCGGCGAGCCGGCGAAGCGGAAGCTGCGGATGGTGGTGAAGTGGATCAGGCTGCGGCGCTGCAGGCGTTTGACCCGGGTACGGATCGTGCCCTCGGTGATTTCGAGCTCCATCGCGATCTGGCGATTGGAGGCGCGGCCATCGCGGCCGAAGGCCTCGATGATCTTGTGGTCGAGCTCGTCGAGTGTGATGCCGTTCATAGCGGGCCGATGCCGAATTCAAATTTCTTGATATCGGCAGCGATTCCCGGGCTGAGCTCGTCGATGCCGGGGATCTGCCCGATATGTTCGTCGATAAACACGCGGACCTCGTCAAATTCGCGCAGCACTACCAGCATTTCGATATCATAATGTCCGTGCATGATATTGACGCTGAACACTTCCGGCAAAGCCGCCAGCTCGCGCGCCACGTCGGCCACCGGCCGCTCCTTTACCATCACCCCGATCGCGATAAGGATTTTGTAGCCGTGCGCCGCAAAATCCGTAACCGCGACGACCTTCATGATCTGCTGCTCCTCCATCCGATTCAGCCGGGAGGCGACCGTCGCCGGCGTTACCGAGAGTCGGGAGGCGATTTCCTGGTTGGTCGACCGGCCATTCGCGGTCAGGATGTCGATGATGCCTTTATCAATCGCGTCAACGCCCACACTGGCGAGCCGTCTGCCCTTCCTAACCTTCATGCGGCAAACCTTCTGTCATCGGGCGTCGAACTGCTTGATAAAAGAGACATTTTTAAGCGATTAACGCACCGCAGGGACGAGGTCCAGCCCACAATTGAAGAACGCAATTCTTGATAATTCACCGGCCGCCGCCTAATGTGCCGCCAAATACAAGATTAGGGGGTACGATGTTTGCTGATCCTGAAGCCAAGGTTCTGGGGCATCTGGCGCTGCATTACCGGACGCCCGAGGACGGGCCGCGTGCCGCCAAGCTGCTGGACCTGCTGGGCCTGCAGCGTAAACAGGAAATTCCCTTCGGCGGCGGCATGATCTTTTATCAATACACGCTCGCCAATGACCCCACGGGCCGCGGCATCGGCACGCTGTTCCTCTCTTTGGTGCCGGGACCGATCGCGGAATTGACGAAGGCGATCGGCTCGACCTTGAAGGTGGGCACGCCGGAGGAGCATCCGGCGGTGACGGCCTATCGGCAGGGGCAGGTGCAGGACCCCGAGATGAATTTTCATATCGGATTGATGTTCAATTCGCTGGAAGAAGTGGAGCGGCTTATCGCCAGGCTGGAAGCGGCGAATGAAAGCGATCCGGACCTGAAAGGCCGGTTCAAATTCAGCTTCAACCGCGCCATGGAGGGTGACCCGGAGATTGACGCGCGGATGGCGGCCTCGCCGATTTTCGGCAAGACCGAGCGCCGGACCTATGGCCGTTTTGGCTGCCAGGCGTTTGTTGAGACCGATCTGCTGGCCGGCGGGCTGCTGGGCGAGAACATGGTGATCGAGCTGGACTACGTTTTCCCCAATCGTGCCGAAAACATGTTCGTTAAAAGCGTGGCGTGAATCCGGGCCGCCACGGAATTCATCGAACCGTGGTTATGCGCGGATCAGTGCCGGAATGCGTACTGGAATTTACGGCAAAATGCGCGTATGGACGGCTGAACGATCAAATGGCCTGAATACACGCCGCCAACGGTTCTGACATTCTGATAAATGAGGAGGGTCCGCATCATGACAGGAACAAGTGAGTATGGGTTGGGGCCGTTCACCTTCCCGCGCGGCTGGTTCATGGTTGCCGGGTCTGAGGAAGTGACCAGCAAGCCGATCGGTGTGCGCTATTTCGGGCAGGATCTCGTGCTCTACCGCGGCGAAAGCGGGAAGGCCTATATGGTAGAAGCCTACTGTCCGCATATGGGCACGCATCTCGCACATAATACGCGTTCCTATGTGGTGCGGGACGGCCAGCATGTTGAAGGCGAGTCGATCCGTTGTCCCTATCATGCCTGGCGCTTCGGGCCGGATGGCAAATGCAACGAAATTCCCTACTCCCCCGGCCCGATTCCCGCCGCCGCCAAGCTCGGCACCTGGAAGCTGGTTGAGCGCTATAATTGCCTGTTCACCTGGTACGACGCGGAAGGCGGCGAGCCCTATTTCGACCTGCCTGAAATTCCCGAATGGGAAGACCCGCAATTCGTGCATTGGCAGGTGGACCAGCTGGGCACATTGCCTTGCCATCCGGTCGAGGTGCTCGACAATATGGCCGATGTCGGCCATCTCGGCCCGGTGCATGGCGGCCCGTCGATCTATTTCCATAATGAAATTTCAGGAACCGTTTGCCGCCAGCGTCAGGGGGGCACGCATCGCACGATCGAATCCGGCGACCTGCTTGAGACCAACACATTCTACACCGGCCCCGGCATCCTGATCTCGTATTTCAACGGCAATGACGGGATGATGTTCATCACCCATACGCCGGTCGATGATGGCGTCATCAAGGGATGGCACGCCTTTCTCTATAAATCGCCGAACCAGGTGGCGACTGCGGAGGACGTGCAGATTGCGCGCATCGCGCAGGCCTCCAGCCTGGACGCCTTTGCGCAGGATTTCGAGATCTGGGGCGCCAAGCGTCCCTGCCTGAATCCGCTGGCCGTGGCCGGCGACGGCGCCTTCGGCAAGGTCCGCCAATGGTACAAGCAATTCTACAACCCGCGCGCTCAGGAGGCCAAGTTTCACGCTTTGGCCAATGGTTTCTGGCCGGTGCGCGGATTGCCAAGCGAAAACCAGCGCGTCGCCTGACCGGCGGTCATCTATCAGCGATTTTATGGGCGCCCTGCAGGCAAATGCAAGGCGCCCATATTTTCAACCGGGCCGCAGGTCCAGCTTTGAACCGCGGCGAGATGAATAAAGGAAGACATTGAAACGATGAGCAGTGATATTGAGGCGTTTGATAAACGCCTGTCCGTCGATCAGATCATCGGCCATTTGCGCGACGGCATGACCATCGGCATCGGCGGTTGGGCAACAAGGCGCAAGCCGATGGCGCTGATCCGCGCCATCGCGCGCTCCAACCTCAAGGATCTCACCATCGTTTCCTATGGCGGCCCGGATGTCGGCATGCTCGCCGCCGCGGGCAAGCTGAAAAAACTGGTTTTCGCGTTTGTAAGCCTCGATCATTATCCGCTGGAACCTCATTTCCGCAACGCCAGGCAGGCGGGCAGTTTGGAAATTCTGGAGCTGGATGAGGGTCTGGTCCATTGGGGCCTGCGCGCCGCCGCAATGCGGCTGCCGTTTCTGCCGACGCGCGTTGGTTACGGCACCGATCTGGTCAAACAGGCCGAGCTTTCCAAGCGCGTGGTCAGCCCGTTCGAGGATGCCGAAGAGCTGATTGCGATGCCGGCGCTGAAGCTCGATGTGGCGCTGTTGCACGTGCATCGTTCAGACCAGCGCGGCAACGTCCTGACCCTCTCGCCCGATCCGTTCTTCGACGAGCTCTTCGCCCGCGCGGCCGGCGCGACCTTCGTGACGGCCGAGCAGATCGTCCCCACAGCCGAGCTCAACATCGCGGTGAATTCGCGCTACAACCTCATCGAACGGGCGCTGGTCACCGGCGTTGCCGAGGCAAAACTTGGCGCGCACCCCACCAGTGCTGCGCCGGATTATCAGCTCGACCTTAAACATCTCAAAACCTATGTCGAGAGCGCTGCCTCGCCGGAAGCCTGGGCGGCGTATCGCGCCAGCTTCATCGACGTGCCGGACGCCGCCTATGTTGAAGCCGTCGGCGGCGCGGATGCAATTACCGCCCTGCCCAGAGCGGTCTATTAGGAGGCGATGCGGGACATGGAATATTCACTGGCCGAACTTCTTATCGCCGCTGCCGCCGAATCCTGGCGGGATGACGGCGAGATCATGGGTACCGGCATCGGCCCGCTACCGCGCATCGCGGTGAGCCTGGCGAAGCTCACCTTGAACCCAAAGCTTGCCACCACCGATGGTGAATGCTGGTACACGACCGAGCCGCTGCCGGTGGGCGCGCGGGTCGACCAGGTGGCGGAGATCGAGGGCTGGTCCAACTATGACCGCGTGTTCTCCGGCCTATGGGGCGGCAAGCGCCATGCCATGGTCGCACCCGTGCAGATCGACCGTTTCGGTCAATCCAACATATCGGTGATCGGTGACCATCAAAAGCCAAAGGCGGCGATGCTGGGGGCGCGCGGATTTCCGGGAAATTCCATCCACCACAAAAACAGCTTTTTCTTCCCGCAGCACACAACACGGTCTTTCGTCAGCGGTGAGGTGGACTATGTCTGCTCCGCAGGTTGGAATCCGGCGCGCTTTCCGGGCGGAAAATATCCGCACGGCATGGCGCTCGGGATCATCGTAACCGAGTTGGCGGTGCTGGATTTTGGCGGCGCCGATCACGCAATACGGGTCGTCTCATTGCATCCCGGCGTAACCTTCGAGCAGGTGCAGGACAATACCGGTTTTCCGCTGGAAAAGCCTGAAGCCATCCCAACCACGCCGGCGCCGAGCGCGGAACAACTGGCGCTGATTGCACAACTTGACCCCAAGGGCGTGCGCAAAACCGTGATCAAGGGAGACCCGCCCGGCATCCGCGGCTGATTTTTTCAAGCAACAAAAAAGGTGAGGAAATGAAACGATTTTCAGGCAAGGCCGCATTGGTTACAGGCGCTGCATCCGGCATCGGGCTTGCCACCGCCAGGCGTCTGGCGGCGGAGGGTGCGGATGTCGTGCTGGCTGACATCAATATCGAGGCCGCCACGGCAAAAGCGGCGGAGATCGCGAGTGCGAGCGGGGTTAGAACCTTTGCCCTAGGCTACAACGCCGCTTTGGAAGAAAACTGCGTCTCGATGGCGGCGGATGCCATCACGGCCTTGGGCAAGCTCGACGTGCTGGTGAACTGTGCGGGCATCATGCATTGGAGCCAGGCGCATGAATACGATCCGGCAATGTTCGACAAGGTGCTGAAAATCAATCTGTACTCGGTATTCCACGTCTCGCGCGCGGCATTGCCGCAGCTGCTGGCCACCGGTGGCAATATCGTGAACATCAGCTCCGCCGCCGGCCTGACGGGCGTGCCCTACGCCGCCGCCTATTGCGCCAGCAAATCCGGCGTGCTGGGGATTACGCGTTCGCTCGCGGTCGAATATGCGGATAAGGGCGTGCGAATAAACGCCATCTGCCCAGGTGCTGTGGATACGCCGCTGAACGCTTCGGCGCCGATCCCGAATTGGGCGGATATGGCGAAAATCGCCACGCTCTCGACACGCACGGGCAAGTTCAGCTCGCCCGACGAAATCGCCTCCGCGGTCGCCTATCTCGCTTCGGACGAAGCCTGCAACGTCACCGGGAGCGCGCTTTCGATCGATGGCGGGCAGACAGCGGGGTAGTAGAAGACCTTCTTTTTCTGAAGAAAAAGAACCGGCCGCCGGTGCGGCAAAAGACTCTTTTACTCGGGGCCATGGGCGATGGTTAGGCCAGCGCCCATGGCTCCGAATAAAAAAAGTTTTTGCGGCGCTTTTTTCAAAAAGCGCCTTCTTGCCTTGCTTAATTCTAACTGGGAAGCGGCGGGAAGCCGGCCAGCGAGGCGGCATCGATTGGCTGCGCCAGGCCGTTGATGCCGGCTGACCGGCGGCTGAGCAGAAACAGGGCGACTTCGGCGATATGCTGAGCCGAAAGGGCGCCGCGATATTCCGGGTCTTGCAGTTCATTCAAGTCTTTGATCGGCTCACGCACGGCATTGCCGGTCATGCCGGTCAGCACCATGGTTGGACAGACCGCGTTGATCCGCAGGCCGCGGGCGGCGAATGAAGCGCAGGCGGCGCGCACCAGGCCGACGATGCCGTGTTTGGAGATGGTATAGGCGGTGGCCTCGGCAAAGCCGAGGAGGCCGGCAGCCGACGCGGTGGCCACACAGGCGCCGCCCGGGCGCAGAATCGCCTGCGCGCGTTGCACGCCGAAGAATGTGCCGCGCAGGTTGACGGCGAGCACCCGATCGAGCAGCGCGGTCGTTACTTGTTCGAACGGAATATACGGTTGCAGAATGCCGGCATTTAAATACGCCAGATCGAGGCCGCCGAACCCGCGGGTGGCCGCCTCGAACATTGCATCATTGTCGGACTCGCTGGCGATATCGACGCGGATTGCCAGACTGCTTCCGCCGGTCTGTTCGATCTCAGCCGCGGTCTGCGCCGCAGCCGCTTCGTTCAAATCCGCGACGACGACCGCGGCACCTTCCGCGGCAAGCCGAAGGCTGGCGGCCCGGCCAATGCCCGAGCCGCCGCCGGTCACGAGGGCAACCTTGCCCTCGAATTCCCGATCACTCATTCAGCGGCGAGGCTTTGCTTTACCTTGGTATTGAAATGCGGGATCACCTTTTCGCCGACATTACGGATCGTCTCAAGGATCGATTCGTGCGGGATCGTGCCCATCTGGAAGAGGAACAGGATCTCATCGGCGCCGGCTTCCTGCAGACGGGTTACGTAGCGGATGCAGTCTTCCACATTGCCGTAAGCGTCCTGCGCCACCGTGTAGTTGCTGGTGTGCTGGTCGCCGAGCGGAATTTTCTCTTCGGAGATATAGGCGATGGTCTGCTGCTTCTCGCGTTCCAAGGCGGCTGCGTGCTCCTCGGCCGAAAGATCCTCGGTCGTTGGCGGCTTGGCGCCGCCCTGATACCAGTAGGCAATCGCCTCGGCGAAGAAGCGCTGGCCGCGCAAGCCAATGCGCCGGGCTTTTTCACGGTCGTCGAGCACGCAGGCGGCGCAGAAGGCGGCAAGATGCTCGGTGGGCACGATCCCGACCTGATCCTTGACGTCGCGGTTGCGGAAGTTTTCGCGATAAACCGCATTCTTACGCGCGATCTCTTCCGGACCGGAGAAGCCGAGAACGAGCGCGCCAAGGCCGCGACGGCCGGCGAGTTCCAGGGTCGATTCACGGGTGCAGGCGTAATAGAGCGGGGGGTGCGGCTTCTGCAGCGGCTTCGGATGAATCGGCCGGCGCGGGATCTGAATATATTTGCCGTTATGCTCGATCTCAGGCTGCGTCATGATCTTCGGGATCAGATACATGCTTTCATCGATCATCGGCTGCAGCTCGTTCAGGTCGTAGCCGAAGGTTCCGGCTTCCTGCTGCGTGCCGCCTTTGCCCATGCCGAAATGCACGCGGCCGTTGGAGAGAATGTCGAGCGTGGCGATGCGCTCGGCCACCTTGACCGGGTGGTTCATCCCGGGCGGCAGGCAAACGACGCCATGGCCGATGCCGATCCGCGTGGTCCGGCCGGCCAGATAGGCCAGCATCGTTTCCGGAGCGGACATATGCGCATATTGGGTCAGGGCGGTATGCTCGACGCACCACACGGTATCGAAGCCGACTTCTTCGGCAAGCATCACCTGATCGACGATCTCGTTAAAACAACGGACCTCCGATTCCGGGGAGGGATCGACCATCTGGGCTTCATAGATAATTGAAAATTTCATTGCTTAACGTTCCTCATCTTACGTGATTAATGTCAGGCTAGGCGATTGCGGGCCCCGGCGCATCGTCCAAATAGACGACATTTGCTGCTCGGATGTTAAACTTACGCGCTCATAAACTCGGTCATCAAATCCGCTGCGACGAGACATTGCCGCCATCCACGACGATTTCGGCCGCCGTGATGTAGCTGGCTTCATCCGACAGCAGGAAGCGGACGACACGGCCAATCTCTTCGGGTTCGCCGAACCGCCCCATCAGAATCCGCTTCTCGAAATGGCCCTTCGGCAGATTGTCGATCGAGGGCTGCATCATCGGCGTCCGGATCATCCCGGGGGATATGGAATTGATCCGGATACCGTCATTGGCGAGCCGATCGGCAAGCGATCGCACCAGCGACAAAACCCCGCCTTTGGCCGCCGTATAAATTGGATTCGCCGCGTTGCCGAGCGTGGCGTTGATCGAGGACGTCGCCACCACCGCCGATCCCGGCTGACGTTTGAGGTCGGGTAGAAAATTCTGCAGCAGCAGAACGATCGGGCGCAGATGAATGTTGATCCCGTCATTCCAGGATTCGATCGTAATGCCGTCCAGCGAGGCGATATCGACGATGCCGGCGCAATGGACGATGCCGCCGATCGAGGGGAGGGCTCTACGCACCGCCGCAGCCCCGGAAGCAATGGCTTCCGGCAGGCGGACATCCACCTGCAGACCCTGTGCCACCGTGCCGAACTCACGCTCGATGGCTCTGGCCGCCTCCACGGCGCGGGCTTCGTTAATGTCCCAAAGGCTGACCGGACGTCCGACAGCCGCCAATGCCCGGGCGGATGCGAGGCCGAGCCCGGAAGCGCCGCCGGTAATCACAACCCCGGTCGCAGGCGAACCTACAGCTAATGTGTAGTCTGCCAAATTTTTCCTCCTATTATCCCGAAATCATAGGCTAACTTGGATTTGCGTCAAGCAGGCAGCATAAAAGCCGTGAATTTGACGGAAATAACGGCATGGGCTGTGGTAATGCGGAGAATTCACCCCGTATTCAGGGCTGCCCACCGGCCGGTCCGACAGTTTCGAATGCTCAAACCCGCTGCGATGAAATATTGCCGCCATCCACGACGATTTCGGCCGCCGTGATGTAGCTGGCTTCATCCGACAACAGAAAGCGCACGACGCGGCCAATTTCTTCGGGTTCGCCACACCGCCCGAGCAGGATGCGCCTCTCGAAATGGCCCTTCGGCAGATTGTCGATTGCCGGCTGGGTCATCGGGGTGCGGATCTGGCCGGGCGAAATGGCATTGATCCGGATACCGTCATTGGCGAGCCGATCGGCCAGCGATCGCACCAGCGACAGAACCCCGCCTTTGGCCGCCGTGTAAATAGGGTTAACGGCATTTCCGAGCGTGGCATTGATCGAAGCCGACGCCACGACGGCCGAGCCCGGCTGGCGCTTCAGGTCGGGAAGAAAATTCTGCAACAGCAGAACAATCGGGCGTAGATGAATGTTGATCCCGTCATCCCAGGATTCGACGGTAATTCCGTCCAGCGAAGCGGTATCGACGATCCCGGCGCAATGCACGATGCCGCCGATCGAGGGCAGGGCTTCACGCACCGCCACCGCGGCCGAAGCAATGGCTTCCGGCCGGCGGACATCCACTTGCAGACCCTGCGCCACCGTGCCGAACTCACGCTCGATGGTTCCGGCCGCGTCCACGGCGCGGGCTTCGTTAATGTCCCAAAGGCTGACCGGGCGTCCGACAGCCGCCAATGCCCGCGCCGATGCAAGGCCGAGGCCTGAAGCCCCGCCGGTAATGACAACCCCGGTAGCAGGTGAACCTATAGCTGGTTTGTAGTCTGCCATATTTTTCCTCCCGCTCTGTATAGACTGTTAGTCCACCCCGGATTTGCGTCAAGACAGCCGCATTTCAGCATGAATAAATCGACATTAATCGGGCAATCCCATCCTTTTGCGTGATTGACACCCTGGCTGTGCTGAGTCCAGATGGCGCCCAAGATGGGATGAAATTCGGGAACGGATCGGCCAACCGGCGGTATTAGGCGGCTCTGCGAAATCTCGCAGCCTGTACGCCGATAGCATCTTCGCCGCATCGGCGATCAGGCACATCCCGGAGACGTTTTAGGGAGAATTATTAATGTCAACGCGCAGCCTTGTTCATCCTTCGCTCTTGCCAGGCCTGGAAATCATGCCAGCCTTCGCCTTCACCCCGGAGGCGCTGCCGGTCGTCCGGCAGATGGTTAATGAGGGGATCGCCGCGCAGCCCGTGCCCGAGCTGCCGGTAACGTTTCATGAGGAGACGATCGAAGCACCGGGCGGTCATCGGATCAGCTTGCGGATCTTCACGCCCGACCAGCGCACGCATCCGGCCCCGGCGATCTATCAAATTCATGGCGGCGGTTATGTGATGGGCACCGCGCAGATGGGCGATATCGGGAACCGTTACCTGGCGGTCGCGACCGGCGCGGTTGTGGTTGCGGTGGATTACCGCCTGGCGCCGGAAACGCCGCATCCCGGGCCGATTGAGGATTGCTATGCCGGTCTGCAATGGCTGCACGCCAATGCCAAGGCGCTGGGCGTCGATGCTGCCCGGATCGCAACCAAGGGCGAGAGCGCCGGCGGCGGGCTGGCCGCGGCGCTGGCGTTGCTGGCACGCGACCGCGGCGGACCGGCGATTTGTTTCCAAACCCTGATCTACCCGATGCTCGACGACCGCACTGGCGTTTCCAGCGAACCGCATCCCTATGTCGGAGAGTTTTGCTGGACGCCGGAGTCGAATCGTTTCGGCTGGGGCGCGCTGCTCGGCCAGGCGCCAGGCGGTGCTGGCGTGCCGGCGCATGCCGCGGCTGCGCGCGCGGAAAATCTGAACGGCCTGCCGCCAACCTTCATCTGCTGCGGGGCGCTGGATCTGTTCGTGGAGGAGGATATGGAGTTTGCACGGCGGCTGCTCCGCGCCGGCGTGCCGACCGAGCTGCACATCTACCCGGGCGCCTACCATGGGTTCGACATCAATGTCGGCAGCCCGCTGGTGGAAACGATGGCGCGCGATTTCACCGGTGCCCTGCGGAGCGCTTTTTTCGGCTGAGCCGCAAGATCGCGTTACTTTATCGAGGACGAAAATGAACATTGATTTGAGTGGCAAGACAGCCCTGGTAACGGGCGGCGGCGCGGGCATAGGACGCGCCATTGCCGAGGCCTATGCGGATGCGGGCGCGCGCGTGGTCGTGGCCGAAATCGATGCCAGCCGCGCCGATGACGTGCGCGCGGCCCTGCACGCCAAAGGTGGCGAAAACCTTGTTTCCGTCACCGATGTTCGGGATACCAAGCAAGTGGCGGCGCTGTTCGAAGAGGTTGAGCGGCGCTTTGGCGGTCTCGATATTCTGGTCAATAATGTCGGCGACTTCCTGCAGATCGCCAAGCCGTTCGAACGTTATACCGACGACGATTTCGAAGTCCTTTATCAAACCAATCTGCGGTCGGTGTTCATCTGCAGCCGCGCCGCGATTCCGCTGATCCGCAAGGGCGGAAAGGGCGGCAGCATCATTTCCGTCTCTTCGATCGAGGCGTTCCGCGGCATCCCGATGACATCGGTCTACGGCGCCTTCAAACATGCCATTACCGGCTTTACCCGCAGCGTCGCGCTGGAGGTGGCCGCGGACGGCATCCGGGTCAACGCCATCGCGCCGGAGACCACCGAAACCCCACAAGTGCAGGTGCACGCGCTGGTCGCACCCGAGCATCAGCACCATATCCCACGCTGGATACCGCTCGGCCGGTTCGGCCAGCCCGCCGACGCGGCAGGGGCGGCATTGTTCCTGGCGTCAGACCTGTCGTCCTGGATCACCGGCACCAGCATCAACCTGGATGGCGGCGCGCTGGCGGCGGGCGGCTGGTACCGCGACCCCAATAATCTCTGGACCAATGTGCCGGTGATTACCGGCAACGGCTTCAACTTTTAATCACGCATAGAAATGGAAAAACTGCCATGAAGATACTCGTCGTCGGTGGAACCGGCATGATCGGCGGCCACGCCGCATTGCACCTGCGCTCGCTCGGCCATGATGTCAGCATCGCCGGCCGCAACCCGCCGCAGCAGACCACCGCCTTGGCCGAGTTGCCCTTCGTTCAGGGCGACTATATCGCGGGTACCTTCACCAAGGCGGACCTCGCACCGTATGATGCCATCGTCTTCGCCGCCGGCAACGACATTCGCCACGTCCCCAAGGGCGGTGATCTCGGCGAGCATGCTTTGCGCGCCAATGGCGAAGCGGTGCCGGCATTCGCCAAGCTCGCCAAGGAAGCCGGCGTTCGCCAGTTCGTCCATATCGGCAGCTTCTACCCGCATGTCGCACCGGAGTTGATGGCCAGCAACGCCTATATCCGCTCGCGCAAGCTGGCGACCGACGGCATTCTTGCCCTGGAGGCGCCGGGCTTCAAGGTTTGCAGCCTGGACGCGCCGTTCGTGCTCGGCACCATCCCGGGCATGAGCCTGCCGATGTTCGAGGCCTATACGCAATATGCGGAAGGCAAGCTCGGCATGCCGGCATTCGGGCCGGCGGGCGGCACCAACTTCATCTCCTGTTTGTCACTGTCGGAAGCAACCGCAAGCGCGCTGGAGCGCGGCATTACCGGCAAGGCGATCCTGGTCGGCGATGAAAGCATGTCCTTCGCCAAGTATTTCGAGCTGTTTTTCCGGGCCGCCGGGAATGACGCCGAGGTGCCGTCCCTGGACCAGGAACATCCGATGCTGCCCGATGTGGCAATCTACACCGGCCGCGGCAACTTCGTTAACTACGAGCCGGATATGACGCTGGTCAGCTACCGCCGCAACGACATCAAGCGCGCGGTCAAGGAAATCGTCGACCAGTACCGGTCCGCCGCATGAGCGCCCCGGTAGACGAGGGTAAAAGCGAATTCTACCGGCTGGCCTGCGATTACGCGGTCGCAATGGATCGCAACCAGCCGGCGTTGCTGGCGCAAGTGCTGTCCGAGGATTGCGTGATCGAGGCGCCGGGCGTCGTCATCGAGGGACTGACCGCGAACCAGAAAAGTCCGGCCATCCTGCGCGAGATGTTTCTGATGACGCAGCACGTCATCCATAACCAGACACTCACCGTCAACGGCGACACCGCCGAGGGCGAGACCTATTGCACGGCCAGCCATGTCTCCAGGCCTGCAGATGACGGCAACAAAACCAACGCGTTGATCTGGGCGATCCGCTACCAGGATAAGCTGTCTCGAACCGCTGCTGGCTGGCGCTTCACCAAACGGTCGCTGATCGTCGACTGGTCAGAGACGCGGCCGGTGACGATTGGCGTCGCATGGTGAAGAGCTTCTTTTTTTGAAAAAAAAGAAGCAAAAAAACTTTTATTAATCTCGGCCTCGGGCGCTGGCGGCGACAACGCGCATGGCCCAGCATAAAAAAAGTTGGGGCTGGCATAGATAAGCCATAAAAGGCTTATTTATCATATGGTTAAAACGCGCCGAAAAAGTCGGCTTCCGGAGGCTATTCAACGGGCTTTAATTACGCAGTTTGTGGCGGGCGTTCCT
>Ga0116231_10011536_pt1 | contig 13522 bp, 11 predicted proteins | sample S1TSphgellanicum_2_FD_89695 | JGI IMG/M metagenome (GOLD analysis project Ga0116231, IMG submission 89695) | Host-associated microbial communities from peat moss isolated from Minnesota, USA - S1T2_Fd - Sphagnum magellanicum MG | ecosystem: Host-associated > Plants > Peat moss > Unclassified... | reverse complement strand
GCCGAGCACCAGTTGATGGCGGCCAACGCCAACATCGGCGCTGCCCGTGCGGCCTTCTTCCCGAGCATCAGCCTGACCGCCAATTATGGAACCGCCAGCAACCAGCTCTCGGGGCTCTTCAAGAACGGATCGACCGCCTGGACCTTCGAGCCCGAGATCACCCTGCCGATATTCACCGCTGGCGCCAATGCGGCCAAGCTCGATCTTGCGAAGATCCAGAGGAATTCGTACATCGCCCAGTACCAGAAGGCTATCCAGGCGGCCTTCCGGGAGGTGGACGATGCGCTGGCGGCGCGGGCCACCATCGACGAGCAGATGACGGCGCAACGGGCGCTGGTCGTGGCATCCGGCGACGCATATCAGCTGGCGGGGCTGCGATTCCGGTCCGGCGTCGACAGCTTCCTGCCGGTCCTGGATGCGCAGCGGACCCTCTATTCGTCCCAGCTGGGACTCGTGAACCTGGAGCTGTTGCGGCTGCAAAACACAGCGACGCTGTACAAGGCCCTGGGCGGCGGCATGAAGGAGCGCACGGTACAGGGCTGAGGCCTGCGGCGGTGGCCTTGGGACTCAGGGCTGTACCGGCAGCGCCATGCGCGTCGCCAGGCTGGCCATGATCCAGATCGTGCCGGCCAGCATGATCAGCAGCAGCAGCGCAGAGAACAGCAGCAGCAGCGTGATCTCGCGCTTTTTGCCGAAGCCCAGCTGCAGGAAGAAGCGCAGATGGACGATGACCTGCGCCAGTGCGAAGACCCCGATCAGGCCGCGCAGCGGCAAGCCCGGCATCGCGGCCCAATGCACGAGCGCGAATGGCGTCACCGTCAGCACCAGCGCCAGTCCTAGGCCCCAGCCGTAGGAACGCAACTCCGCCCGCTCCTCGAGCCCGCGGCTGGCGCCAGACGCACCGTCGCCGGCCGGCGCCATCATGTCATCCCCGCCAGGTAGACCACCGAGAAAATCGCGATCCAGACGATGTCCAGGAAGTGCCAGAACAGCACCAGGCGCAGGATGCCGAGCTTGACCGGCGCATCCACGCCGTACATCGCCATCTGGCCGATAAGGCAGGCCAGCCAGATGCTGCCGCCCGCGACGTGCAGGCCATGCAGCGGCACCAGGTCGAAGAAGGCGGACAGGAAGCCGCTGCGGCTCGGTGATCCGCCCTTGGCGGCCATCGCCTGGAAATCGTGGATCTCGAGGCCGAGAAAAGCCACGCCCAGCGCCAGTGTCGCCAGCAGCCATCCGATCAGCCGCGGCGCGCCGTGCCGGTACTTGAGCGCCAGCGATGCCATGCCGACCGTGAAGCTGCTGGCCAGCAGCAGCACGGTCTGCAGTGCGACGCTCGGGATGTCGTAGAGCGCGTGTGGCCCGGGACCGCCGGCGGTGGCGGCGGTCGAGGTCACGTAGGTGGCGAACACCATGCCGAAGATGATGGCGTCGCTCATCAGGAAGAGCCAGAAGCCGACCAATACGCTTTGCGCGCCGGCTTCGCCGTCCTCGTCATCCCCGCGCTCGGCGGGGCCGGGACGGCGCGTGAAGTCCGGCATCGCGGCATCGCTCATGCTGCAGCCCCACCGAGCGCCGGTTCGGCCACCCCCCGGTTGGCGGACGTGCGTTCGTCGTCGCGTGATATGGCCCTGGCGGCGGCGACGGCGTCGAGCCAGCGACGGTGGTCCCGCCGCACCTGCTGCGCCGGGACGATGCGCGTGGTGTTGCGCGCGAAGCCGTGCGCGATGGTCGCGGCCACGGCGGCAGCCAGGCACAGGATCACCAGCCACCAGATGTGCCAGACCAGCCCGAACGCCAGCGCGAAGCTGGTGGCACCCAGCACCGGCCCGAGCGCGCTGTTCCTCGGCAGTTCGATATCGACATACGCACTGGCCGGCTCGAATGCCCTGCCGGTTTCCTTGGCGACCGTGAACGCGTCGCGCCCGGTGACCGTCGGGATCACCGCGAAGTTGTATTCCGGCGGCGGCGCCGATACCGACCATTCCAGGCTGCGCCCATCCCACGGATCGCCGGCGAACACGCGGTTCTCCTCGCGCGTGCGGATGGAGACCCAGAGCTGGGCGACCAGCGCGAGCAGCGCCACCGTGAGCAAGATGGCGCCCAGCAGGGCGGCGATCTCCAGCGGCACGTAGGCCGGCACGTCGTAGGAGACGCTGCGGCGCGGCAATCCCATCAGGCCGAGCGCGTACAGCGGGAAGAACGCGAGCATGAAGCCGACGATCCAGCAGGTCGCGGAGACCATGCCCAGGCGTTCGTCGAGGCGAAATCCGAACACCTTCGGAAACCAGAAGTGGTAGCCGGCAAGCAGGCCGAACAGCACGCCGGGTATCGCCGTGTTGTGGAAGTGCGCCACCAGGAACACGGTGTTGTGCACCTGATAGTCGATGGTGGGGCTGGCCAGCAGGATGCCGGTGATGCCGCCGAGCACGAACAGGTAGATGAAGCCGATCGCATAGATCATCGGCACGGTGAAGCGCACGCGGCCGCGGACCATCGTCCACATCCAGTCGTAGATCTTCACGCCGGTGGGGATGCCGATCAGCATCGAAGCGATGCCGAACGCGGCGTTGATGTTGGCCTCCTGGCCCATCGTGAAGAAATGGTGCAGCCATACGGCGAAGGACAGCACCGCGATGGCCATGGTCGCCATCACCATGGAACGATAGCCGAACAGCGCCTTGGCGGAGAATGTCGAAATGACCTCCGAGTACACGCCCAGCGACGGCAGCACCAGGATGTAGACCTCGGGATGGCCGAACATCCAGAAGAGGTTGACGTAGTTCATCACGTTGCCGCCAAGCGCATTCGTGAAATAGTGGAAGCCCAGGTAGCGGTCCAGGGCCAGCTGCGCGGTGGCGACGGTCAGCGGGGGCATCGCGAAGATCATCAGGATGCTGGCGCACAGCGCAGTCCAGGTGAACAGGGGCAGGTACATCAGCTTCATGCCCGGCGCGCGCTTGCGGTAGACGGTAGCGGCGATGTTGATGCCGGTGAACGTCGATGCCAGCGAAGCGAGCGTGAGCGCCCAGATCCAGTAGTCGGGCCCCACGCCGGGGTTGAAGTCCGCTTCGGTGTACGGCGGATAGCCGAACCAGCCGCCGGTCGAGAACTCGCCGACGCACAGCGAAATCATGACCAGCGCGGCACCGGCCGCCGTCAGCCCGAGGCTGATGGAATTGAGCACGGGAAAAACGACATCGCGCGTGCCGATCTGCAGCGGCACGATGTAGTTGATCAGGCCGGTGAGGAACGGCATGGCCACGAAGAAGATCATGATCGTGCCGTGGGTGCTGAACAGTTGCGCGAAATGGTCGGGCGACAGGAAGCCGCCGTCCAGGCCGAAGGCCTGCTGGGCCCGCATCACCACGGCCTCCAGCGCCGCCCGCACCAGCATCACGAAGGCCAGCACCACGTACATGATGCCGATCTTCTTGTGATCGGGGCTGGTCAGCCATTGCGACCACAGCACGCGCCACTTGCGATACTTCGTGAGCAGTGCGATGGTCGCGATCGCGCCGATCACCACCATCAGGGCCGCGCCGCTGGCGATGCTGCCGTTGATCACATTGTCCCGGCTGGGGTCCTGCAGCATCTGCCAGAACGGCAGCGATTCCCGGTCCAGCCGCCCGAGCGGATGCGCAAGGATCCCGCCGACGCTCATCGCATGCCCCGCATCGGCGTGTCGGCAGCGGTGCGCGCGGGGAAGACCGCACTGCCGGCGGATGCGTTGGGGGCGGGCGCCGCCTCGGCCGGCGCGCCGCGCATGGTGGCATCGACGACCGCGGAAAACAGCGCAGCGCTTGCCCCGCGGAAGGTGAGCTCGCGTCCGGACGCCCCGGCCTGTGGCAGTGCGGCGATCAACTCGGCCACCGTGCCGCGTCGCGCGATGAGGGCCAGGGTCTTTTCATCCAGCGGCAGGCCGTTCGATCGGGCTGCCCGGACCCAGGTGTCGAATTCCGCGGGCATCATCGCCACGGCCGTGAAGCGCTGCTGTTGAAAGCCGCTGCCGTTGTACATGGTGTTCTCGCCCAGCGAGCGCCCCGGCCAGTCCGCCTGCAGGTTGAGCTGGGTCACCATGCCCCCCATGGCGTAGATCTGGCTGCCCAGGGCGGGAACGTGGAACGACTGCATCACCGTGGCGGAGGTCAGCTGCAGGGCCACCGGCCGCCCCGCTGGCAGGGCGAAGGTGCCGATGCTGGCGATGCCCTGGTCGGGATAGATGAACAGCCATTTCCAGTCGTAGCCGATGACCTGTACGCGCAGCGCGGCCTGGTCGGAGGGCAGCGGCTTGTACGGATCGAGCGCATGCGTATCGCGCCAGACGATGATCGTCAACAGCCCCACGATCACGATCGGACCGGTCCAGGACGCGATCTCGAGCGGCCGGGAGAAACTCCACTTGGGCGTATAGCGCGATGCCGTGGCCCCGTGCCGGTAGCGCCAGAGGATCAAGGGCGTCAGCACGAACACGGGGATGGCCACGAACACCACCAGCACGGCAAGCGCCTCGAAGAAATGCCAGCGCTGAACCGACGCTATGGGACCCTGCGGATCCAGGAAGCTGATGTGGGTGCCGTCGCTGCACGCTGTCAGCATCAGCATCAGCATCAGCGCGGCAAGGCCGGCCACTGCACCCGATGCCGTTGCCTTGAAGGGACGCAGTCGCGCGCGTGGAAGTTGGATATGCATGGCCGTGGCGGCATCCGGACGGCGAAGTGTCCCGCCCGGGGGCGCGATGGGTCTGTTCGGTACCGTACCGACTCGAGGGCCGGCGGCAACTAACTTCTGCGCGGTTGACGGCATCCGTCGCTGGCGAGTCGGCATGAAGAAAATTCGGTACCGTCGGTGGCGCATGCGGTTTGCCTGCCCGGCGCCCTGCGTGGATGTCGCGAAAGCATGACGATCGCGTCCCCTGCATCGTCGAGCGACACGGGTGCCGGCCCGGGCTGGCGCAACTATCTCGCGCTGACGAAACCCAAGGTCAGCTTGTCGATCGTCTTCACGGCCGTCGTCGGCATGCTGCTGGCCTCGGCGGGGCCGCTGCCGCTTGCCGCATTGTCGTTCGGCACCTTGGGCATCTTCATGGCCTCGGCTTCGGCCGCGGCCCTCAATCACGTCATCGACCGCGGCATCGACAAGAGGATGGCGCGGACGAGGCACCGCCCGCTGCCCTCGGGAAGGCTGCGTGCGCGGCCGGCCCTGGGCTTCGCGATCCTGCTGGGTGCCGGCTCCATGCTGATGCTGGGGTCACTGGTTGGCGCGCTATGTGCGGCGCTGACGTTCGCTTCCTTGATCCTGTACGCCGTCGTCTATACCGCGTGGCTCAAGCGCGCGACGCCGCAGAATATCGTCATCGGCGGTGCCGCCGGCGCCGCCCCTCCCGTGCTGGGTTGGGTTGCCGTGACCGGCAGCATCGATCCGCAAGCCCTGGTCCTGTTCCTGATCATTTTCCTTTGGACGCCCCCACACTTCTGGGCGCTGGCAATCGCACGGCGGGCGGAGTACGCGCAGGTGGGGATACCGATGCTGCCGGTGACGCACGGAATCGCACATACCCGGCGACAGATCGTCCGCTACACGGTCCTGCTGGTCCTGGGCACGCTGCTGCCGGTGCTGATCGGCATGAGCGGACCGTACTACCTGGCAGCCGCCTTGGCGCTGGACGCCCGTTTCGTCCACCTGGTGCTGGAACTCGACCGCGACGCCAGGCCCGACGCGCCGATGCGCACGTTTCGGTATTCGGTCAGGTACCTGATGGCCCTGTTCGGCGCGCTCCTGGTCGATCATGGCATCGCCGTGATGTCGTAGCCACGCAAGGCCTGCACTTCATTCCTGGTCACCGGAGTTGTTCGTGAACCTGGGCGTCTCCAGTTTCAGATGCCGCCGGACCTGCTCGACGTCCGAGGCCGACAGCCCGGACGCCTCGTTGCCCCAGCTGTTGCGAATGTAGGTGGCGACATCGGCGATCTGGGCGTCGGTCAGCTTCCATGCGAAGCTGGGCATCGCGAGCGGTGACGGGCGCCTGCTGCTGGTCCCCGTGCGGGCGCCGGCCAGTATCAGGTGCTCGAGCCCGATGGCGTCGGTCTGCTGCACCATCGCATCATGCCCCAGCCGGGGAAAGAGGCTCGGCTGGCCGATGCCGTCCTGCAGGTGGCACGAGGCGCAGACGTCCGTGTAGATGGCTGCACCCCGCAGCATGGCGCCGGGTTCGGGCGCTGCGCGGCTGGTAACCGAGGTCGGGGCCTGGCTCTTGAGGTAGACCGCCACCGCGAGCAGATCCGCGGCGTTGAGCAGCGAGGTCGAATTGCCGATCACCTCGGCCATCGGACCGCCGGCGCTGGCGCGCGCGTTGCGGCCGTTGCTCAGGTATTCGACGATGTCGGTGGTGCTCCAGAGGCCCAGACCGGTGCGTTCGTTGCCGCTCAGGTCCGGAGCGAACCAGTTCTCGATCCGGGCCCCATGGAACGGCTCGCTGGTCTTTTCCGCGCCCGCGGCGTTCAGGGGCGTATGGCATCCGCCGCAATGGCCCAGGCCATTGACGAGGTAGGCGCCGCGATTCCAGTCCGCCGACTGCTTGGGATCGGCCTGGTATTCCCCGGTTCGGAGGTACAGCAGGTTCCAGGCGCCCACGACGGAGCGAAAATTCAGCGGGAAATCCAGCTTGTTCTTCGGTGGCGTGTAGTCGACGGCCGGCGTGGTGCGCAGGAACGCGATGATCGCATCGTCGTCCTCGCGCGTGACGATGCGGAACGATGCATAGGGGAATGCGGGATACAGGTGCTCCCCGTTCGCACCGATGCCGTCGTGCATGGCCCGGTAGAACTGGTCGTCGGTCCAGCTGCCGATACCGGTACGCGGGTCCGAGCTGATGTTGGCGGTGTAGATCACCCCGAACGGCGTCTCCATGCCCAGCCCCCCGGCCAGCGGCTCGCCGCCGGGACGCACGTGGCAGGACAGGCAATCGCCCACGGCCACGAGGTATTGCCCCCGGCGCAGTTGCGCGGCGTTGGGCGTCGAATCGGGGATGGGCTGGGAGAGCAGTCCCACCGGGGTGAGCGGCGCGTCCGCGTGTGCCGGCAGCGGCGGCAGCGCCGCGTCGGCGTGGACCAGGCCGGCGTACGGGGCGAGCGCGACCCCGACGGCGCATGTCCACTCATTTAGGCGGGAGTGCCGGCGCATCGCTCAGGTCGCCACGAGCGGGCCCGGGCTCTTGATGTATCGGGTGGTGATCTCGTGCGCGGCGTGGTAGGCCAGCGCGGCGACGGTGGCGGTGGGGTTGTAGCCGGCGTTCTGCGGGAAGGCGCCGGCGCCCATCGAGAAGACGTTCGGCACGTCCCAGCACTGGAGGTACTTGTTGACGACGCTGTCGGCGGGGCTTTGCCCCATGATGGCGCCACCGGTATTGTGGGTGGTCTGGTAGGGCACGATGCTGAACGAGCCGGCGCGCCGGTTCAGCTTTATCTCGCGCGGGCCCATGGCCCGCGCGACCTCGGCGGCGCGGTCGGTCAGGTAGTCCGACATCTTGAATTCGTTGGCGGTGAAGTCGAAGGTCATGCGCAGCATCGGGCGCCCGTGGACGTCGCGATAGCTCGGATCGAGGTCGAGGTAGTTGCCGCGATGGCTCATGCAGGCGCCGAGCGCGCTGATCGAAAACGACTTGAGGTAGTTCTTCGCGGCCGCATGCTTCCATGCCAGGCCCCAGCTCGGCGTACCCTCGGGCGTGTAGATCATCTCGATCGGCCGTCCGCCGGTGACCATCCCCGCGATGTAGCCGCCGCCGATGAAACCCAGGCCGGTGTGGTCGAAGTTGTCGCCGTTGAAATCGTCGATGACGGTGGCCAGCGCCCCGGCTCCGATGAAGGGGTTCAGGATCTTGTCGTCGAAGAAGACGTCCACCGACGACATGGTCTGGTAGGCGTAGTTCTTGCCGACGACGCCTTCTCCGGTCGTGGGGTCGTACGGCTTGCCGATCCCGGACAGCAGCAGCAGGCGGACGTTCTGCAGGATGTAGGCGCACAGGATCACCATCTCGGCCGGCTGGAAGAACTCCTCGCCGGCGCTGTTCACATAGGTGACGCCGGTGGCGCGCTTGCGGTCGGGCGACATCTCTACGCGCAGCACCTCGCATTCGGTCTTCAGCGTGAAGTTCGGCTTGGCCATCAGGTAGGGCAGGCTCGTCGTCTGCGGGCTGGCCTTGGAGTAGTTGCCGCAGCCGAACTTCTCGCAGAACCCGCAGTAGGTGCACTCGCCCAGCTGGGCCCCGAGCGGATTCACGTAGGCCTCGGACAGATTGCCGCTCGGGTGCGGGAACGGATGGCGGCCCAGGTCGGCCGCAGCTTTCCCGAACAGCGTGGGCGCATAGGTCTGGCGCATCGGTGGCGTCGGATACGGGTTCGACCTCGGCCCCTCGAACGGATTGCCACCGGGCTGGATGCTTCCGTTAAGGTTGCCGGCCTTGCCGCTGGTGCCGCACAGCCGGTCGAACTGGTCGTAGTGCCTTTCCAGCTCTTCGTAGGTCACGCCCCAGTCCTGGACGCTCAGCTCGTAATCCGAGACCGCACTCTTGCCGTAACGCTGCTCGTTGTGGCTCCGGGTCAGGAAGTCCGACGGCAGGAAACGCCAGATCTGGCCGTTCCAGTGCACGCCGCCGCTACCGACACCGGTGCCCGGCAGGAAGGCGCCCAGGCGCCGCATCGGCAGCGCCTGCTGCGCGCTGTTGTTGCGGATCGTCAGGGTGTCGTAGGTGACGTTCTGGAACAGGTGGTGACGCCACATGTAGCGCAGTTCGTCCTGCGCGAAGCCGGTGGCAAAATCGGTAGACGTATCGCGCCAGGGGCCCCGTTCCAGTGCCACGACCTCGAGGCCGGCATCGGCCAGCTGCTGGCCCATGATCGCCCCGGTCCAGCCGAAGCCGACCAGGACCGCGTCGACCGGCTTGAGCGTGGTGCTCATGTTCCGCCGTCGGTCCAGCCGGGCCGCCCCTTGATGCCGACCGGCGCAAGCGGCACGCGCTCGCCGTGGCCTTGTACCCATTCCTTGTAGTCATAATGGGCCCCGGGGAAGCCGATCATCTTCCATGCGCCCATGCCCCGGTTGCCGCCGTAGATGGGATCGGAGAAGTAGCCCTCCTTGGTGTTCTGCAGCAGCATGGCGAAGAAGACCTTGCTGTCGACGCCGCCCTCGAGCTGCGTCGCGCCGCTCTCGAGGCCCTTGAGCACCGTATCCTGGTCGCCGGCCGCGAGCTTGACGAAGGCCTTGCCGTTCGCCCCTGCGGTGACGTACTGGTCGATGGCCGCGATGGCGGCCCGGTAGTACTGCGCCGGACTGAACCGGCTCTGGTAGCCCTGTTCGGGCGTCCCCTTGGGCCATGGGCCGCCCAGGAAGTAGTGGTCGCCGCGACCGTAGCGCCCGGCCAGTTGCCGGTCCAGGAAGTACGGTACGCCGGCTTCGACCGCGCCGGGCCCGAGCGGATCATCCGGGATCAGCCTTGCCACCGCGGCCTCGATGAACCGGGCTTCCGCGGGCGTGAAGAATACATAGCCGGTGCCCGACGCGCCGGGCGGTACATCCGCGCTTCCTTCCACCCAGGGAACGGCACCGCGAAACGTCTGCGCCGGGGCACCGAGCGCGCCGTCGTGCAGCGGTGCAGCGCTCGCGCCGCCGATCCCGGCAACCGCGCTGGCGATGAAGAAGCGGCGCCGGCCCGGGTTCATCCCGGATGGCGGCGGCGCGGCATCGGGCCGACCCGGATCGGGCCCTCCAGGCTCCTGCGCAGGCGCGTTCGGGCTCGGCTCGACCGCTCGGGCATCTGCTGTGTCGCGCGGGACCATCACGATCTCCTCGTCATCGGCGGTCCGCTGGGATTTCCTTCGTCGTCGTCACGCCGTCCCCGGCGTGTTTGCTGCGGAAGGCAGCGTGGGTCCGCACCAGCCCCTCGAAGCGCGGCGCGATCGCCGCGTCCGACACCCGGACGGGCGTCAGGAAACCGGCAATGAACGCGAAGGCGAATACGAGCTCGAGCATCGCCAGGACGAGCATCGCGTAGCGAACGGGCGTGCCCAGTTGGATCATTTGCGCTAGCGCTCCAGCGTGCAAGCGTCTCGTTCATCGGGCAGCAGCGCTTGCGCAAGTGGCGTGCAGGGTCAAGAGGCAGGCCCGAAATCCGGCGGCTGGTTGCGCGCTTGTATCGGACAGCCGTTGAGCGAGCCCCGATAGGCCGAGAGGACCGGATAGACGTAGCGGCGGGCGCGCCCGATCATGCCCAGCGGCTGGTGGGCCATGATGCCCTGCCACGGCGAGAACGCCATCTCGTCGTCCACGAGGTGCGAGCGGTCCGGCGACCACGCCGTCTGCGCCTTTACCGTCAGCGTCGCTACGGGGAGGTAGGGGTTGGACTCCTCGGGCCAGGCAATGGACGCGTCCTCGACCGGGTTTGCCGAGGCGTCGCGGCGCAGCTGGACGCGCAGCGTCCAGGCGCCGCCTTCCGTTGCCAGCAGCGACACCATCTCGTCGCGGATCGCGTTCTCGCGCCCGTCCACCGCGAATTCCTCGTCCTTCAATGCCAGGAAATTGTTCGAGGCAGGCACGATGTCGAGCTTGGCGACGTAGGCTCCGAACCGATAGGCAGCCTGGGTCCCGTAGCGCTCCCCGACCGGGTTGGATTCCGGATAGCCGCCGAGCGCCTTTTGCCGGCCGGTCGGAAGCCCGACCTTTTCCTCGAGACGGACCAGCGGGCGCAGGACCGCCGACAGCGCCGACTTGGCCCATTGCGCCTTGTCGGTGGTCTTCTCGAGCAGCTTGAGCGCATCCAGGAAACCCTTGGTATCCGGATTCGAAAAGGCGACGCCGCTGGCCAACAGGAAATCCTGCGTACGGCTCTCCTCGCCGCCGGAAAGGCGGTCGCCATCGACGCCGAACACCTTGATCGCGAAGCCGCGTGGCAGGGAGATGCTGTCGCTCAGGATGTCGCCGGCGATCGACGATATCCGGACGATGGCATCGTAGCGGCGCGGCACCGCAAAGATGCCCTGGGCCAGTTCGGGTGGAAGATCGGGGTGCACGCCCAGTTCGCCGCGCAGGATCGCGTGGCTCTTGGCATGCACGCCACGGCTGGCATGGCCAAGGTCGTCGTTGACCTTCTTGACGATCATCTTCAGCGTCTGGGCCAGTTCCTGGGTGATGGACTCCTCCTCGGAGCCCACGTTCTCCGGGTCGGATGCGAAGGCGATGGGTGCGGCGTAGGCGATCTGGTTCACTATCAGGCTCCTTTCCAATGCAAGCGATTGGAAAACGTCATCCGATGAATTGCAGGTTGTCCACGCGCGTCGATCGCAGCGCGAACCGGGTTCGACCTCGCCCGCGTCGATGCGCAGGCAGGTCGGGCCGGCGTCATTTGGCCCGTCCGGGATCCGGCCGTCTGTTCGATGCCGTACCGAGCGATGCCGTACCGCGCGCAGGCGCTTCCATTTCCGCTTCGGCATGCAGGCTTTGCGCATCGCGGCCGATCGTCGCCACCGCCATTGTCCGGTCAGCCTTCTTGAAGCGGACGGCGCAATCGCCAGAGGCCAGCGTGCCCTCGATGTCGAGGCTATCCCACTGTTGCGCGTGACCGACATAGTTGATCACGACGTCGAAGTGCTGGCTCCAGAAGAAGGGAACGGCGTCGAAGCGCTCGCGTCGGCCGAGCATGTTTCTTGCCGCCACCTGGCCCTGGCGCTCCGCGACGACCCAGTGCTCGACCCGGATGCGCTCGCCCGAATGCGGGTCCGGCCAGCGCGCCACGTCACCTGCGGCGAAGATGCCCGGTACGCTCGTCTCCAGGTAGGCGTCGACGGCGATGCCGCGGTCCATCGCCAGGCCGGCCTCCTGTGCCAGGGAAATCGCGGGCTGGACCCCGATGCCGAGCACGACCAGGTCCGCATCCACCGCTGTGCCGTCGCTCAGCGTGACCCGCTTGCCGTCGATGCGGCCCACGGTTCTTCCCAGGTGGAAGCGCACGCCGCGGGACTCATGCACGCCCTGGATGAAACGGCCGAACTCGGGACCCAGCACAGGCTCGAGTGGCGTTTTCCCCGGCCCGACCACGTGAACCTCGAGCCCGCGGCTGCGCAGCGACGCCGCGACCTCGAGCCCGATGAAGCTGGCCCCGACGACGACCGCGCATCGTGCCGGGGCGGCCTTGGCGAGCAGGGCCTTGCCGTCGGCAAAGCTGCGCAGGTAATGCACCTCGGCCTCGCTGGCGCCCGGTATGTCGAGCCGGACCGGGTCGGCGCCGGTCGCGATCAGCAGCGCGTCGAAGTTGAAGCGCCGTCCGTCCTCGAGCCGGACGCTCTTGTTCCTTGCGTCGAGCGACGCGACCTTGGCCTGCAGGACGAGGTCGATCCGGTTCTCGGCGTAGTAGCCCGGCGTGCGCAACGGCATCCAGTCCGCCGGTGCGGTGCCGGCCAGGAAATCCTTCGACAGATTCGGCCGGTCGCAGGGTGGGTCGCCGGCGGCACTGAGCATGGTCACGGCGCCGGGGTAGCCGGCACGGCGCAGCGTGTCCGCGGCGGCCAGCCCGGCAGCGCCACCGCCGACGATGACGACCGAGCGCGGCAGGCTCGACGTGGATTCGATGGCAACCGCCGCCGCAGACGGCTCCGGGAGCCGCTCGCGGACGTAGACCTTGCCCTCGATGCGCTCGACGCGCCAGCAGGGGATCGGATCGAGTGCCGGAGCGCGCAGCGCGCCTCCGGTCTGCAGGTCAAAGCTGGCATGGTGCAACGGGCAGCGCACCGTGCCATCGACGATCAAGCCGTCGCACAGCGCCCCGTGATAGTGCGAGCACAGGGCGCCGATGGCATAGACGCGCTCGCCGCTTCGCACGAGGATCGCCTGCTCGGCGCCGACCTGGCCCGCAAGCATGGTGCCGTCCGGCAGTTCGGCGAGGGCAACGCCGGCACGCAAGTCGGGCGCGCGCGTGTCCATCTTGTCCGTCATGATGTTCTCCTCAAGGGCGTTCAGGGGACTGCCTGCGCTGGCAACTGCGCGCGCTCGGCGAGCGCGGCGGCACGCTCCGCCAGGCGGTCCAGCATGACGGCGATGGCCTGCGCCTCGCCCTGGGCGGAATCCGCGATTACCGGCGTCGACAGGTTCCACAAGGGCTCCTGGCGAGTTGGCGATGGCGCCGCTGCCACCGTGTCCGACACGCCGATCTGCGCCGTGGTCAGCAGCGCATGTCGGCCGCGTACGAGGTCCAGGCGCAGCAGGTCGACCGTGAGCGAGACCGCGTGTGCCGCATCGCCACAACTGGCGTCGCAGATCGTCCAGCCCGGCAAGCGGCCACGCAGTGCCGCGGTGAACTCGCGCGTCATGCCTACCTCGATGCGCTCGGCCCAGTACGCATCGGGCCACTGCGCCAGCGTCTCCGGATCGGCCCAGTATCGAACGGGGCGCGAACGCATGTATTCGGGCACCGCCAGCCGGCGCACCACGAGGATCGCGCGCGCAACACCGGCCGCGGCTGGCGCCGGGGAATCGG
>Ga0116231_10011534_pt1 | contig 13524 bp, 13 predicted proteins | sample S1TSphgellanicum_2_FD_89695 | JGI IMG/M metagenome (GOLD analysis project Ga0116231, IMG submission 89695) | Host-associated microbial communities from peat moss isolated from Minnesota, USA - S1T2_Fd - Sphagnum magellanicum MG | ecosystem: Host-associated > Plants > Peat moss > Unclassified... | reverse complement strand
GTGGTTATGGCTGCTCGGTCCGTTCGTGAGCGCGTCACTGCGCGTGAACGGCGATGCGGACGTTGCGCGCGCACTCTTGGAGCCGATCGCGGACGAACTCGACGCGGGTGCGATCGGCTATCTCGCCGAGCTCAACCAGCCCGAAGCGCCCTTCGCTCCCGACGGCGCGTTCGCGCAAGCCTGGTCCGTCGGCGAGGTGTTGCGCGCGTGGCACGCGACGAGGATCGACGCGTGAGCATCGACGAGCGCCGACGCGCTGCCGACAATCCGGAACAGTTCGTGCGGCTCGCGGACATCAGCGACGATTTCATCGTTCTCGGAGATCTCTCGGGCCGGCTCACGTACATGAACGCCGCGATGTTGCAGGCGCTCGAACTCGAGTCGATCGACGAGCTGCGCGACCGTGCCCAAGACGATATCCTCACTCCCGAAGATCGCGTCTATTACGAGACGACGATCCTGCCGACGCAGTTGCGCGAGGGCCGCTGGCATGGCGAATTCCGATTACGCACGTATCGCACGGGCGTCACGATCCCGATCCTCTATAACGCGTTCGTGCTACACGACGATGCGGGCCGGCCCACGGGTCTCGCGGGCGTCAGTCGCGACTTGCGCGAGCGCCGTCGCCTCGATATCGGTATGCGGGCGCTGGCCGAGACCGGTGCCGCGATGTACGGCTCGCTCGATTTCGAAGGCACGGTGCAGAACGTCGCGAGCGCGATCGTCAAGAGCTTCGCATCGATCTGCGTCGTCGACGCGGTGACGGCGGACGGATCGATTCGCAGCGTAGCGGCATCGAACCGCGGGCCGCGTTTCGCGCGAACGATGCAGCTCGCGGCGGCCGCGCGCAACGAACGGCCCGATCACCCCGTCTGGCGCGCGATACGCCGCGGCGAGTCGACGCTCGTCGCGAACATTCCCAAAGATTGGGTCGAGCGCCACGGGATGCGCGAGGCCGTGGGCGACGCGATCGACGAACTCGATTTGCGATCGCTCTTGTTCGTGCCGATTCGTTCGCAGCAAGACGGCGGCGTCTACGGCGCGCTTTCGTGTTCGCTCGACGGCCGCGACTCGCGCGGGAATTTTACCGTCGACGATTTGCGTTTTGCCGACGAAATCGCCGTGCGCGCGGGGCTCGCGTTCGATCACGCGCGCGCGTACGAGCGCGAACGTCGTATCGCCGTCACGTTGCAAGAAGCGTCGCTGCCGCGCGTGCTGCCCGCGATCGGCGGCCTGCATCTCTCGGCCGATTACCGCCCGGGCAACAGCGAAGCGACGATCGGCGGCGATTGGTACGACGCGTTCGTGCTCGACGACGGCCGCGTCGCGATCACGATCGGCGACATCTTAGGCAACGGGCTCGAAGCGGCCGTGACGATGGGCAAAGTTCGCCAGGCGATGCAATCGGCCGCAGCCGTCATCCCCGATCCGAGCATCATGCTCGAGGTCGCCGATCGCACCGTTCGCGCGCAATCGGGCGATACGTACGCGACCGCGATCGCCGGCATCTTGGATCTGCAGCGGCAGGCCTTCGTTTTCGCGTCGGCCGGGCATCCGGGGCCGCTCGTGCGGATGCCCGACGGTACGATCGAAGACGCGACGCTCGGCGGCCTGTTACTCGGCATGCGCGAGCTCGGCGACGTCGAGCGGCGGACGATCGCCGTGCCGCCGGGGGCGATGCTCGCGTTCTTTACCGATGGCTTAACCGAAGCGACGCGCGATATCGACGAGGGGATACGGCGCATCCGGGAGGCGGTTTCGCGGCTCGAGCGCTGCGGCAACGACGATCCCGCGCACGCGCTCGTCGAAGACGTGTTGCGCGGTGAAGCGGCGATGGACGACGTCGCGGTCCTCATCGCGCAAACGTGCGAGAACGCGCACGACGCTTTGCCCGATCCGCCTGCGCGCACGCGCAACGCCGATCTCGCGCGGCGATTCGCGATTTTCTCCGCACCGCTCGCGATTCCCGATTCGCGGGGGAAGGTGATCACGATCGCGTCTCGTTTCGATGAGATCGTCAAAGTGCGCCGCGCGATTCGCGCGCTCGTGATCAATGCCGATCTTCCGCGTGAGACGGTCGAACTCGTGGAACTCGTCACGGGAGAACTCGTGGCCAACGCCGTCGATCACGGCTCGGGCAGCCTCATCGACGCATCGCTGCGCATCGTCGGCAAGAGCGTCCTCGTCGCGGTGACCAACGACGGCAAAGCGTTCGAGCGCACGACGGCCGATCTCTCGGCGATGATCTACGCCGAACGCGGCCGCGGCCTCGCGATCCTCACGGCGATGGGCTGCACGCTCGCGATCGAACAAACCGATCCCGCACGCTGCACGGTCACGGCGACGATTCCGCTGAACTAAACGCGGCTAAAAATGACGTGCGGGTTCGGCCGGAAACGTAATCCGCGCCGAGCCGTCGAATTTCGGCCGTAGATGCGAGAGCACGAACGCGGCGACGTCGTAGGCCTCTTGAACCGAGAGCGTATCCGGTGGGCTGCCGTACGGCATATTATAGCGAACGAACGCGGCCATCGTTTTGAGGCGATGCATCCCGGCACCGCCGTTGAACGACCGCTTCCCCCACAGCGGCGGGAACGCGCCCGCGTGGCCCGCGCCGTCGGCCGCGTGGCAGGCGACGCAGCGCTGCCCATACACGTTCTTGCCGGCCGCGATGCTCGGCGTGCTCGGCGGCTTCGGGATCTCGTACGCTTGATCCGCGAACCCGGTGCCGACGATCGCGCCGCGCGAGAGAAACGCGATATAGGCGGTGAGCGCGATCATCTCGCGACTGTCGTACGCGGGCGGCCGGCCGTTCATGCTGTAGAGAAAGCACTCGGCGAGGCGATCTTGGAGCGTGATGAAGCGATGCGAGCGTTTATTCCATTGGGGAAACGTTGCGTAGATGCCGAGCAGCGAACCTGCGTGCGCTTTGCGGCCCCCGTCGATGTGGCACGCCTCGCACGACATCCCGGAGCGAACGTACTTCGCCATCAGCTGCGGCGTGCGTTCGATGATGTCGTGGCCGTACGCGATCAGCTTGCCTTCGTCGCCCGGTGGAAACGGTGCGGTCGCATCGCGTGCGGCGGGAGAGAGGTTTGCCGATGCCAGGAGCGCGATCGCGAACCCGGCGAGTCCGAGAAGCTTAAGCAACGTTCAAATAGGCGTAGCGATAGCGAAGCTGAATGACCGCGATCGTCGCAACCATCGACGGCACGACGATCGCGCCCGGGATGAGGTGCGTGAGGATGTCGGCCGCAACGCTCGGCGGGTCCGTGCCCGCGGGCGCGAAGCCGCGGCCGACGAGGCCGCGGGCCTGTTCTTCGACGGCCGTATGGCACGTGAGGAAGGTGACGCCGCGGGCTTGCAGCGTTTCGATCGCGGTATCTTGGAAGAAGCCGCTCGGATCGTCGGGACTGCTCGCGGTCGCGGACGACGTCGCGCGCTTTTTCAAAAACGTGTTCGCGATCATCACGTCGTTCGTCGCCGGATCTTTGATCCCGAAGTATTCGCCGATGCGATACTTCTGCCAGACGTAATCCGAATAGGTGTAGACGCTCGACGGGCCGTGGCCTGCGACGACGGAGACGATCTGCGCGGGATCGGCGTCGAAGCCGAACTGCAACCCGTTGATCGCGTTCTTGACGTTGTTCAGAAAGCTCGGCGCGAGCGCGACCGCTTCCCACAGCAAGTGATAATCGGCGGGGCGTCCGACGATCTTCGTAAATGCCGCTTCATCGAAGTCCGCATGACGCTCGACAAAGGGAAAGCCGCCGGGCGGCGTCGCGAGCGTCGTCGCCCCGATGGCGGTCGATCCGAGAAACGTCGAACGATTCATGCGTTGGAGGGTAGGTAACGCAATGGGCACTTTCCTTGTCTTTCGTCCGGGGCGCTGCGGTGCGGTGCACTCATGCGTATGCGAGGCGTGCCGCCGCGATGCCTAAGAAGGCTCCTACGATGCCGAGGATCACGCTTGCCGCGACGTATCCGACGCCCATCAGCGGCGCCGCACCGCTTCCGAGCATCAGCGCTTCGTACGAGAACGTCGAGAACGTCGTATAGCCGCCGAGTATTCCGGTAGCAAGAAAATACCGCCAAAGCGGATCCATACCAGAGCGCAGTTGCGAGCTCTCGATGACGAGCCCGATCAGGAATGAACCGCTTACGTTGATGAAGAGCGTCGCATAAGCGGCGAACGCGGCGCCGAAGCGGCCGATCACGAACTGCGTGACGAGGAGCCGAAAAACACCGCCGAGCGCGGCCCCGCCCGCGACGACGAAGATGACCCGGAGATCGGGCACCTATCGGGCCTCGAAGTGCTTGCGCGTATCGGCGAACATACTCTGCACGAGGCCGCGCAGGATCGGTGCGCCGGGAGCGCCGAGCGCCGAGGACCGCCCGGCCATCGTCCAGGTGAAGCGGCACGCGCTTGGGCCCATTTCCTCAACGAGATAGTCTTCACCGAAATAGGCGAACAACGGCAAATTCGCTTCGACCACGTAGAACGATTTGCGCCGTCCGTCTTCCCAGCGGAAGTATCGCTCGTTGATAACGAGCGCGCCCGCGACGCGCATCGTGCGCGTCGTGCCGGCGCCGAACGGTCGCGCAGACGTCCAGAGCGCGCCGCCGAGTGCGCGGCACCACCCGAGGGAGCCGTCGGCGACGAGCTCGCTCCAGACGTCGGGGGCCGGGCGCGCGATCTCCATCACGCTGCGAAAAACGGTGGGGGCCGTCTCGAAGGTCGACGCGGTACATGGCTCTAGTTTGCACACGTTCGTAGCCGTTTTGCGCTTGGTACGGCGCGGTCCTCGGGCAGCCGATACCTTAAGGGGTGACATGAACACCCCAGCCGACACTCCGATCCCCTCCGACGATGAAGCGCGGGTAGCCGCACTCCACTCCTACGGCATCATCGACACGCCAGCCGATCCCGCCTACGACGCGTTCGCGACGCTGGCAGCCGGGATTTGCGATACGCCGATGGCGCTCGTGAGTTTGGTCGATGCGTCGCGGAATTGGCTCAAGGCGAGCATCGGGTTCGCGGGGGTTCGCGAGTTCCCGCGCGAGCTGTCGATGTGCACGCACGCCGTCGCCTCGGGCAAGATGCTCGAAATACCGGACACGTCGCTCGACGAGCGCTTTCGCGACAATCCGGTCGTGACGGGCGGGCCCAACATCCGCTTCTACGCCGGCGCGCCGCTGATCGATCGCGACGGGCACGTCCTCGGAACGGTCTGCGCCATGGATCGTCTCCCGCGCGAACTCACGGCCGAGCAGCGAGATTCGCTCACGTCGCTTGCGAAGGTCGTCGTCACGTTCATCGAGTCGCGCAAAGGCGTCGCGCCGCGCACGCTCGATCAGGTCTCGCTACTGAGCGGTGCGCTCGAATCGGCGCCCGATCCCATCGTGCTCTTACGGATCGCCAAACCGGGACAACTCGGGATCATCGTGTTCGCCAACCGTGCGTTCATCGATCTCTTCGGCTATGGCCTCGGCGAGTTGCTCGGACAGACCTTCGCGCTCTTGCACGGGCCCAGAGCCGATCTCTCGCGCATCTCGCGGCTCAAAGAAGCGGCAGCCTCCGGCGAAGCCGGTTCGGAAGTCATCGTCCTGACCAGCAAAGCGGGCGTCGAGCGCACGGTCGAGATTCGCGGTCGGCACATCGCCGACGAATACCGGATCGTATCGCTACGCGATCTGACGCGTTTGCACCAGACGCAAACGGCGCTCACGACCGCGAACCAGCGGCTCACCTCACTGCTCGATAACAACAATGACGCCGTATTGACGATCGATCGCTCGGGCACGTGCCTCGATACGAACGTCGCGACGCAAAAGCTCTTCGGATATTCCCGCAACGAACTGTACGGCTTCGGATTTCTCGCGCTGATGGGGAAGTCGATCTTTCCCGGCGACGAGGTCTTTCCAGCGAAGCTCCTGGGCGGCGGCACGCTCGAGTACGTCGCGACGTTCGTCCATCGAGAAGGACGGCGGCTCGAAGTCGAATGTAAGGTCGTACCGATGATCGTTGCGGGGGTGATCGAGGGTGCGTACGTGATCGCAAAGGACGTCACCGAACGCCGGCGTCTGACCGATCTCGTGACGGAGCAGGCCAATCGCACGCACGCGCTCTACTTGATCTCGGCCGCACGAGCGGCGGCGGAAGCCGAGCAAATCGATGCCGCGCTTCGCTTAGCTGCCGAGTCGTTTTCGATGGAAGCGGCCTACGTAGGCGAGATCCGTGGCGGGACGCTCGTAATCACCCATAGTCTGGGCGACTCGCCGGTCGTCGTCGGATATACGATCGAACTCAGTCGATCGTTTGCCGGAATCGCCGTTTCGCAGCGCGACGTCGTCGCGGTCGAAGACATCAGCGATCCCGAGACGGCTCCGAACAGCGCCCCGGACTTCCCCGGCTGGCACGGATATGTCACGTCGCCGCTCGTCGTCGACGGCGCCGTCACCGGAGTGATCGGTATGATCGCACGCCGCAAGATCGTGTTCTCCGACTACGATAAGCAATTCATGCGGCTGGTCTCGGCGCTGGTTTCGACCTTGCAGGAACGCCGCTCGCAGCAGCAACGGCTGGATCGCATGGCATTTTACGATCAGCTTACCGAACTGCCAAATCGCGCGAAATTTATGGCGACGCTGGGCGAGGCGCTCGAGGATGGGCGCGCGCGCGAGCACGTCTTCGCCCTACACAGCATCGATCTCGACGGCTTCAAGGCGGTCAACGATACGGCGGGTCACTCCGTGGGCGATCTCGCGTTGCAGGAGGTCGGCCGGCGTTTGCGAGAGCTCGTGCGCCCGTGCGATCTGCCCGCGCGACTGGGTGGTGATGAGTTCGTGCTATTACAAGGCGAGATTTCCCGCAGATCCGATATGATCGCGCTCGCCGGCCGAATCGTCGCGAAACTCTCCGAACCCTACGTGCTCGAAGGGCGTACGTACGCACTCGGAGCGAGCGTCGGCGTCGCGCTCTTTCCCGAGGACGGTCGCGACGCGAAGTCGCTCTTGCGCAATGCGGACCTCGCGCTCTACGCCGCGAAGAATCAGGGCAAGGGGCGCGCCGAGTTCCCTAGCGGCATGCGAGCCGAAGCCTGACGATCGTTCACGCGAATGATGCCGCCGGAATTCCCGCTTCCCGAAGACGACGATGCACGCGTGGCCGCACTGCGCTCCTACGGCATCCTCGATACGCAACCCGATCCCGCCTACGACGCGTTCGCGACGCTGGCGGCTGCGATTTGCGAAACGCCGATCGCGCTCGTGAGCTTGATCGATGCATCGCGTCAGTGGGTCAAGGCGAGCTTTGGCCTCGAGGGCGCTCGCGAAACGCCGCGCGGGGTATCGTTGTGTTCGCATGCCGTCGCTTCAGGGGAATTGCTCGAGGTCAAGGACGCGTTGAAGGACGCACGCTTCCGCGAAAACCCGAACGTGACGGGCGATTTGAAGCTACGCTTCTATGCCGGTGCTCCGCTAGTCGATCGGGACGGCCACACGCTTGGGACGATCTGCGCCATCGATCGCCGCCCACGGGAGCTTAGCGCCGAGCAGCGAGAATCGCTCACGTCGCTTGCGAAGGTCGTGGTGACGTTCATCGAGTCGCGCAAAGGCGTCGCCCCGCGCACGCTCGATCAGGTCTCGCTGCTCAGCGGTGCCCTCGAGTCGGCGCCCGATCCCATCGTGCTCTTACGGATCGCGGAAGCGGGACAGATCGGGATCATCGTCTTCGCGAATCGCGCATTCATCGAATTCTTCGGCTATAGCCTCGGTGAGGTGCTCGGAAAGAGCACCGACATCTTTTTCGGACCGAATGCCGATAACGCGCGGGTCGCGCGTCTCAAGGCGGCGGGGGCTTCGGGCGAAGCCGGTTCCGAAGTGGTCGTCCTTACCACGAAATCGGGCGAGGAGCGCACGGTCGAGATTCGCGGGCGTCACATTGCCGACGACTATCGGATCGTCTCGCTACGCGATCTCACCCGACTCCATATGACGCAGGCAGCGCTAACGACCGCAAATCAGCGACTTACTTCGTTACTGAATAACAACAACGACGCCGTTCTGACGATCGATTGCTCGGGCGCGTGCCTCGATACGAACGTGGCGACGGAGAAGCTCTTCGGGTATTCTCGCGAAGAACTTCGCGGCTCGGGATTTCTCGCCGTAATGGGCAAGTCGATCTTTCCCGGCGACGAGGCCTTCCCGGCGAAGCTTCTCGGCGGCGACGCGCTCGTGTACGACTAAACGTTCGCCCACCGAGACGGGCACGCGCTCGACGTCGAGTGCAAAGTCGTACCGATCATCGTTAGAGGCGCGATCGAGGGCGCGTACGTCATCGCGAAGGACGTCAGCGAGCGCAGGCGCCTCACCGATCTCGTGACCGAACAGGCGGCGCGTACGCACGCGCTCTACCTCATCGCAGCGACGAAGGCGGCTGCGGAAGCCGAGCAGATCGATGCCGCGCTTCGCTTAGCCGCGGACTCTCTGAAGATGGAGATCGGGTACGTGGGTCGCGTCGACGGCTCGACGCTCGTCATCACCAATCACCTCGGCGAATACATGGTCGACGTCGGCACGGTCATGGAACTCGATCGGTCGTTTGCCGGTAGAGCGATCTCGCAACGTGACGTAATCGTGGTCGAGGATATGAACGATCGCGCTTCCAAGCCGGACAACGCGCCACTGTATCCCGGCTTACGCGCGTATATCGCTTCGCCGCTGATCGTCGACGGAGCCGTTACCGGCGCGATCGGAATGCTCGCGCGCCGGCGGATCGCGTTTTCCGAGTCCGATAAGCAATTTATGCGCCTGGTCGCGGTCCTCGTTTCGACGTTGCTGGAACGCCAGTCGCAAAAGCAGCTCTTGGACCGAATGGCATTTTACGATCAGCTCACCGAGCTTCCCAATCGCGCGAAATTCATGGCGACGCTCGGTGACGCGCTCGACGATGCGCGAACGGGAGAGCACCTTTTCGCCATACACAGTATCGATCTCGACGGCTTCAAGGCGATCAACGATTCGGCGGGACACGCCGTCGGCGACCTCGCGTTGCAAGAGGTCGGCCGTCGCTTGCGCGAGCTCGTTCGCCCGAGCGACTTACCCGCGCGACTGGGCGGCGACGAGTTCGTCCTCTTGCAGGGTGAGATCTCGCGCCCGTCCGACACGGCCGCGCTCGCGAGCCGGATCGTCACGAAGCTCTCGGAGCCCTACGTCCTCGATGGCGTGACGTATGCGCTCGGCGCGAGTGTCGGTGTGGCGGTCTTCCCCGGCGACGGTCGCGATGCGAAGTCGCTCCTACGCAATGCGGATCTCGCGCTTTACGCCGCGAAGAATCAGGGCAAGGGCCGCGCCGAATTCCTCGACCGCTCGCCCGCGAGCCGCTAAGCGCGACCGGCTTACACCTACGGAACGACGTAGTATGAGGGCGCTGCCGCACTGACGACCGATCCGGCTGCGCCGCTGGTTTGATCGACTTGCGCGGAGGCGGGCATCCGGTGCGCGGTCGTCGCGCCGACGCCGCTTGCGGCGAAGGCGAAGGTTGTGGCCGCGTTGGAAGATCGATTCGCAAGGGATTCGCCGAAAGGGGAGCGCGTCGTTACAATTTACGATGGTCTACCCGGCCGGCGGCAACGGCGTGCTGCCTGCTACGATCGCTTCCGAGCTCGAAGCCGTTCATGTGCGCGTCGAACAGAAAGCCGTCCAATACCAACTCTTGTACGAGACGGCGAAAGCCGGCGGTATACTCGCAGGCGGCAAATTCGATCTCGCGCTGCTCTCGTTACAAACGGAACCCAATCCGGGAGTTTCATGGCTCTTTGGCTGCGATCAGCGTGCTCCGAAGGGTTTCAACTACTGGCAATATTGTAATACGCGTCTCGACGCCGATTCGAAAGACGCGACAACGACGTTCGATCGCTCGCGACAACTACGCGCCTTCTCAGCGGCGCAACGGCAACTGATCGACGATGTCACATTCGTTCCGCTCTTTCGTCTCGATGACATGTACGCATACGCCGATTGGCTGCACGGCATCAATCCGTCGGTGTACGGTCTTTTCTGGAATGTCTACGATTGGTCGATTTCGGGATCGTAGTTAGGACGTATGTTCGCTCGACTGATACCGGCCGCAGCCATCATCACGCTTTGTTCGACCGAAAGAAACACGCACACTGGTCGTGCTGCGCCGAGTTCATACTTCGACGAGATCGGCCTCGGGCTCGCCGATGTCGCTAAATTGGACGATTTTTACGCGAGTGCCATCCGGAAACGCCGCAACGATCTCGAGTTCGCCTCCCATTGCATGCAGATAATTCCGCAGCGTGCTGACGTATGTATCCGTACGACGTTCGATCTTTGAAACGGCCGACTGGGGGAGGCCCATTGCGTCAGCGAGCGTTTGCTGCGACAGAGAACGAGCACGACGCAGATCGTTAAGCGGAAGCTGCTGAAGGATGCCTTGCGCAATGCGCTCGCTCTTGATCTTGGCGGTACTCGACATTTTGTCGCGCAGTTCGTTGAATTTACGAGCCATGTTCGTTCCTCTCCCTGGTCGGTAATTCTTTAGCGAGTTCAGCTAGGTGCTCGTCATACAATTTGTCGGCGATCGGAACAAAGATTTCGTAAAAACGGTTGTCTCCGGTTTTGTCTCCACCGATGAGGATGATGGCAGCACGCCGTGGATCGAAGGCGTAAAACAAGCGCAGAGGACGCCCTTGATGCTGGATTCGTAACTCACGCATATTCGCGTGGCGCGAACCGCGAATCGTATCGGCGAACGGGCGAGTCAGGGATGGTCCTTTTCTTCAAGTAGTCGCACGATGGCGTCGATTGAGACCTGGGTGTCCTCGTCGAGTGATTCCCACCACTCGCCGAATTGGTCCGTGAACTCGACCTCCCAGGGCATTCCGCATTATACCTTTTAGGGCATATTCCGTCAAGGGGATAATGCGGGCTATCGGCATCCCGTCGTAAGCGCTCGTCGCCTCGTTCGCTTGCGAACGAAGTGTTGCGGCGACATTTTCTCCGCGCCACGCTCGGCCGGAAACGTCATCGGAGCAGTTGGCGATCAGATAAGGGGACCAATCGCCTTCCGCGATCAACGCCCATCCGAATACGACATGCGCTGTTTTCGAAGTCTGGTTTCTGGAAAACGGTCGTAGAATGGTCGTAGATGCTTTGGAAGTTAACAAAAAGAAAACCCGCAAACCCTTACGGGGCACGGGTTATCGTGGTGGAGATGAGGAGACTCGAACTCCTGACCCCTTACATGCGAAGCAAGTGCTCTACCAGCTGAGCTACATCCCCACGCGGCGTTAGGCCGACCGCACAAGATACGAACTTGGCGTCTCGGCCCCTGCCGATTCGTTACACGGGCGGCGCGAGATAGGGAAAGGCGCCGGGCGTGAAGCCTTTGGTCGAGCACGAGACTTCTTGGTTGGTCAAATTCGGCGTACCGTTCGAGCCGTTTTGCTCTGCGCCGTCGTCGGGTGCGGGCGATCCGGCCGGAGCGGCGCCGCCGGAAACGGTCGGATTGGCCGTCGTTGCGTAGGTGCCGAATGCGAGGCCGAGCATCGCGTTGACGACGTCGTCGTCGAGAGCGCGGCCGCCGAAATTCGTCGGTGCCAAGCCCGTGCAATCCGATTGAATCCCGGCATTGGTTTCGTAGCCGAGATAACTCGCACGCGTCGCCGTCGATCCGAGATTCGCGACGAGCGCGTCGCTCGAAAGCAACGACGATACGTACGCCGCGACGGCCGCACTGCGGTTCGCGGGCGCGCTCGTCATGAACGTCGTGATCAGCGGCGCGAGCGTCGCGGTATCGGTGCTCGGCGTCGTACGATTGAACGCGTCGTGATCGGCGTAGGGCAGGAAGAGTTCTTTGACCCCCGGGCGGCCTTCGCGCCCGAGTTGGATGAACGTGATGTTCGCGCCGTTGGTCGTGGTACCGCCGGATTCGACCGTCGGGTCGTTGCTGCAGCCGACGGCGGCCGCGGAAAGCGCGAGCGCGCAGAGCGCCGCCGCAAAATGTTTCATACCTTTACTTCCCTGACTGCGTGCTCGTCGTCGCCCAATACGCGACGACGCCGTTGTTGCCCGCGGTTAATTCGAACTTCGGAATTTCGACCGCGATCGAGAGGACGTTCGAATTGCCGAGGCCGTCCGCTCCCGGCGAGGTGAAGCCGCTGGGGCACGTGTTCGAACCCGTCGGCAAACACGTTTGCGCGGTGCTTCCCATATTTTCGTTTGGAAAAATTTGGAAGTATTGGCTCGTATTGAAGAACGCCGGATTGCTTCGCGCTCCCGCAAACACCGAGTACGACGCGTCGCCGTAGTAGCTCGCTTCGGCCGTGAACGGACGGTTGATGGCCCCGGTCGCCGTAATATTGCCGCTCTCGACGAGCTTGGTTTGCGTGCCGACCTGCACGGGCGACGCCGGGCCGTAAACGTATACGGCCTGCGTGCCGCCGCTCGGCGCACCGAAGGCGAACTGAATGACTTCATTCTCGATCGGGCGGGCGTTGGTCGCACGCGACGTATATTGGTTATCGAATTTCATCGTATACACGACCTTCTGATCGAAGTACGTGTTGAGGCCTTGACCCGCGGGGATGAGCGGGTATACGTCCATGACGGCGACGACGTTATCGGGATTGGTCGGGCTTGGAAAAAAATAGGTATCGGTGACGTCGGCGTTCGGGTGCGCGACCACGGCAGGAGAGTCCTGGAGGTCGAAGCTGCGAGCCGGAATCCCCGCATACAGAACTCCGGCGGTCGCCAGCGCACACAGCACGGCAAATCCACCGAAGATACGAGCGATCTTCATGACCGTTCGCTTTACATCCGGGGCACGGCAAAGCCTCGCGAGCGCTCGCCTCCTGCGAAACCAGCCAGAAAAGGGTTTCTAGCGCCTACGTCCGTTCTTACGCACGCGATTGGCCGATACGCGGACGGCTACTTTCGTAGGCTCGACGACGAGTGCGCCGATCATGCCGGCGATGATGAGGGCGGTGAGATCCAACATTCCATCCATCATGGTGTCCATGCTTTCGGCTATAAGACGCCGCGAATTTACGGCTCGGCAGCGCGGCTTACGCGGTACCGTTCGGGTGCGAGATGCTCGAGATAGCCCGCCGCCGCGAGGGCATCGAGCACGTCGTTCGTGAGCGCGCGCTCGTGTTTGTTCGGCATGCCGGCCCAGCGCATCGCGACTGCGCCCAGTTCGAGTTCGGCCCCGGGTACGAGCACGCTGCGAACGAACGCGGTCGACATCTTAAACTTAGCCATTCGCGCGAGCTCGTTTGCGAGCGCGCGTTCGAAGGGCGATCGTTCGGGCTCGTCCGTTGCCGGCGGTTCCGCGGCGGTTGGTGCGGGTGCCGCAATCGACGCGGGCGAGGCGGGCTCTTGGGGCGGATTCGCGAGCTGACCGCCGACGATCGACGGCGCTTTGGAAAGTAGATAATCCGTCGCTTGCGGCACCAGTTCGCCGAGCCCGACGAAGAACGTTTGCCACGGCACCGCATT
>Ga0116231_10011533_pt1 | contig 13527 bp, 12 predicted proteins | sample S1TSphgellanicum_2_FD_89695 | JGI IMG/M metagenome (GOLD analysis project Ga0116231, IMG submission 89695) | Host-associated microbial communities from peat moss isolated from Minnesota, USA - S1T2_Fd - Sphagnum magellanicum MG | ecosystem: Host-associated > Plants > Peat moss > Unclassified... | reverse complement strand
TCATTTGAACTTTTATTTATTCATGATTGTTTCAAAGTTTAGATTTTTTAAGAATTAATATGAGATGTACCCACATCTAATTAATAAAATCAATAATAGGCAATCCAAATTCCAATGAATGTTAATTGGATTTTGGTGTTTCAATTCCAAAACCAACCACACACATTACTTTTAGAATCATCACACACCTTATAGAATTTTGTTTTTTTATAAAAATATGAATTAAAATGCCCTTCACCCACTTTGCATTGTTTATTATATTTATTGAACATCAATTTAAAAGGGTTTTGAAACAAAATGTTGTTTTGTTTCTTCTTGATTATGACCATGCATTGCACATCCAATTTATTTGGTAGAAAAAAGAAAAAAAATGACCCAACAATTGAAAGGGGAAAAATATGAATACCCTTCATAAAATTGGGCATTAAGCCTACTTCCATTCTAGGTCCTAGAAAAGACCAACTAGTTTAGTGGTACATCATATAAAATTTTCAAAAAAATGTTTTGGGCTATAACATTATTTTAAGGAGAGGAGATGAATGTTTCATTCATCTTTTATTCGACTTGCACAATCATACAACAAAAATTATAGAAATAATTGCCAATATTTATTTGATATTTTAAAATTATGTTTTATGAGATAATAAAAAAACAAAACACATCTTTTGAATTATTTGTGCATATACGCATAACTAGCAAACAAATTATGTTCAAAACACAACATGTATTTGTATATTAATCACAATAGAATAAATCTAAATTAATTTAATATTAAAAGAAGGTGCAAGTCACAATCATGTTTTAATCCAATGAACTTGCACTTATAAACTACAACATTATAAACTATCGATGGTTTGGTAGAATTCAAACCCTATATATTATTTGAAAATTTATGTACCTATGTAGGATTGATAATTTTGCACATTAAATTTTCATGTTTTATTTGATGAATTATATATTTTCTATAAAAGTTTTGATTTGCAACAATTTTTGATGGGTCGTTGCATGTTATTGGTATATAGTTTGTGTGTTATGATTGATTTTTTTCATAATAGTTTTAATTGATATACTTAAATATAGAGATGTGAAAAAAAACTAAATGTGAAAATGTGTAATTCATGTTAATCTCATCATGAAATCTATCATTGTTTTTGGAAAATTGAAGCGCATATGTGTATTCCAATTAATAATTCATAATAAATAAAAATTAATAAATCAATATTATTATTCACCTTCATTAGGCTACTTTAACTTAATCTAACTTCAATTAATATTAGATAGCTCAAGGTATTATTAAATGTTAATAATAATATTGATTGCCTCAAAATGTGATTTTTATGACAAAAAATTTGTAATTATTGTTCAAAATAATCATGTATTTTTTTGTAAACTCAAATCCTTGTCATTTTGATGACAATTGTCATAATTGTGAATACATAATTATAATTATAATTGTAATTATATATGATTATATATGATTACATAACTAATGTAATCATATTGAAATAAATTGACCTTGTTTAACCAAGTTAAAAATAAATAAAAATACATCTCAATGTGGTCAAATTTATATTGAAAGCCTTATTTAACTTAATTTAACATTATTTTATTTTATTTTTAAAAATAATTTTAATTTAACCTATTTTAATATAATTTAATCTGCACCTAGACTAATTTAATCCAATTTTTGTTTAATTTAATTTTGTTTACTTAAAACTAATTTACCTTAAATAATTTACTTTAATTTAAATAATCTTACTTTAACTTAATGTATTTTACTTTAATATATATAACTTAGTTTAACATGGTTTAGCCAAGTGTAACCAATTTTAGCAATTTTAATTTTTTTAAAATTTAAAATTAATTAACTCAATTTAACCTACTTTATTATAGTTTGCCCTAGTTGAGTCAATATACTTTTTAACATTTATTTAACAAAATTAAATGAAGTTTAGTGAAAATAACATAATTTAGCCAATTTTTTTTCATTAATCAATTTTAATTTTGTTGGAGTCTATTTGCTTTTGTGTCAAATTTTGACAATAAACACTTGCAAAATGCACACTAATTTTAACGACCTTTTGATTTAAAATTAAAAAAATTGATTTGGAACAACTTGAAATATTAATTACATGCAAAATGCACACACATATTAATCAACATTGGATTTGGCATAATGATGCAAGGTTGACTTTAATAATACGTATTTACAAAATTCATACTTTATTTAATGACCTTGTATTTGACACAAAAAATTGGCTTACAACAACTTGTAATATTATGTACTTGCAAAATTTGCAGTTTTTTTTTCCTGCCTTGAATTTGGAATAAATTTTTTCTTCATAACCCAATTTGTGATCTTAAATGCTCGCAAAATCCATGTTCAAGTCAGAACATTTAATGAAAAAAATTCTCAAAAAATATCGTTTTTTTCCCAAAAAGAAAAATAAAATCTTCAAAAATATTAGTTGAAGAACTTTTAACATTCATAATTTAATATCAATCCATGCTTTTGCTTTATTTTCATATTTTTACATGTACTTAGTGTTTAACCAAGGTTAACAATATTGGACATGTTTAAATTTAGATGAAGAATGAACAAAAAAAAAAAACTAATGTATTTATATTAATCTCAAAAATGAATTTCGATAAAAATGTTTTGTTAAATTTTTATATAGCAATGGAGCATAAATAAAAACCTTTTACTTGAAAAAATTACAACAATATTCATTTAGAATGTGAAAACATCTTTAATAAAATGTTAAGAAAAATGTTTACAATGGATATTGTGATTAAAAAATAGTGAATCATGAAGTTTCATTGAATTATGAAAATGGTTTATTGTACATTCCATTTATAATTGGTAGATAATTATGGTGTAAATACAAAAAAATCACCTTGTAACATAAGGTTTCATCTTGGTGAAGTTTTAAAGATGAATCATTAATCCTTTTTAGTGAATGGTGTAAACTTACATAATTAACATATTTTATTTTTATTTTTTTGATATGTTATGATGAAAAAATAAAAAGATTTCATGCGCATATGAAAAACAACCTCACCATTACCAAGAGGATCAAATGTTTTGAAACTTACATTGAAATTTTCTTGCAAGGCACTATAAATCAAAAAAAGGAATTTTACACTATGAAACCAATGATTCAAGAATAATATTGAAATAACTTTGATTGACCTTAATTTAGGCAGTATCTATAATTAATGTAAAATTTGAATTGAATTAATATTTAAATATGACATCAGTTTATACATGATACAAATTAAACATGAATTTGAAGGATTTTATTGCATTAAAAGTTTTCTCAATCATGTTTATATATTTGGACTCATTTGTCCATGATTTCAATTTAATCAATATGGAAAACAAAATCCTAATTTTTGCTTGACAAAATATAAAGCTTCGAGGAGATTCAAAATGAATCCAACACATTCCAATCTAAAGATGGGTTTTATACCATAATTGATCATTGTATGTTCTCAACAACTCATCTTGACTTCTTTAGGTTCTTAACGTCTTTAGGTTCTTAAAACCAAACATGAAATATTAAGTGAAAGATGTTTTCAATTTCAATTAAATAATATATTGAAGCTAATATTACGTATAATGATACTCACATTTCATCTAATGTCATTTGTGAAATAGCAAAGAATGTTGTCATCACAAACACAAGCTCTTAATGTAACCATTTTTAAAACTTGCATTACATTCATTGGTCTTCAATTCCATGAACTATGTCACCAATCTTTCATTTCCAAATTATTCGACATTATTTTGGTTTTGGTGTCCCACTAATCGTTGAATATGGATCCATTTTGTTTCATGTACTTAGATGAAGATATAATGTCCAAGTTATCATTTGTTATGTTATTATTTGTTGTATCATGTTTTTGGACGACATCTTTCTAATTGTGTATTTTAACTTATATTAAATTCATTTTTGTGAGTTACTACTACTCAATGTGAAGGTCAAATTGTTTTGTGGATCTATGTCCCATTATCGTTGCGAAAGATTGTAAATTGGATTTGATGGGTTTTCGAGATTTTGGACAAATGATGAAGAGGCTTGTGCAAACATGGGCACAATGCAATACTAAAGCTTGTGTGACCCTACTGAACATGGACACTAAGTGATTAGGATGTCCTTTGAAAAATTCTCATTTCCGCCATGGATATTGTCTTGAGAGGATGCATTTTTTTGCCATCCATGTCTACATGCATTGGCATACAGAGACTTGGGTTCCAAAGTAGCTTATCTTAGTCTTGAATCAATTGCATCTATCTGGTTTTGAAGGTGGGTTCAAACCTGACAGTTTAGAGTATTGCACATGAGTCATTCTCGAGGTGTTGCAGCAACACTTCAGCTTTCCCATTTGTTTGGCATCAGCAAAACCCTCAGTACCTTCCACCCAAAACCCAACTCCACCTTGATAGTACTTCTTCATTCAGCAGAGATCTGAATGCATTTCAAGCATTGATTTCCATTGCAAATGATGTGCTGCTGCAACTGCTTCTTTTGCTACTGTTTCTGCTTGAAGCATCAGCAAAACCCTCAGTAGCTTCCACCCAAAACCCAACTCCACCTTGATAGCACTTCTTCATTCAGCAGAGATCTGAATGCATTTCACACATGGAATTCCATTGCAAATGATGTGCTGCAACTGCTCCTTTTGCTACTGTTTCTGCTTGAAGCATCAGCAAAACCCTCGGTACTTTCCAACCAAACCCAACTCTACCTTGATAGTACTTCTTCATTCAGCAGAGATCTGAATGCATTTCACGAATGGATTTCCATTACAAATGATGTGCTGCATCTGCTTCTTTTGCTACTGTTTCTGCTTGAAGTCTGATCCACTCCTCTGAAAACAAGACCCAACACATCGCCAGATGCAAGGGCTAAAGCAGCGTGGCCAAATGAGGAAGCCTTATTGGGTTGAAGCCAATCTTGTAAACTTTGCAAAAAGTATACGTGCACAGAATAATGAGGACCCATGAGAATTGTCTTGACCTGTGGCACCTCACTAGTTGTTGTATTGTGGACATTGCTAAATGAGTGTGACAACATGCATTCAACAAAAGCAAGAGAGTGAGCATAATATGTACCAGACGGAGAGGCAATCATGTTGATCTCGCCAGTCAGCTGCAGATCGTATGACAATGCAGACCTTAAAACTTTTGTTGATTTGGTCAGAATCAATAAAGCCTGCTTGCAACTGGAAAGTCTAGCAATAGTTGGGATCTCTTCACAAAGTTAAACCCAGCTTCTATAAGGTAAATCTGGAACTTTCAGTGTGCATGAAATCTTCATAAGTCTGTCTTGATGTGTTTTGTAAGCGGGGAAGAATCATGATCTGCACAGATCAGATCTGCTGCAGTGACGACCTCCATATTTCTCTCTCTCCTTTCTGTGGTTTTAGAAGATCTCTGGAGAGGAAAGTTAGGGTTCGGGTTTGGCATGCGAGTGATGCGGGAACTATGCAAGAAGATGCGGTCAGAGACAGTGTTGATTGGGAAGGAGAGAAAACTTGGTGACAGAGGAGGAGGAGGAGGAGGAGGAGGAGGAGGGGATGTTAGTGCAGCGAAACGGAGAAGGATAGGGACTCCATCAGAACCTAAAGTGTCTGCCACTTTTTGCCACCATTGCTGCTGCTGATGCTATTGCCGGAGGGTCTCCAGCAGGAGTCAATTTTGTCTTGGTGACTACTGATGTCTCCACTGATGTGCCTGAACCAATGCCTGTGAAACAGCAGCAAAACATGCTGAATTGAGCATCTTATGGAGAAGAAGACACTTTGATCGGAATACCTGTAACTAGTCTGGAGGAAATCTCTTTTACAAAATTTTGGCAACCTCTGTATTATATTCAGCATGCTGGCAATTTTGAAAAGAAGCACACACATCACTCAGATCTCCAAGAGATGCTGATGATTGTGTGTAACTGATTACTAAGTTTTGCGATAGCAGCAGACAGTCACAAGCTTATGGTGAGCTTTTCTCAGGAGTGGCTCTATTGCTTACTGAGGTTTTTTGGTGTCACCAGGACTCAGAGTAAGAGAGCTATGGACATTGGCACCACACAGAAGCCACCCAGGATAGCAGCAGTTATTGATTTTCCTCTTTAGAGTTGTGGTAGTTTTGTCAGCTGTGACATGCATGCAGATTTATGCCTTCGAAAGAGGAACTCCAGCATCCATCATTCAGAGCTTCAATCAAGTTTGGAGTATTGTGATGAGCTGCAAATTGAGGATTGAAGTTCAAAGTCTGTGCAGAGTTGTTAGTTCTTCCAAGTTTTGCATGTTGGTCCTAGCAGGGATTGATCATGATATAGACACTGAGAAGTGGAGATGACCATGGTTCACGACACAGACATGACCACTAAAAGGGATTACTCATTATTTTGGAGTCTATGTCTTTTTCCAAGATTGTTGAAGTCCATGATTTTGTTGTGTTTTCTTCCATTGACGAAAGCCTTCATGTCTTAACTTCACATAAATATGCCTTCAAATTTCTGAAGCTTCTTTGTACCCAATGATTTGGCAAAGATATCAACAACCTAATCACTGGTTATCTTCTACCTTCTAAGCTCAGTTCATTAGATTTTTTCTCGGAATTTTTTCCAGCACAAAGTACCAAAACCCAGGGCATACAGAATCACATATGCAGATAATAAATGTAAAGATGCTCAGTTGTGTAACCTTGGTGCGGTCCTTTGAAACTGCCTAGAGAGAATCTTCATTAGACAAAGAATTGCCTGCCACACATGTACTATAGCTTGTTACATTGTCAAAGCCAAAACCTCTGATTCTTCAAGTTATCAACAACATGAGAACACAGGAGAAGAAGGAAACTCTGAAGTTGAATGAGCACCATTGCCATTGCATGCCATCTATGGTTGTCTTTGAGGATATTTACTCTACCTGCCCCATGAATGTATATACTCTACTCTGGCATGAATGTATATACTCTGGCCCCATGAATGTATAGACTCTTGTGCCATGCCCACAAATAGAGCACACTTTGGTTGGCTGCAACCTCTTCTCTGCTGCCAGGCTCTGTCCATTTCCAAACAGCCCATCCCAAGCTAAGTAAGTCAACAATAAACAAACCTGCAAAACTCGCGTCTTGACATAGTGAGTTTCAAAAGCAAAAGTTTTCCAAAAATCAAGCTTGACAGAGTTAAAGAAAACAGAATTTGTACAAAAAAGATACAGGAATAGAGAACACACTGCAGCAGCATCTATAGTTGCAGGTCAATTTGTATCAAGAGAACTCGGAAAATTTCCCAGATAGCATCATCAGAAAACAACACACACCGAAATGAAAAGGAACATGCAAGAAATGATGCTGCAGAGACAGAAAGCAAGTAAAGACTTGTGAGAGAGTCAGTCTCAGCTGGAAATTGGGAGACTCATCACAATTGTGCCATTCTCACCCAGAAACACAATTGCAAAAAACCCAAAAAAAATATCATTCTGGCCTCAAAAAGGATTCAACTTTTGACATGGAACCACAAAATTCATAAGGAATGAATGCAAAAGGCATCGATCGCACACTACTAACATGATGTGTCCATGTACATTTGTGACCATGAATGCATTGCGGAAAGTGGATGGGTAGTCATGATGGGTTGATGATTCTTGCATACAACACACCATGGAAGACTTGCAAAAAACTCGAGAGAATCATAGCCTAAACTCCCAAATAACACTATGCCAAAAGCATGGATATATGATTACATCCATGACCATTACATGCTATTCATTTATATATATGTGACATACATGATTATATGACTATGTAATTGAATATGACTCATCACATTATATACATGGCATATACAATTATGAACATGTGAATAATCAATTTGATGACTATGATTTTCTTAAATATCATTTTAAAGATAACTATTATAATTATAATAAATTAATGTGTAATTAAATTTCAAAATAAATGATTTAAAAATTACTACCACCTACACAAATTTAATTTTGAATGCCATGCTTATAATCATAAACGTGATGTCGCATGTCAAAACTCTAAATTTTTTTTTCTTTTTCACACATCTTCTTAAAAATGAAATAAATCAACACATCTTTCAAAGAGTTCTAAAAATAATACATGATTAAATTTGACATAATATATTCAAATATTTAGTTCTAATGTATTAAATTTGGACCATAAATTCAACAATGTGTTTAATTCCAAAGGCAATGTAATATTAAAATAGAAATTAAAGGCATGTCATATATATATATAATTAAATATTAATGAATTATTTTAATTACTAAATGAATTATAAAATTTCAAATTTATATCATAATCCAAAATTAATCATGTAATTTCACATGTCTTTATTTTTTAAATTACATTTTAAATTTATGTAATGTCAAAACTAGAGACATATCATAAATTTAGATGTTTATCGCACATGTAAAAATTAAATATTTTTTAATGCATATATGTTATGTTTATGATATTTACACACACCAATATATATTTTGTTGCTAAATTTGGAAAAAAAATTCTTTTGGATTTTTACTTGTCAAAATAAAAAATTGTCCATGGATGGTCTTGTTAATTGTATGCCTTTTCCTCTCAAAAAAATTCTCCATAATAATTCCTTTTAGTAGTGCATTTGAACACAAATAAAAATAAGATGGGACCCTTAATTCAATAATAGATGAATTGTTTAATATTGAATAAACTCTCATGTTGTAGTTATGTGTTGATCTTTGTGCCATTGGCCCAAATATATTACACTTCTTGTAAGCTCACTCATCCCAATACTATTATGGTTAAAGTTGGCTTAATATCAAAGTTCTTATGAAAAAATCAAAAAAGAAAAAAAACATCTATCTTAATATATAAATATTATGAGATTAAAAAAAATTATTGTCAAGCCTTTAAAGGATATAACTTAAGAAAAAATCACTTATGAAAAAATTTATGAAGAGATTTTAAAACAAGCCTTTTAGTCTATCATAAACTCAACTTTTCAAAAGAACCCAATTATGAAAAAAAAATATTGAAATGCAAAATTGAACACTTTAATTTTAATACCATTTGCTTTCTCAATTTGAAAATTGTGAAACCAAAATAATTGCACACTACCTTGTTGAGGGCCCTTTGACAATACCATTTCTAGTGTAGAAAGGTGTTTCATAATTTGCCCAAAGGTCAAGGCATGGTCACAAACAAAACAAAACATCTCATCTATTTTTAGTACATTGAAAAATGATCAAAATTAAAACCTAATTATTCCTCAACCAAAGGGGTCAACGGAACATGTCATATGACTTGAACATGTATTGTCATGTACTCCCAATAACGACTAGAAGGTGATTGATTGTGCATGCTACATGTTGTTACACACGATTGCATGACTTCATTTTTGAGACATAGTTGCAAATTATTGTAGTCAAAAATGTTATGTTTGGATGGAAGGAAGGTTGTTTGGGCACATGTGGCCATTGAAATGAAGTTGATGCTCTTAAAGGATATTGGGAGGGATCCTTGTTTGTGGGTTTCAATCCCATGTGGGTTGTTAAAGGACCTTGGACCTAAAGGTGTCCAAACACTTGGGAAAATGACGAGCCAAATGCCGAAAGACAATGCAAGAATATGGAAGAGGGGGGAAGACATCATATTAGGTCGGATGGGTTTTGCACAAAACAATGTATCAAGATTTCAAAGGCCATTTAAACTAGTGTTTTTAAAGGAAGTTTTTAATGTAGCCTAAACAACAATCATCAATAGGAAGATGTAGAGAAAACGACAATCATCCCTAGGAAGATTTAACCAATTATGTTTGTCAACCAAATATGAAATAAAATTAAAAAAATAGAAATCTAATATTCATGGCTATAGATATAAAAACCAAATGTAAAAATTTGGCAATTTTCACTATTTTGTGATTGAAACCTCTCAAAATCACTTTAAAAAAAAAAAAATCTTATCGGAAAAAAAATTCCAATTTAAAAAACACTAAAAAAAAACCTAAACCTAACCTAGAAATGATAATATGCATATTTCACATGTCTTCTAATACATAATGTTTGACAAGGAATGACACGAGTAAAAGGGAACCATTGGAAGTCCCAATATTATGATATTATTTAGAGAGGGGTTAACCAATGTCAAGGTAACAAAGTCTATAAGTAGGCCAAATGGGGAAAATGTGACACATTAGTGAGGTTGGATGGAGAGACATATCTAATGATGTTGGGTTAAGCATGGATTATGGATTAATGGGACCACACATGGACTCTCTAAGATGTGAGTATTATTCACAATGGTTGGAAATACACACACACAAAAAAAAGGTCAACTATAGATAATTATGCCCTAAAATGTGAATTAACACAAATTACAACCTACCTGAGACAATCACCTTGGTAGGCATGGATGATAGGATCAACAAACGATTTCACCATCATCATTATTGTACGATTATAATATATATACATATATTCAATGCATAAAATGTGTGAACAAAGGGGATGAGTTTATGAAATTCATGATATATATATATATAAAATTCATCAAATTAAAAATGTTTTCCATGTTAATTTGGAGAATTACTTACTTAAATGGGGGAAAGTTAAAAATGCATCAACAACTTTGAACAACTACTTCTCCTTTTGTCACCATTTGAAATTGGTGAGGGGGAGAAATGCATTTCAAAACAATATCAAAGTTGAAAGCTTAAAGTTGATGAGACAATACAACATTTCCCTTGCAAACAAAACAAACCCCACCAAAGGACTTGACCATGGTTTAACAACAAACCATTTCAAGGACATGGACAATGTGATGATAAATCTACTCATGTGCAATGGGAGAACAAAGTTGAAACAATTGCAAGAATAATTCCATTGGGATTAGAATAATTTCTTAAATGTTTGAGCCAGTATTTTCTTGCTCTAGATTTTTGAGAGAACCTCTTGCCCCGGTTACAATTTATTTTCACTTAATTTGATAGAGAGCCTTTGATTCCAACCCAAGGAATTTTTTAATTTGATAAAGCTTTGGCTTTGGTTATGAGCTTAGTTTTTCACACTTTTTAGACTCTCGGTTTTCATTTTTTTCAAACTAAATCCTGATTGTGTCTAATTCCAAACCAGATCCAGTTCTATGTACTTATGCATAGCCTACAATTTTATTTTATTTTTTCTAGTTACTAGCACCGTACAACCAATAAAAAGTGGTCACCTATATCAAATACGTGCCTAAATTGAAAGTAATAATAATAAAAATGAAAAGTTAAAGCATGCTCCAAAAGGTTGCAACTACATGCCTAACAGCCCCCCCTTCCCCACACACCCCCCCCAATTTATCATTAAAAAACTGTATACCTGAAACTTCTTCACAAATTAAGATGTCTAACCACACCCAAAAAAAAAAGAAAAAAAAGAAAAAAACTAAAGAAAAAATAAAGAAAAAATCGAAACTTATGTAAAAGAAGGCTGGAGGCCGGGTTTGGTTCTAGCCAAAGGGTACTATAATTATATTAATTTGGGGTATACTAATACCCCTCTCTTTGATCATGGGTGTGTGTAATGAGAATCAAAGATTTCCCTTATGTTTGCCAAGTACTTGTGAATTGGGTACCTAGTTTGCCACCTTGAAAGCTTTAATTGGTTGATTGCTTTACATTGTTTTGGGTGGGGGTGTCAGCCAACCAGCTCCCCCCCTACTAGCTACTTGAAAAAGAGAAAGGAAACCAAACAAACCCATTATATAGATGAATGGAGTGGAATGGTTGTAGGAACAGAGAGAGGCAAAAGCTTGAATGGAGTGAACTTTTTACCTTGCAACAATGAAGTGAAGGGCATGAGGAACAAATGGATACCACAGACTCATGTTGTTTTCTTGCATGTTTCCATTTTTTCCATACATGCATAAAGAAAGAAAGAGCTTTTCAAAGATTTTTCCTCTGTAAATTTCTGCCACCTCTCTCTCACCTGACAGAAGAATTGTCCTTTAAACCTAGAAAAGGGACCTTGTTGTACTCTCACTGAAGAAGATCCCAATTTCAGGAACTTAATAACACTTTGTGGAAGATCCATCCCCACTCCCCAATTTTGTAAAAGTTCTTTAGGCAAGGTAAATGAATAATAAGTTTTGAGCCTCTTCCCAAGCTGGGGTCCTCAACCCCAATAAAGATCATCAAAAGATTTCCTTACCTTATATTACAAAACTACTTAGTTGGGAACAAAAAGGTTGTTGAAACACAAACCTTGTTCAACTACCTATGCCTTTTGAAAATGCTGAAGTAAAATGAAGTGGGTATATGACATGCCTTTCTAGGCGAACCCTAAAGTAAGAGGGCTCACCTAGTCGGGGCCCAAGTTTGCATCATTGCAGGGTGGCCTTCACGGTGGATTGGGTTATGAGTTTAAGTGTGGGGTTGGGTAAGGTTCAACTGTTGGGTTGACATCGTTCACGAGTCACATAGGTGCAGGTGAATGAGGGTTTGAGAAAGGAGGTCAAGGAGATGTGCTCAACTGAAATGTTTTGAGTTTCTCCCTAATTTGTACAAATTTAGTATACTAGTGCACACATTTGGGTTTACGTTGGACTAATGTGAAGTTGAGGTTATGTTATTTAAACCGAGTAATGTTATTGTTGTGTAATTAATTTCAACATTGGTTTCATATAATAACATCCCATTTGTGTTCACAATGTTCCTTCAACAAGCCTTCTCTTTGTGAAAGATTAGTAATGCAATTATATGGTTCACTCGACAATTCGACTCTTGAGTCATAACTTAGCATAAGGAGAAAATTCCTAGTGTAAATGGAGGGTACCTTTGTATCCATGAATATCCCTCGTAGCATGGAAGAGGATGGATATTATGGATATGGTGAAGCATTCCCACAAATGGGTAGGTACTCTTATGAAGGTTCCATATTCCTATTGTAATGGAATGGCTCCATAAATTAAATTATTCTATGAGGATTTATTATGAAGGCTACCTCCAATGGGTGTACTTATGAAGGCTCCATGTTTCTATAGTAGATTTGCTTTTAATTTATTTTCTTGTGATACCCATTAGCAGTGTTTTTTTGGAGTGAAAATTTTAGAGGGTTATGAAATCATAATGTCCTGTTGATCAAAGAGTCACGTTCTTTATGTCCTGTTGATCAACAGGACGCTAATGAAATTATAAGGTCCTGTTCATTCAAATAGTCCTGTTTGTAAGGTCTTGCTGATCAAGGAGTTGTGTTGATCAACAGGACGCTTATAAATCATAAGGTGCTATTGATTAAAGAGTCAAGGTTATAATGTCCTGTTGATCACAGGACGTGGTGCTATTGATCAAAGAGTCATGGTTGTAATGTCCTGTTTGTCCTGTTGATCAACAGGACCTATAAGTGTTCTGTCTTTTCAAAAAAAAAAAAAAAAAAAAAAAAACAAAAAAAAACCTTCAATAAATTATTATAACACAAAAATAAAAAAATAAAAAATTTAAAAAAAAACAAAAAAAAATCTAATTTTAAAAAATATTA
>Ga0116231_10011532_pt1 | contig 13530 bp, 7 predicted proteins | sample S1TSphgellanicum_2_FD_89695 | JGI IMG/M metagenome (GOLD analysis project Ga0116231, IMG submission 89695) | Host-associated microbial communities from peat moss isolated from Minnesota, USA - S1T2_Fd - Sphagnum magellanicum MG | ecosystem: Host-associated > Plants > Peat moss > Unclassified... | reverse complement strand
GCATTTTGAAAAATGGAATGCCTACAGGTATGAGCATTTTGATTCTGAAATGCCTTGTGGTTTCTTAGGCTTGGTAAGTGTTCCTCCAAATACACTACAAATCTTGTGGGAGGTTGTTTCGAGTGTAGAAAAAATGAAGAGTGCAATTTACTTAATATGGTTAATGTGATGATTTTGGGTTCTTCTATCTTGAAAGGTCTGTATTTCAATCCATGACCTCTTTGGATCCCTATAACAATAGAGATATCCGCAAATTCACCCTGTCTTTGGTCCTCCTTTCACCCTCTAACCCCTCTTTTAGTGGTAAAAGTAAAAGTATGGAAATTTTATCAAACCTCAGTATGAAATGCTGAAACTCAGTACGAAATGCTGAATCTAAGCTTTTAATGCACAAGTTTCGAGAGGAACTATAGTAGCTGTACAAGTAGGAGCAGTGAAAATCTATGTCAATGGAGGAGCTCAGGAAAAAAGAAAGACAGGGTGAAAACTCAGGAACAATTTTGATGGTTTCCAGAGTTTCCTCCCCCCCTTGAATGCTAATGTACTTTTTTGGAGATCTTTTCTTAATCCCACCCTGTGTATGACAAAACTCAGGGTACTGGTGCTGTCTTTTCCTGACTTTACCGATATCCCTAATATCACTCTAGTAATAGTGCATGGTAAGAGAAACAGAAGCCATTTCACTCCCAAATTCCAACTTTCCCAGAATGGCATGGTCGCTGCATATTGAGAATGCAGCTTATAGATAGAAATCTAGATTTCTATCTATAGCTAAGTAACTTTCCTGGTGTCGGTGCTTCGTCCTGGGTGGCACCTACATGATTCTGTGGCAGGGTTTGAATTATGTGGCCACTTTAAATAGAAGAAATACCCTGTAAATAAAAATCAAGGGTAATGAAAACACAAGTAGACACAACTCAAAGAAAAAAGAAGAAGCATACAACCAACCAAAATCAGATAAAGACCCTATGCAAAGAGGACTCATGACTACCAAATGACAATCATCGATAATAAAGAAGACTTAAAATGAAACAGGTGCCATCTGCCACAAATTGGCTAGAGACAGAGGTGCACTAGCTATGATGCACGAAAGAGATGGGTTAAATAAATGAGAACACCGCATCAGCACAGTGGATGCTTAACAGTCGGTGTTTACTGTTTATGGTAAAGAGGACCTCTCACAATGGTCTATAGTGACCTGAGCACAGTAAAGGCCTGAGGTATTAACATGGGTAGCTTCAGCAGTAAACTAGCCTTTTCAATACATGTTCCATGAAACTTTACAGTTTGATGTGTAAAATTGTCATGGACTCCTAGATATGCTCGTGTTAGCACACCCCTACAGTAATGCTTGTAAATGAGCCCATGTTAGGATGGCCCTACACTATTGCTGACAGAAGGAAATGATTCTTCTCAATTGGGCAATTATAATGATTGACCTCTGTGATATGATCTTAATGATCAATACTATTTTCAGTCCATTTCTGTAGGTTTATGGATTGGGATGTAGGAGGAATTCACACTAGTCCTTGGATGTGTTAAATTCTGATAGAGGTTGAAATGGAAGCTGGCATAAGCCATGCCCCTCTAGCAAATTCTGTATGAGAAATGTCTAGGGCTTTTGCTATACACCATCTGGTTTTGGAAAGTTCAGATCTCCCTGAGACCCAAATTTGTTGAGGGGGGAGAGAGAGAAGAGTCTGTGAGAAGCTTAGAGAATCTTCGCTCTCAACAATATATGGCCTGCAAATATTACTATTTGGAATGAAGTACAATCTATAAGTAGTGTGAAACTGAGTTTGAACTGTAAAGACACAAGGATTGTAAAGTGATCTCCAAAAGAGCCAATACAGGAAAATAACTGCTTGACATTGATCATCAACATGGCAATAATTGGCTACTTGCGCATTCAAATAGTATTTTGTTCAATTTTTCATGTTTATTGTTGAGGGTGCAAAAATAATTGACATTATATGCTGGATGTGTAAACGTGGATAAAGGCCCCAATCTAGGGGTTGTTTTTAGACCCAAGTTTGAACCTGTTAATAAGATTTATTGTTTTCCACAAGGAGGCGTTTTCCCACACATATTCTACACCTCCAGCTGCAAGCCCACTAAGTCCTATTCCATGTGCATTACACAGTCCCTCAAGGTTCAAGATTGCATAGGTTCTCAAGTTTTCCAACAAATTAAAACAATGAATCATATAGGTATGAAATTCTACATAGATAATCATCAAGTTCAACCTCCTGTGAAAACCCCACCCCAAATCTTCAATGCTCCTCATTCATTACCTGCATCAAAATGTGTCAAAGTAATCCAATCAACTTGAGTGAATTTTATTTCATTTCAAAAAATGGAGGTTCTTGAGGCTTGCTTGACAACCACTTCAAAATTGCAATTCAAAGAGCCTGAATTTTTTTGTGGATGACCAAAGTTGATGACCAATCGTCGAACATAGTCTAGTTTAACAAGTTTTCACTCAGGGTATGGCAACAGAAGGGGCAATGCCAGGGTTCTTGCTCTTTAAAATAACAAGTGGATGTTTTGTCTGCATCAAATTACATAAAGGGTAAATGTGAATCTATCACGGGAGAGTAAGAAATAGAAGAAATATGCAAAAATTGTAGCTATTTAAAAAGAGAGATTCCAAGCAAGAAAAGATTCAACTTTTTATCATTACCAAAGATGGAACGAATTGGTGTGTATATTACTTGTTGTACTATCATGAGTAAAAATATTAGAAATATATTTTTATTTCAATTATAGTTGGGGTGTTTCAAATGTGGAAATGGAAGATTCCCATTTTAAGATATCTCTTCATTTTGAAATTGTGGATTTTTTCCTCCCACAGACTTTTCACAACAAGACACCCCTCCAAAAGGGAGAAAGGGAGGATATATTAAACGGTATAAGAAATCGGATAATCAAGGGATTGAAGATGGATACATATTTGTATGAAGTTTCAAGCTCTCCCCTATGTACAATTTACAAGTAATAATTGCTTATAATATCATAGTGTGGTCCACACTAATTTTGCATCAAACACTATTTCCCTTAGAAAATGTAATTGTAGTCTTGATCTGAATTATTATAACCTCCAGTTTTGGGCTTTTGGAATATTTCAAAAACCAAAGAACTGTAGATTCTCTCTTTTCTTAGAAAATTTCAAAATAAAATGACCACTGGTTCCACGTTTTTGAAGAGTTGCAAAGAATCTGCAGATTTCCTGAAAGAACCGATAGTTTAGTGTGGGTCCCTTGACCTGTTCTTTGATTTCATTGAGAACCACAATTCCATGTCAAAAGCATCTCTTTGATTTTTGAAAGCCACTAGTCAGGCTATGCACAATGGTCACTTGCTCCTCATCATCATTACTTGTTCATTCATTCTTCGATTGTTTAGGACTTACACTTCATTTAAGGTTAAATGATAGAATGGAATTGATTTACACTTTGTGCACATGTAATACTCTTTATGGCCCACCTACATTTATGTAAGTGTATAATACAAGACATGTAAATGTATGTTAAAACCATGTAAGTCAGTGTTTTTTTTTTTTGGGAGTGAAAATTCGCTTTTTTTTTAAACCTGAAATTTTGGAAATTCTGGTTTTTTTTTTGTGTAATTTCGACTAAATTTTTTAACTTTGGTGGCAAATTTGCAAAAATTTCAACATCAAAAAATTGAAAAAAAAACATTGATGTAAAACATCCATGTTGTGTTGTGTAAAACCATTCAAGTGTAAGTGCAAAAATAAAAACTTGACGTGGTTTTGCACATTCATGTCAAATAATGTAAAAATGTGTAACTTCTAATTTTGGGTTGGTGGAGGAGCAAAGTTTTTGTGAATGGCCAATCAAAGTGTGTCATTTAAAAAATCATCGACCTTTGGGGTGCACATTGAGGTATTTGTAAGCTAGAATGGACCAAAAATGGAACACAGGGCTCCCAAAAAGTAGAATCTTAAAGTGTATTTTGATTGTGACACTACTATGACATTATTGGATGTCTACGTTTGAAATTTAGAAATTCAGATTTTTCAATAAGTAACTAATTTTGATCCCTAATACACCCAAGATACAATGCTTGTGAAAAACAAATTCACAAAATTCATGTCATAATGAATAAGACATCTTTTTTTTCTAACTTTGTTGTTTTTCAAAGTCCCCCAAACTTTCATGCTATCTTGAAATGGTTTGAAGACCCCTATACTTGGAATTGCTTATGGTGGCTCATTAACAAATGAACTCATCATTACAAACTATGATCACAGTGAGTCCATCTATAAATTTTTAATGTATTGTTATGATAAAAGTCATGCACATTAAAAAGTGCCCATTTGGTGTAGAAAAATCAGTTTTAAAATAAATAAAAAATTACACCCAAAAAAATATATAAAAATAATATATTCAAATCACTTTCCACAAAATTAAAGTTTGATTTGGTACACAAATATAATCCATCAAGGTGCAAAACAAATTGTCATCTTATGCAATTTTTTGGTCATTCTAATTTGCTAACACCTCACACAAAACTTGATTAATATGAATTGCAAGTATGCATAATGATTAAGTGTATATAATATATACACTTACGCACCCCCAAAACATTTACTCAACATTGTGCAAGTGCAAAAGAAAATATATACATTATGACTAGTGTAAGTGTTATGAGTTGGATCATGTAAGTTTAAATGATTTAATTACACACACATGGTTGTATATGATGCATATATACATGTTTAAACTTACACAACAAGACTAATCTATTCCATGCCCTAAATGGTTTTCAATATAAACATGTTTTTCAAGACTTCAAAAAATTTGTTGGATATATGTTCGTAAAATAAAATTTACAAGAAGGTTTGTTGGAAGATTAAGCACCAACATACAATGATATTTGTTTCAATTTTCAAATGTTGAGTCATTGGCCAGTAACCACCCAAGAAGCAGTTAACATTAAATGAAAACATGTTTTTAGATCATGTTTAAATAGTAAAAACTCTAGTTCAAAAAATTTACCAAATTAAAATCACTATTACAAAATGTGAGTGTAGTTCATTAGTCCTTGTTCATTGAATTGATGAATTCACTGCTTCTTCACTAATTTTCATTCATTACAACCAATGAATTCACTCAAAATCCAATGAAATCATTTGGCATACAAGGACACCTTTTGTTGTAATGAATCTAGGGAATGTTTTTGTAATTTTTCAAAAAAATTCAAAAAAATCTTAAACATAAGAAGCAAATTCATTTGCAAGGGAAACAAGTGGAGCAAATGAAACAAAACCCGTAAAAGGATTTCAATTGATAGTGTAAGCAAGGACTATAGAATATTAGTTTATTATACATTGAAAAAGGGACTTTATAAATTTTGTTTCTATGAAATATATGACTCCATATGAACTTGGAATATGGTCCACAAATTTATAGGGGAAATTTTTTAAAGATATCAAAATCTTCTAAGATTTGTTTAGTGTAGTTGGAGGGCACAATTCTCATAATAATTTTTTGATTGTGAAGAGCAAACATTTGAAAAACCATAACATCCATTATTGTGGTGTTTTAAAAAACAATTGCATTTTTTAAAAATTTATTTTAAGGGAAAAAACTAGAAATCAATATCCTATAGGTCTTGATTAATGTTGTGTGTGTATATGATTTAGGAATTACATTTCATGTAAGTGTTGAACTATGTTTTAAATGTTTTTGGTGATAGGCCCATTATATGAATCAAATGTAAAAAATATGTATATACATGGCAACAATATAAGTGTAAATGTAAAAAGTTTAGGCGTATAAATGTAAATGATATATAAATTCATGGGATTCACACACTGTATATACAACTATTGACATTTACATGCACAACATTGGTCTTTACATAATATAAAGCCCTTAGCCATTGGCTTCATTGGACTTGGGCCTATGCTTGATTCCACATCATGTGGTTCTTTATTTTGGTAAAGTTTACATCCTATCACTTTCATGCCCTTTGTCGAAAATTACACCTTTTAGACAAATGCAAAAACACAACTTGCCCTTCCCAAAAAACAAGTTTTATGTTTTGCAATATTTCAAAAGGAAATTAAACACATGTTTGGTTTCCACCTTTTAAAATGTTCAAAGGATGTGATTGAAACTTGCACTTTACAAAAAAGATACACAAAATTTTTTTGCATGAAACATAGATTTGACATGTATGATGTGATCATACCTAGAAACAAAATTAATTGTACTTTTCTTGAAGGAACATTTTAAAGTGCCTTTTAAATTGAAAAATGCTAGAATATTAACCTTTGGGTTTAGAATATGGATTTTTTTTGTCTTGTGAATTATAAGGATTTAACTAGGTTGGGTTCTTGATTTCAAAAGGAACATTTGGTCTCAATTCCAATGTTTTTTTTCATGGAACCTTCAATCCATTCTTGAGATTGGTTTTTTAGATGTCTAAAACTTTTAGTTTTGGTCATTTTTGTATAGAATTTAAAGCTAATTCAATTCAAAACCGGATTCAATTTCATCTATTTTACCATATATTAGATTAGAGTTTACATGAATGATGATTATTATTTGTTAGCAATAGTCATCTCCTTAACTTCATATTGAACTCATAACTAATTGAACCTTAGTAATTTTAGTTTTATAAAGGGTGTTAGTACCAATGTTCTGTGAATATTCGAATTCAAGTGTTAAAACTAAAAATTCTAGATTCAAATATCAATAACATAACCTAACCAAATCTAAATATTAAAAATTTGATATAGACCCTTATTTGTGAATAATAATCATGGTATAATCGAAATAAAATTGGAAACCTTCTACTTGTTTGTTTTCCCTAGAGGAAACCTTTGAGGACATCCCTAGGTTATAATGTGTTAAAAATATATTATTAGGGTTTGGGGTTTCTCCCATGACTTTGCATTTTTTTTGGCATGTTTGTGTTTTGTGGCAATGAACTTCATGTTTCGTTTTTGCACATTTATTTTTTGTGGTAACAATTTCCTCTTTGCATTTGTGTTTGTTTTAGCAATAGTTTTTTTGAATTTGTGCATTTAAAGTATTGCATTTGCATCTCAACAACAATTTCTTTTAATGTCTGTTTTTGTGGTTTGTGTTTTAATTTGAATTTATGTCCAAAACATCACACCTACATTTTAACAACAATTTCTTTGAATGTGTTTTCTAGGATTTATGTTTCGATTTGAATTTACAAAATCTAATTTGAATAACTTGTGCATTGCATGTGCACTTCATCAAAGTGACTTTATTTGTTCTTCATTTCAAAGAATAGATGATTGTGTGTGTGTGGAACCCTAAAGTTATGAAATCCAATTTTGTACTCAATTTTGAAGTGGTTCTCTTATGGTGTCATTTTATTTTGTATATGGTTATATTAGAATTTTTTGCAAATTTGGAACCTTAAAGTTACAAGATCCAATTCTATATGGTTCCAATTTCTAAGATGGTTCATTTTTAGTGTATTTTTATTTTGTATGTTTATAAGTGTTTCATTATTTCTTAATGTAAATCTATAGAACCTTAAGTGAGATTCAATTTTATATGGGTTCTATTTTGCGTTTTCATTTTTTTGGGTGTAATTCACAAGAGGAAATCTTGTCCTTTTTCACTTCCACACATTGTGACTATTGTTCGTTTTGACTACATTTCAATTACATTTGGCCATTTTAAGTTTGTAAGTGGCTTGTTACACTAATTCATGGTCAATATTGTTCATTGTCATTACATTCAATATATGTTGTTCACTTATGAGTTTGGTGGGTGCAAATTCTACTTTAATTTACTCTCTGCTTATTAACAAAACTACATATTATGCACACAATTACACTTGATTCACATACAATCTGTTGTTCCAAACCATTCAAGTTATTTTTCCAAACTATATTCACACATTTGTCACATTATTATTATTGTTCCATTACTCCCAAATTCTAGACTATTTTTTATAGTTAAAGTTTGTAATCAGATTTTAATTAATACAATTTAAAAGCACAACATATTCAGAATGTACTCATTATCTCCTTACCAAATGCTACTGCTTTCTTTACTCAAAATTGAAAAATAAAATATTTGTAATATAAAAATGTAAAAATAAAAAATGAAGACATGAAAGATTTATGGTTCATAGCCCAATCAAAACTTTAAACTACATATTGTGTTCTTCATTTTATTCTCCAATAACTCTCTAAGTCTCTATCTTTCAAAAAACCAACTCCAAAACAAATTCAATCAAGAATTAAATCTTAAATCCTTTCCTTCCAAAAGTAATTTGAAAATCAAAACTTAGTAGATATATTAATCATGTCTTGTTAAATCTTTGTCATACACCTAGTAACATTACCTTTCTTCTATTTTGAATTTGGTCTTTCAAATCTTTGTTATAATACATGGAAAAAAATATGGCCTTCAATTCATTATGCTAGCCATTTGTGGTTGTTCCTTAATCATTATGTGTTGTTGACATGTTTCTTTGCACCTCCATCTATGCTCTTGTTATAACCTTAGTTGTTGCACTCACTTGATGAATTATGACCTCATTCAATGGTTTTGTTTGAATTCTTTTTATCCTCTTTAGATTTTCCATGTTGTACCACTTGATCTATGTTCCAATGTCATGAGCTTTCAAATTAGTCTTTTTGTCAAAAGTTTTTTGTTTTTGCCTCTCATATTTTTCATTCTTGTCGCAACCCTAACCTTGGGTTTACAACCAAGGCAAAGGCTTGCAAGGTTGTGGGCCAAGAGTGAGCCCAAGAATCACATTTCATGCTCCCGAGAGTGCAAAAGAGTGTGAGGCCTCCCAAGTGAACTCCCATTTTGGGAGTTGGAGTCCTAATGGACTTTCGAATTTTCAAAAAACGATTGCAGGGGTCAATCGCATTGGATTGAGACATTCCTTATATCATTGAAAAGCTCTTGGAATGTAAATGTTTGAAATGGGCTCACATGACTCATTTGGACACTTGAAACACAAGTTATGGCCAAGAGAAAGCTCGGGAGTCAAATTGTTAATTTGATTCCCGACCATTAAAAGTCGGGAATCACCCCAATTTCTTTGCGTGTAGGTGGCATGTGACACTGTTGAAATTTTTTTGACAAGGACTACAACTTTGCTTCATACCTCATCTCAATCAGAGATTTAGAAACAAAGTTATGGGCCCCCAAATTAACGGGAATTTCAACTTTGGGAATTTTGGGACTCCCAAATGGGAGTCCCGAGACAAAATGCCATTTGGATGTGGGCTTCATGGAGAGGAATAGAGTATACTATAAGGGGGAAGGTGGTGGTTTCCTTCAAGTTTGGGCCGTGGTGAGTTTTGTGAATCCAAGTTTGCTCGTGGTTCGTCCTAACACCAAAAGTGCTCAAACTCTGCACTAACCAACTTGTTGTTTGGTTTGTGCAGAACTGTGTGAGTGATTGAATTGCTTGTCAATTTTCCTAGTCCCATCTAGGAGCTTCAGCACACCCCTTTACCCCCGAAATGTTGAAAGCCAGGGAGTGTGTCCCGACCTCTTACTCTTTCGTTGTTTTCATCTTAAACTCACATTTGAGTCTATTGAAGAGGTTTGAAGCATGTCAATTTTAATGATTTTATCTTTTTTTTTATAGATTTTGTGGTTTTTTTCTTATTTTTTTTTGTGCCTCTCTAATGCACTTAGGGTCTTTTACTTCCTTTACTGTATTAAAAGGTTATGAACTATATGGAGTTTCATAAATGAAATTTGGAAATACTTTCTTGAAAGTTGACATGTACCTTCTATATCATTCTTCATCTCTCTTGTTTGCAGCCAAATGTTTTTACATTTTTGGGTGCAAACAAAATACAATGAGCCAACATGATTACTTTAGAAAAAAACTACATGTCCATTTTCCCCCAAAAAAACTTTTTCATATGAATGAATTTTGGAACAATTGTTTTTGCAATTTGTTGTAATAAATGCTTATAGTTGTCATAATACATGACATTTATTTTTTTTTATCATTTTTGAATAAATATAAATTTTTAAAAGTTTCTTAATTCCTTGTAAATTTAGTGTTTTGTTCATAAAAATGATAACAATTTCAAATCATAACCAGAAATTCATTTTTTACATTTTTATGTTTTCTTTTATAATAAGCTACAACTTTTCTTAACACATCATGTAGATTATACTTCATTTATATATGGTAAAAAATTTTAAAAAATTAAAAATTTTGGATCAATTTTGGAAAGTTATTTGAATTTTTCAAGTTTTAGAATTCCACATATTTTAGGGTGTGAATGTTTTTTCAATGTGGTTAATAGGTCTTTATCCTCTTAATTTTTTCCCATCAAAATGTTTTTAATTGTATGAGTCCTTTTGATAGTCCTTTGCAAAAATGATTCCTTCTGATGTAATAGGTGTCCACTTTCAAAGGTCCTAAATCAAAATTCCATAACTATTGAGTTCATGTCATTTGAACCCATGGCAAACCTTGGTGTACTTGGTGGTGTGGTTTCTTCTTCATCATTTGAATTTGTCATTACATTTTTCAAGTATGTTGGAAAGCTTGACTCTTCCAATTTGCTAGTGGTGATACTACCAATTGGCATCAACTGGTCCATCTTTCTATTATAAGCAAATACTAATAATTCATAAGATCATCTTTTGCATGAAAAGCATTTCTTAGCCAATTTTTTTTGAGGATTGAATTGTTTATTCTACATTTTATTTAGAATCCGAGTAAGTAGTCACACTATTAGTGAATTTTGCATTTTAAAATATTGGTTTGTTGGGTGTGTTGACCATGGATTGCTTGCAAGAGATTGTTGCAAGCTATTTAGAAACTCTGAGATAAACATTTTTCCAATATCTAACCTTTACTTGATTTTTTACATCTACACTTTTAAGCTTTTTTAAATTTATAGATGGGTATAAATCCTAGTTTGACAATGTTCAACAAAAATGTTTTGGATATGTATATGGTGACATGTTGCAAATGAATAGACTTTAAATTGGGTTACTTCAATGGATCCCTTTAAATTCACCAAAAAAACCTATACTAGATCCCAAAATAATCCATGTTTACAAAGTCTGTGTTTGATGACATATTTGTAGGTGAGAGCTATGGGATTTGCTTTGAACTACTTCTGTGGTATTCTACAAATGGTAGAATAGCTCCAAAGGTTTAAACAATTACATATGTCTTACCAACCACAAAATCTATTTGCACATATATTTTAAATGTATTGAGGACTCAAAAGTTCTTCATTTACTATTCCAAATAACTTGATTACCCTTATAGGTTTTGGCTATGTTGTCCCGTTTTTGTTAAGTTTCTTTGTTAATACGCCAAGTGTCCAATTTATGGCTTCAACCTAATAGGACTTCTCCATTTCATTGGACTTTGGACCTTCGACCTTTTATTTCCAATGCTATTCATTGTCATTCATCTAGTGTATGGAATGCGATATCACACACACTAAAGTCATCTTTATTGTTGTAATTTGGAGCCATGGGTTGCCCCATGGATAGGTTAATTATGTGGAAAGATATTTTGTTGTGTTAGTGGATATTTTTCCACATCATCAAAATTTGTTAAAGAATATATCTTTTAACATGGATGAATTTTTTTGAAAATATTCTTTCAAGCTCACGTTTATTCATTCATTACTCACACTCACTTGCTCACTGTTCACATTCAGTTATTTATGATTCATGCACACCCATTCATGAAATAACATCCCTACTATTTTGTCCAATTTTGTCCGTTTTGTCTAATTTCATAGATATGTTTATTCTATCTCTTGTTTACTCTATTCATTATGTCTATTACAAATCAATTGTCAAATTTGTCTATTTTGTCTATTAGATGTTAGTTTTTTTGTGATTTTGGTGGGTTTTTAATTTTTGATTTGTGTCTTGGTTGTTTTTTATTGTTTATGTGAGTGTCATTTGGGTTTGTTGTTTGTCCATGGTCCATTGTGCCTAGAAACCTTTTTTGAAGAAATATTTTTCAAAGTTCAAGGTGGACTCAACTACAACCTTGAATAAAAAATCATTTTCAAGGAAAAACCATCAATTTTGGTGGCAAACTGAGTTTCATCCTGTCTTTCCTTGTTCCTGAGCGCCTCCACTGCTGCTACATATATTTTCACTGGTCCTAACTGTACAACTACTATAATTAGTCTCGAACCTTGTGCATTAAATGCTGAGTATCAGCATTTCATACTGAGAATTATTAAAATGTCTTTACTTTGCGGATACCACTGAAAGAGAGGATAGGGGGTGAAACGAGGCCCAAAGACAGGGTAAAGAGAGGGTTACTTTATGGATAACTCTGATGTTTTGATAAATTTATTGACAAATGATTGCACTGGATCCAGCTCACAAACTTTTTTTCTTTCAGCTTACATTACAGTTTAACAGCTGCGCACAATCAGGAATACCCCCAACAACTTTGGCAGCTTCCACACTAATTATATTTTTTTCAGAACTGTTGAATTTTTTAATTTTTTTCAAATAACAAGAAATATTGAAGGAACAATTTGAATCTTCAAGAATATTTTATTTGTTGAAATGAAAAATTCAAAATTAATTAATTATTGGACAGACACGTGTTGAAGCTGCCAAGGTACAATATGAATCTAATCAATGTTCTATTTCCACCTGAAGTGAAATCAGAAAGTGAGCCAGCTTCAGAACCAAATTGACTCCCTCCAAGTATAATGAGGAAGTGTAAAGATGAGAAGATGTTAAACACCCCCAACTAGCTTTGATAAGCACATTTGTTGGCCAACAATGCCCAAGCCTGCGAAGAGCCACTTGGTTTTATAATAGGGTTTGAGTGGTTTGACCTTGTGTTTTTGCTAAAGAAAAAATAAATTATTGTTCAAAGTTGAAATCTATGCAGATGGTTGATATGCTCTCTCTCTCTCTCTTAAGAGGTGTTGAATTCAAAATTGATGTGAAAGCATGAAACAAAATATAACACGTAATTTTTTTATAAAAAAATTATAAAACAAACGAAATGGTTTCAAAGTTCTTTGCAAAAACCAGGCAAGGTGCAAAAAAAACAAGCTTAAGAACGAGCCAGACAAAGCTCATTGGGGGGGGAGGGGGGGAAATGTGTAGGGTCTCCGGTAATGAAATTTATCTTCATGATAATGTTCGAAGAAGGATGGGTAAAGCATCAAACCCATCGATTGGTGGGGGAAGGGAGGGGGCTATTCTCAAAATGCATGACTTGACTCAGCTACCACTTCATCCTAGGCCCCTTATGTTGGGAATCCTCCGGCCGCCAGTGATTTCGGTTTTTTGAAAAATCGTCAAAAAGTTGCACAATTTTGCAAGCAGGGAATATTCTGTTATATATTCTCTTGTCTTAATATAAAGAATTGACAAGTTGAAATAGAAAAGTGTTTTTTTTGTTTTTTTTTTTTTTTGTGGGGGGGGGGGGGGGGTGGGGTTTTCATATCACTTTTTTTCTCGTTACCTTTAATAAACTATTTCGAAAAAAGAACCACGAGAAAGGCAGCAACAACGG
>Ga0116231_10011530_pt1 | contig 13531 bp, 5 predicted proteins | sample S1TSphgellanicum_2_FD_89695 | JGI IMG/M metagenome (GOLD analysis project Ga0116231, IMG submission 89695) | Host-associated microbial communities from peat moss isolated from Minnesota, USA - S1T2_Fd - Sphagnum magellanicum MG | ecosystem: Host-associated > Plants > Peat moss > Unclassified... | reverse complement strand
GTGTGTGCCATCAACATAGGTCATCCATACAAGTGTGTGGGCAAGACTAACTAGGTTTAAGTGGTGATTTAGCACAATGGCCCATCAAGGAGTGTGTATAACACAAAAGGATGTAGATCTATAGTTGTCTACACCAATTGGACCTTTTTTAGCGTTACCCTTACAACTATGGATTGTTTTTTATTTTAACCATAATCATTTGGTTTATAGATACATATTTCAACATCTATTGTGTGATGATCCAAGTATGTATCATAAGGAAATCTTACTACTAATGTATCTTTTGATGATCTTGTATATTGATCAAGATGATATAAGGTGAATGTTTATGTTGATCATGTAATCACATATTGGCATCATTCAAGTACAACTCAAAGTACCTCATTGCATAAGGTCATGTTTATTATATTGTTTGGTATTCTATGGAATGTATTTATTTTATTTTATGGATAGTGTAGTAATTACAAGTTGGGAAATGATCAAATTAAAATGTTGGAACTATTTGGACTTTTTATGGACAATCCATCATAGTTTATCTATCTATTGAACGTGGTTGTGTTGATGTGGTAGTGACATCAACAAAGGAAATTGACTACCAAGATTATAAGTAGTCAATATATTGTTAAACAATAGGTATAAATAATTGCCCATCATCCCATGTGTAAAAACTCTTTAGCACATATTGTAATAAGTCTATTGTGTTTATTTTGCACCTTTATTCATGTAGTTGTCATGAATTGGTTCTTTGAACATTGGATACTATATAGTTCAACTCCCCCATATGATGTTGAATATGTAAATTAATTAGACATTGTTTTCTAAATCCACCATATTTTTCACTTGTGAATGTGGGAGTGGAACCAACCAAGGAGATTGATTTAAAAGTGGTTATGGATTATTATGTTCATCTACACAACTTTCAACCACATTAAATAATGTGGCAAACCTATTGAGTATGTCAACTTCAAATTGGGAATCCTTATAAGTAATTAATGTTAGAAATATTATTTAAAAAAAATTCCCAATGTTGATGAATGTGTTAAACATACATCAAAATGATGAATATATTCACATCCTTATAGTAGTTAGGTTAATTGAATAGTGATGGCTAAGGTTTAAAAGTGGAGGTTACATTAGGGCTTGGCGACGGCTAGGGTTAGGGTTTGATGGTGGCTAGGGTTAAGGTTTGATGGCGGCTAGGGTTAGGGTTTGGTGGCAGCTAAGGTTAGGTGACAACTAGGTTAAGGTTAAGTGGCAGTTACTTTAACGTTAATAGATAATATATATTGGAATGGTTTTGAATTGTCTTTCATTATTTCCTTTCATGGTTTTGAGTGCACATAAAACCTTCAAGTTTTGTTAGTTGTTGCAAACCATAGTTTTGTGATTATAACATTTGAAACATATAACCTTTGTAATATTTTTATTAATTAATACAATTGTTCCATTTCATGAACCTGAAGTTTTTCATTTCTTGTTTGTTTGCAAGTTATTTCCAATAATTAATATATTGATCAGGTACGATGAAATGTTGACGCGCTTCGAAGTCCCTAGCTAGACCCAAAACGGGCCTAAGTTATTCTCACAGCGGAATTCTGAAGGACTTGGGGTACGCTCTCAGCTTTTAGCACTATAAGGGGTAGAAGGGCGTGCTGAAGTTCCGGGATGGGACTAGGCAGAATGACAAGCTATTCACTTACTCGAACCTGCATCAAACCAACCAACAAGTTGGTTAGTTCACCTTTTGGAGCACCCTTGGTGTTAAGACAAACCACGGGCAATTTTAAACTCACTTGATTCACCATGGCCCGAACTCAGGGGAAGCCACCACCTTCCCCCATATAGTATATTCTGTGCCTCTCCATGGCACCCACATCCGAATGGCTTTTTGTCCCGGGACTCCCAAGGAGGAGTCTCGAAATTGTCCCGGTTTGGACTCTCGGGGCTTTACACAATCATAACTCTTTGCTCAGACCTCCGATTGAAATGAGATCTAAAGCAAACTTGTATCTCTCCTCAAGAGCTTTCCAACGGTGTGTCGCACTTGACCTACACGCACCGGGGTCGAGTCGATTCCCAACTTTTAGTAGTCGGGAATCAAATTGGGCCCTTCTTTTTGCCATAACTTGTGCTGCAGATGTCCAAATGGTCCATGCGAGGCCATTTTCGACATCTGCACTTCAATAGCTTTCTAATAATATAAAGAACGCCCCCATGCGAGGTGTTTTGACCCCTGTAATCGAACTTTGAAATTTCAAGAGTCATGAAGGACTCCCAAATCCCCATTTCGAGAGTGTGAGTCTCATCCTCACACTCTCCCAAGTAGGGTTGCAACAAATGCCCATTCCAAATTCCAAGGGTGTCACCAATGGCCCTAGAGTGGATTCAATTCTTGGGTTGAAAAAAATAATTATGGTTAATATGTGCCCCATGTATGGCAATGTGTTTCGAATTCAAGATTCGACATTTAATGCATAATGACCACTAATATTGGGGAATTCAACATACAATCTTAAATAGTGAAAGATGGAATAACTTAGCCACCAAGGTCACCCTTCGCTTTTGTTATCTCATGAGAATTTTCAAAATTACAAGTTGGTACTATACACATATTTCAGCATGGCCATCTCAACAAAAACAATGGGAGCAAACCATGATAACTAACTAAGCTTTAGTTATAAGAAACATCTAGGTGCTTATGTGTTATAGTCTCCAACCTAGTAGTGCCATATTCCACTAGTTTAGCTTGAGGTTAGAACTTAAGAACTTAGAACATTAGGCTTTATAGTGATTTGATGGGTAATGATGTCGTGTCATGTATAGGTGTATTAACATAACACCACTTTAAAAACATATTAACATTTTTCATTTGATGTTCAAGATGTGAACTTTGCTTGCAAAAGAATAAAATGCTTAAAGGCCATGTGGTTACATCATTAATGCAAGCCATTTCAATTATATCTCATTTTTGGCATGTATTGCTTAGTGCACACATGATGAGTTCTACTAATAATTTATTTCTAGTGGAGTTGAAATGTTGATGGTCATTACAAAATTCCCATGTGAAAAAATTGGTGACCAATCATTGGTTGGTCCAAAACCACATTCAAGTTTGACCCAGTGAAATCCACATCCTTCAATACATTATATTGTCCCTAGATGATAGTGGATACTCAATAAAGTTCATTAATTAAACATCCTAAATTTCCACCAAAAAATGTTATAATACGTATGTATGGTCTAAACTAGACTTCACTAAATTATAAATGGCCTTCATTAAATTTTATTAAACTCCACTATACATATTAATCCAAATTTATTTTGGTATTCGTAATGAATATGTTATTGTTGCAAGTGGATAGGATGTGGAATTCAATGGACCAAACTAGTGCATGGTGAAATTTCAGAGGGGTCTTCTTAGGCATTCCAATTCACTCATACTTCCACTGAAAATGCATTACATTCTACCAAGGTGGAGTTGGGCCATTTTTGGTGGAACTTTGGTGGAATGTTCGATGGATTGGGGATAAGTTATGTAGTAGTGATCATCATTATTTACTGAAGTTGAAGATAATAATTCCTCATAGTTCTACCAAACATACCACATAAAAAAGTTTGAATTGATCATTGGGACAAATAGATTAGACATCCAAGGATGGTACACCAATCTTTTCAACAACATCAATGCATGTTATTAGCCAAATCCCATTCTTGTAATTAAATCTGTAAACCAATTTCAACCTGACCCTACACAATCACTTTAATCTTGGTAAGCTAGTATCCTTGCAAAAAAATCAAGCTCATAACAACATAAATTTGTTGTTGTTCATGCACCAATTGCTCTGCAAGCAATAACTTACCTAAATTATAAGGGCTTAGAAATACACAGATAATGCAGTTGCATTTCAATTCAATTGAAGTTGATTTCTCAAGTATCCATCCTTTTCTCATTCTAGATTTACCACATTTGAATATACAAGAAGAAAAGAAATGATGCATGAAAGGCCAAGGAAAATTATAGTTAGTAAAATATGCCAATGAATTAAATATGTTACATAGACATTTGATTAATGTCGTAACTAGATCATGTGCATGCGTGCCTAGCTGAAAACAAAACATGTGAATCAAGGGGTCCCATAATCACATGTGCAATAATATAAAATCAGTTTCTTATACTGAAGTTGATTATGAGAATTTTTCCATAACTACCAAACATACTAGTTAAGAAAATATAAATTAATCATTGGGATAAAGAGAGACTACATTCAAGGATGCCACATTGAGGTTTTTTTTAACTTCCAATATCTTAATGGCCATCCCATTTTTGCAAGTGGATACACAAACCAATTTCACCACAATTAATCAATGAACAATGATTTTTTGACAATCTAGGTATATTGGAGCACATGAATTAATAAATTGGAAATTTTCTTCCCATGCATTTCATAACTTTGGAATGGAAGAAATATAAGCAACTGAAGTAGAAGTGGAATTGTGATAAAAAATATGTCCATGTTATGTTAACTATGCATACTTGACTACTTTAACACATCAACAACATTAAAAATGCTACCAAAGTTGATTCAAATACCCATTATAAACATGTGTCACAACCTTAACATTGGGTCACGACTAAATGTGGAATGTAAAGGCCTATGAAGCTAAGAGAGTGTGTTTAGGTGTCAAACACATTCTCACAAATGGGGGAGAATGCAAGGGATGATGGAGCCCAATGACTCCTAAGTGCACTCCCACTTTGGGAATTGCACTCATGCAAGAGTTGCAAATGTTCAAAGCCTTGGTTGGAAGGGCAAAAAACACCAAATTGGGCCCCTAAAACACCAATAGAAAGTTCTTTAAATGTAGATGCTTAAAGTGCCCTTGCATTGTTCATTTAGACCTAATTTGCATGAGTTATGATCAAAAGAAGAGGCGAGAATCAAATTGGGAATTTGACTCCTAACCATAAACCCCTTGAAATAGGGGCCAAACAAGCTCTGATTGGGGCGTGCTATACACTACTGGAAAGATCTTTTTGAGGGCTAAAAGATATTCTACTCGCATTTTTAAAAAAAAAACTTGATTTGAAAAAGATACGAGCATCCAAAGTTTTGGGACAACAAAAGCTTCAATTTTGGGACTCCCACTTGGAAGTTTTGGGGAAAATTGACATTTGGATGTAGTCCTCACGGAGAGGCACAAAGTATACTATAGGGAGGGGAGTGGTGTTTTTTTTCAAAGGTTGTGGACTATGTAAAGCTTATGTTTGAAGTTGTCCTTACTAAGTCCGCCACACCATTTCCATTCAACTTGCACTAACCGCCCTCTTTTCTTAGCTGTGCAAGTTGACATCATATTGAACTCTCACTTGTGAGTTCATCCTAGTCACATCTCGGAGCTTTAGCACGCCCTCCTACCTTCGAAGTGTTACGAATTAGAAAACGTGCCCCAACTTTCTTCTTTTTCTATTATTTCATTTTGGGACCCACATTTGGGTCTCTTAATGAGTTTGGGGGCACATCAACATGTGTACGAAGGAGTTGCATTGTTGCAAAATAAGAAAAATTCATTGAACATGACAATACATATCTCTTGTTTACAAATAAGATGTTGCCAAACAACTTCATTTCAAAATGTCTATGTACAAGTGTTGAAAGTGAAACATTATCAATAGCTCTTAGTAGTAGAACAAGGTCAACAACATACATTATGTGCAACATACTAAGTTTTAGTCACTAGACCAACCTTACTAATTTGTACAACCCTAAATAAAAGTTGTAGAGGGAGACACAAAACATATGATCAATGTTTTGATCAACAATACCAACAACATTATAATTCATGGACCCATTACTTTCAACTACATTTTTCCCTTTGCAAATGGTCACAATAATGGAATATGGGTGAGGAAATGAGAATTGTACATGATCTTACATGTGCATTAGGTTAAAGCACACCAAACCCCCTAAAAATTATAGGCACAAGTATAATATTTTTGAAATTAAAATTTTTGGTAACATATGGACATCACATCTTGGATTATTTTTACTTGTTTTAAGTATATTTGATTAGCTTAAAACTTAATCTAATCAATTATTTCAAAAATTTCAACAAACATTGAAAAATTTAAATGTGTGGAATATATTTGTGACCAAATAATATTCATCATAAAGTTTGAAATTTTGAATATGTATTTAACAAGTAAGGTTGTCGATGGAATTCTTGGGCGATTTTTTTTATGGTGCATGATATTGATATACATTAATTAAAAATTTAAAAATTTAGGGTTAAAAATTTTTTGGATGAAATTCCATTGAAAAAATGTGTTTTTTTGCATTTTTTTTAACAATGAATGCATAATAATAATTTCCTTGCAAGAAAAAAACCACTACCATATCAAAGAGGAGATTTTATAGATGGGCATTGCATTATTTTTTCAATTTTCTTTTGTTTGGTAATGTTTCATGAATCACAAACATGAAGCCCTATGGCCATTGAAAAACTATAAATTATACTATGTGTACATTGATTTTATTCAATCCTCTTCATCTAAATATTGGATCAAGATTAATTTTGACTCAGAGTAAACTTTGAGTTCCAAAATGTTGTTGTGCAAATTCTAAAGTTTTTTGCTTGTGTTTAGGTTAGACAAAGGATGCCATCAAGATTTTAACTCATTGCGGACTATAATACTTGTTATACATCACCTTTTTGAACGAAAGTGGCTCACCTTTAGTGTGCTTTCACCCCATTATAACTTGCCCACTGGATTCAAAATGTTATGGAGCCTACTATAACCAAAAAATCATTTGATAATTAAAATTATGACATACTAGCTTGGAATCCTGAACACAAAAATGATTCTAGGTTCAAATGTATGGAATAAAACCTTCTGGCAAGACAATTGAACAAGTTCCACAAAGTTGTATATATGCCTTCTACACATCATTACCTTTGATTACTTTTGAATTGGCTTGTTGTATGGTGTTGATCTTTTACAAGTTAAGTGCATATGTAATAGCTATAGTATGAAGAGATGAAAGGTAGTCCTACAATCTAGACAATCCCCTCCTTGAAATTCAAATATGTTTAATCCAGCACAAAAACCCTTCATTTAATTTCATAAGGTTGTCATGGGGCATAACTCATATATATCCCCTAAGTATCAAAGTTTTTGTAAATATCAATAGTAAATAATCTTTGCAAATATGTGTTGGCAAGAAATGAACAAATGTGTTGATCCCCCAACCCCCCCAAATGATAGCTCAAGGAAACGAAAACTTGCTTGTTCACATAGACCTAATGCACTAGGATCTCAATTGGAATCTCAAATGGAAACCCACATAATCACCTACACATCAATGACATAACTTCTAACAACTATTTAATCCATTTAGACAAACACAAGATGATTTCAAAAAAAGGTTGCACAACATTGTGCTTTTTATGTTATCAACATGATTTCTCATATTTGCATCTCCATTGTTGAGAATTCAAGCTCAACTAGTTAGGTTTCATTAATTATTGGAGTAGGAAAGTAACTAGGATACTTTCACAAGGTTGAATTACTTTCGTTACTTATTTTAGTTTGGTTATTTGTGGTTTGGTCTTTTAGTTAAATACCTTGGTGTTGATGGTTTGGCTCTTTTTTCTTCATTGCACAAGTTTGTGTATTTCATGTGACAAGAACCTTGGAGAGTTCTTGATGTTGTGTTTTGTGTTATGAGCATTATGTTGTAGTTTCCTTTCAATAAAGATTTATGTTTGCACTTGAGTAGATCTCCTATTTGTTAACATCCATTATGTTTAAAATAAAGGAAAAAACTTGCATTTTGCAGATTGCAAAGCCTTTCAACACTACTATAAAAAACATCAAGACTAAAGGAATTAAAAAACGAGCATACACATGTCTATCATAGTCAATTTCATAGCAAATTTATAATTATGCCATGGTGATGTTGCACTTGCTCAATGAATCAAACTTAGTCACAACCTTGAAATCAATCGGAATTAAAATGCTTGAACATTAATTTGTCAAACATGTAGCAACCTAAACTTATAACTGCATTCTACCAATGGACCACTTGACCTACTCAAACAACCTTGATGACCTTCAACTCACAACTTTGTAGTAATTCAAATATCAAAACTTCTCTTCTGTAGGGAGGAAATCAAGATCGTGAACATTTACTTGTTTCACAAAGTTGTTTACTAGCATTCTAAATCAAAAAGAAAGAACTTGTAACAAATTCAGCAGCATGATGACGTTGCGTAGAAGATACTTACTAAGAAACTGCAAGGCAAAGCTTGAATTGAGCTAGTAGGGGAACGCATAAGGTGGTAGTGCATCTATTCATCAAACACTTGTTTGCTTAATTCCCAATGCCACAAAAATATTTCAAAATTAAACCACCTCATTAATTTGAAACATCAAACTTATCAAACATTATATTTTCATAACCCTAAAGATCGTGATCCAATGGTTGACATGTAAAGAGAACCGAGTATGCAAAGTAAACATACTATGTAAGATGTAATTTGGCAGCCATTTGGACTCGCAAGGCCCCTCCACTTGGGGTGGCGTGAAATGAAAACAAGGGAAAGCAAAATGCAGAAAAAAAATCACATCCAACTCAAGGATGTTCCATTATTTCATTTGACACCTTTCATTCATCAAAATATTTAGTACTATAGTTTTTATGGCTTATAAACCTTAAAAAACCATATATGGTGACTAAAGTGTTCTAGCAAATGTGACAAAGTTCTCAAAATTTTCGGGATTTCTTTTTCTTATAACATTGTTGGTTTTCACCTAAAATTTCATACAAATATAGCCTCACTTTTGAAGTACATTTCTATTTTTTCATACTTTGTAACAAGTATTAATTAGTACCAAATATATTCATCATGATTTTTTTATATCCTTTGTTCAATTTTTTCAAAGATTTGATTAGGTCAAGTATTAAACTTTTCAAATCTACCTAAAGTTCACATTATATTGCCATCACATTTGGTGTCCACATCTTCATATAATTTTGAAATGCAAAAAAAATGTTCTTTGTGACTATAATTTTGGGGGACTCTAATGTGCTTTCATCCAAAAGTCAACCTAGTTCTAGACTTTTACTCCCTTGAAGATTCTTCTCAAAGGCGCTTGGATATATGGTCTTGAGAAAAATCATGGGTAGGATGCTTAGACATTGAATCAGACATGTTGCCCACACCTTGACTCCTTTCACCCACAACCCCCGCCTCCCAAGTAGCAATTACCATAGTTAATTGTAGCCTTGCAAGGTTGAGGCAATTAGGCAAAGGAACTTGTAGCATGCAACGTCCTTACCCTTCTTTCCCACATTGAGTGGTGCACTGAAGTTCTTCACACTAATTGCAAATAGCAACCAAAGACTAAGAACCCATTGTGGCAAACAAAGAAAGGTGGAAGAGACAATACAATAGGATGGCAAGGGCCAATTTATATTCAAGTTCGACTCTATTGAGGAACTGGAATTTAAATTGATTACGATTGCACTTTCCCATCATTTTAATGCAAACAAATTTCGGTTGCAACTTGTCCACATAACAACCAAAATTCGATTGGCACAACTTGAACATGCATGGTCACTCAAGGAGATGACAAAAAAATTGGTGGCACTTTTTAGACAAGGCCGATCACTACTTGGATAGGGGTGGACAATTTCAGTTGCACTATTGGATAAGGGTGGACAATTTTGATCACATTCTTGGATAGGGGCAATTGCTCACTAAGGTGATTGAAATTTGGTCACACTCCTTGGATAAGGTTGATCATTACTTTGATAGAGGTGAACAATTTTAGTTGCACTTTTGGACAAGGGTGATCATTCACTCATTCGACCAAAATTTGGTTACACTCTTTGGACATGGCCAATTTCTATATAAATAGCAGTGGACAATTTTGGTCTCACTCTTGGATAGGGGCGATCGTTGGTGGGCGCGACCAAAATTCAATTACATTCTTAAATAGGGTCGATTGCTCATGAAAGTGATCGAAATTTGGTCACACTCATGGATAGGGGTGATCATTATTTGGATATGGGTGGACAAATTCAATTGCACTCATGGACATGGGCGATTATTACTTAGATACGGGTGGACAAATTTGGTTACACTTGTGGATAAAGGTGATTATTTTTTGGATAGGGGTGGACAAATTTGGTCTCATTCTTGGACAAGGGCAATTGCTACTTCAACATGGGTGGACAAATTCGGTCGCATTCCTAGATAGGGGCAATCACTACTTGGACAAAGGTGGACAAATTTGATCCATCCATGAACAAGATTAAATATATTGCAATTGAATTTTAGTCATAATTTAAACGGTTGAGACTAGTTACATGATGTTACAAACCATTAAGATCAATCTAGTTGATTAGATGGACAACTAAGACTTTTTTATTTATAAAAAAATCCAACATAGTTTTCTTGTTGCGGCATTTAATGGGTTCAACATTTTTTTTAAAAAAATTTTTCAACCAAGAGTGCACATGTTGGCTCTGCATGGTAATTTTTTTACATAGTCCACACATGTTATGTCCGTAAGGGTAACTGTTTTACCCATGATACAAAAATTATTGTATTTAATATAATTTGACCATAGGTTGACCTTAAATCAACATGACATATGGTTACATCGGCATTCGAACTAACATTATTGACATGATGTAACAAGGGCAATGCTCATAACCTTAATAGTGCCATCAACACCATGGGACTAGTTGAATCTAAAGCCAACTAATTCTCCATTAAAGAAGAAATCACACACCTATCAACAAATGTTGATCATGGAGGGAGGAGATGAAAAAATGGAGGATGATGTTACTACACAATAGGATGACGAATAAGCACAAACAGAATGTGACCAGGTTATGGAAGATAGAAGGGAAACTAATTTTGAATAGGTAACAAACTAACTACCTTCACCTTTCCAAAAGTCTCATGTTCCAACAAAATTAATTAACAACTTGTTACCAATTGGTATTGAACTTGGTCAACTAGTTTGGTCCACACCTATTTATATTTTTCCTAAGGCATCTATAACCTATGCCCATCATGAAAACCCTAAGTAGATTACATTTTTCTTTGAACAAGCAATTTTAGTTACACAAACATGGTTTCTAAAAGTAGATAATTTAGTTGATTTCAGAACTAGGTACAACCCTACTGATAGTTTACCAAATGATATGAACAACCAATTACAGGCCCATTGCCTAGAGTTAATTAATATGTAGAAAATACTTCAAAATCAGAATAAAAAGTTGGTTGCTACAAAAGCCAAGAGCATCAAATTACAAACCAAAAACAAACATCTAGTTGCCAAAACTACTAAAGTTGACAAGGTAATTAGGAAGGTTAAGGCTTTATAACAAGAGTATAATGAACTAAATCAAGGGTTGTAATGATCTTAAGCTCTTATACATTGATTATGGCTGGTTGATGAGAAATTATCGCAAAATGGAAGTTGTCAATGTTCAAAAATAGAAGACATTTGTGACTTTAGAAAATACTTGTACCTAACAATAATAACAGTTAGTGGAGGTCAACATGGAGAATTACATTCACGAGCTTTTAGTGTAGATTTAAGAATTGAAAGGCAAATTGGAAGTAATGCGCCAGTCACTTGGTAAAACTTTTCAAATCACATATATGGATAATAGTTGAAGGAATTTAAAGAGCTACTATTGGATATAATGCCTTGCACAAGGTGTAAAACCAAACTTTGGTAGACAAGAATCCAAAGTGGCAGGAATGGTGGAAAATAGTACAAGGGATCACGAAGGAGTAGATTCAGGACAATTTGGAGCTTGCACATGTTGATGAAGAGGCATATCTGAATGAATTAGTTGCCTACATGCTGAAGTTTCAAGGATATAAGTACAACTAGTTGATTATTAAATTGATTGAAGAACATGTCAAAGTGTCTTACAAATTTTTTTTATGTAACCAATACCTGCAACTATGAGTTTTCAAAACGAACTTATTATTACAACTTCAAAAATACTAGCACACATAAGGGGAGGAATTGAATTTGTTATTACTTCCTATATTGTCTTTTTTGCCCATAAAACTTGTTGAAGCACCTTTTATTGTTGTAAATGTTGAGGTAGTTGATTTGCAAATACCTATTACTCCCAAATTTGTACCACTCGCCGTACCTCAAATTGGAGTAAGTGTAAAAATAATTATGATTGATACTGCTTTGCATGCATTTGAAATTTTTAGGACTCCAAAGAAAGTGTTGAAAGACACACATGTTATTGAAAAACCAAAACTTGAACCAAGTACTCTAGTTGAACATGCTGATGTGTCAAAATGAAAAACATGTTAATGACTTAGCACCATGTGTAAAACAAATAGCTGTTAGTGATTGATTTCAAGGACAAAATCTCGTTTTCAAAGGGGGGTAATGTTAACTCATTTTTTTACTTTATGTACTTAGTAACTAGTTGTTACCAATTGGTCACCAATGATGCAATATTATTTTGAAGACTATTTTAGTTATTATTGGATAACATGTAACCAATGTATTATGATAACCAATAACATGTATTTAAGTGAATTGGTTTGTTAAGTTAATCAATAGTTCTAATCTATTAGCATAACCGGTTGTTGACATAACATATTTGTGTTTAACGTATGGTCAGTAGTTGTTGTAGTTCAATTTTGAATTAGTTGACTATTGTATTAGCTAGTGATTATTTAATCTAAAACAACATTGTGTTAGGTATAAATAGGAGGATTTGAAGATGATGAAAACTTTGGACTTTAACTTGTAACTCTTAAGCTTTTATTTTCTAATTTGATTCTATGAAATTTATTTTGGATTTGTTTTTGTCCTTGTGAATAAACATATTCACTTTTTTGTTTTTATTTTGATGATTTCATATTTGAATAAAATTATACATGCTCATGTTTTCTTTGCAAACTAGAATTGGACAAGTAAAAAATAAGCTCTGTTTAATTTGAAGGAATAAAAAACATTCATGACATCGTGTGTAAAAACATTAAGGTCAAAAAGTAAGGACCAAGGCTTCAACCCTTCATATGTTTTCATTCTTTGATTTTCGATATATATATATATATAGAGAGAGAGAGAGGCTTCCTTTCTCAAACTAAACCCTAAAAGTCAAACCACCATGGATGAGCATGGATTCTTGCAATTCTTGTGTTTTTCATGACCATATCCCAAGAAGAAAAAATAAAAATTCTCTCCATCATTCACAAACAAGCACAAAACCTCACTAAGAGGAGGAAAATGAAAAAGTAAAAGATATAGGGTTTGGTTTAGGATTTATTTTGATCCTACAATGTGAATTTCATCAAAACAACAATACTTTATTGCAATAACAAAAAGGGTTCCAAATTGGCCTCCCAACTTGATAGTTTTTTTTTTTTTTTTTTGGCCTTTGGGCCAAATAGGGCCATAAAATATAATATTTTTTTTTTTATTTTCACCCTTGTTTTCTATTTCAAAGCCTTTTTGGCTGTTTTCCTT
>Ga0116231_10011529_pt1 | contig 13532 bp, 8 predicted proteins | sample S1TSphgellanicum_2_FD_89695 | JGI IMG/M metagenome (GOLD analysis project Ga0116231, IMG submission 89695) | Host-associated microbial communities from peat moss isolated from Minnesota, USA - S1T2_Fd - Sphagnum magellanicum MG | ecosystem: Host-associated > Plants > Peat moss > Unclassified... | reverse complement strand
ATGGTGATAGAGTGTTTAGGGTTATGGAGGGGGGGCAGCGTGGGCCGTGGGTGGTTGGGTGTTTTTTCCCTTTCTGTTTAGGGGGGGGGGGGGTCAGGGTGTTATTTATTGGGGTGGTACATTTTGTTTAAATGTGTTTGCATGAGCCCCGATTGGCTAGTTAAGAAGGTATTTTCTAAATTGGGATTGAACATTTATCTTTTCTTCTATTATGGTGGTTTCTTTTGTTATTATGTCTTACATGCTTTGGAAAGGTTGAATTATGTAGATTGAAATGATGCATTTCATAGAAAACATGATGTTTCTTTTTTTGGGATTGGGAATCACAAAAATGTTTTTAACATTGGCCCATACCCCAATGTCCCAAATTGATTGATGACGAGCCAATCACAGTGGCTCCTTCAAAACAAAATAAAAACTTTTAATGCACCTAGTTATTAATTAATAAAAATTAGAATAAGTATGCCTAGGTTAAAATTGGGGGTACTAATTTTGTTTCATATTAATTAGTTGGGGTGTTTCACAAACATAATTTTTTTTGCAATGAGCCAATTTGATTGGCCCATTGCACAAAAAAATTGAAACCATGGAGGCTCCCCAAAATAGAAAATTTTATGGAAAGATGGAATGTCTCCCTTTTAAGCCCACTTATATAGGTGATAAGGTTGTCAAAACCAATGTGACATGGCCATTTTGCATTGGGCGTCACGTTGGTGTCCATCTTGATGCATCAATCATGTTCATTATGATTGATGCATAAATTTTTTTCATTACACCCATGTTGCCCTCATTATGTGTGGCCATCAAAAATGGATTTCATTGCCACACAATTAGTGACCAAATTTTTAATTTTCTTGAATCAAGCAATCGAAAATTTTTGGTTGTCAACATTTAATCACCACAATCAACAACCAAAAATTTTAATTGCCATTAGTCAATGACAAAAAATTTATAATTTACCCAAAACAATTTCGGAGCTGCCTAAAAAAGTATAATCATTTCAGTGATTGATCTAATGACTAAAATGTTTTTTTTTCACTACCCAAAACATTTGTGGCAATTAAAATTTTCAAGGACCAATTTTTTTGGGCAGCTCGATTTTTTTGAGAGCTCTTTTAAAAACTAGTCATTTGATCAATATTGGCCATTGATTCCACAATTCAATTTATTTTTCATTGCCCAAAAAATTTCAATCACCAATTTGTGGTCACCAACCTGAGTAATTGAAAATTTTTGGTCACCTTTAATTACTAGATTGGATGATTGAAAATTTTTAGTCATTAATTATGGCAACCAAAAGTTGGTGACCAAATTTTTTGTTTCAATCACCACAAGGTTTATGGCAATCCAATTACATTATTTTTGGTTGCTTCTAATTGTTTTTTGGGTAGCCTGACCTTGTTTTGACCTAGGTTGACCTTAATTATCCTAGGTTGACTATACTACTATTATATTAACATGATGCAAGGGTGCATTTACATCCAAATACGTCCATCATGTCATGACATATGCATGAATGTGGTGCTAACCTTGGCACAATCTTCAATTCAAGCTTGTATAACATGGCCGAAAAAATTAGGAAAAGGAAGGGTAGAGTGGTAAAAAAATGTTTTTGGTTGTAGGTTTGTAACCATGGAAATTCAACACATTAGTGATGATAAGGTTTGCATCCAAAATGGCAATGTTCTAGCAAGCCCCTACATATAAAGGTTGTTATTCATGTTTATTATAGTAAAGAAAGATTGGTTTTACAATGTAAAATTCCAATAACACAAATTTGGGCCATTGCAAAAATCATTGTTTCAACCCTGGCCCCAATTGTATTAGATTGTGTGTTGAATCAATGTCATGGTTATTGGTTGTTCAATGATGCATTTGCAAATGTAATTAACCTTTGTGTGAAATTAGTAAATGAAATATTTGAACTAGAAGTCTAAATGACTTCTATTCCTCATCTCAATTTGATGCAAAATTATTCTTATTAGCAAGTAGAATGTGATTGGAAGTCACTTGTGTGCTTGCTCCATTTTTCTCAATTATGTGCATTAATTTGATCCAAAAAACATTCACATGATGTTGGTTTTAATGTTTGATCCTGGATTCAAGGATCAAATTTATATTTCAAGTAATTATGTGGGAATAAAAAACCACAATTGCAACAACAAGGCATGATTATGAAACTATAATTCCCCTTTTTTGTTGAACTTATCAAAAAACTTATCCTTTTGCAAAACACCCATGAAATTCTAACCCCCAAAAACATCAATTAGCGAAGTTTGGTGCAAGATTGATTCAAGATCAAATTGTCATGGAACATGTGAGTTTTTGGTTTTTGCAATCATATGCACTTTTAAAATTTTTGTATTCATAAATTTTAATAACACATATTTCAATCAAATGTGTAATGCTAACAATTTGTTTTTGACTATAGATGCATTGAGAATTTACATGTTTGCAAAATTTGCAATTGGTTGCAAAATTTTGTAAAGATCCATTAAAGTGGTGGAAAACAAATGAAGCACAATTTTTTATTGTTGGATATTTGGAGATTTTAGGTATTGTGGGAATCCAAATTGAAACTCAACGAATTTTTGTTGTCGCTGAAATTTTGACAAGGCTTTAAAAATGTCAACTTGGAATTCAAAACTTAAATCAACTTGTAATAATTTTTAATAATTGTTCCAATGATCCACACTTTGGTTGTGAAGCATTAATTTTAAGGGCTAAGTCTTTTGATGTAAAAATAGATTTTTTAGATCAAATTGAAAAGGATTTCGAGACCAATTAGATCATTATGTTGAGCTTGTTGATATGGTAGATTTTAATATTTAGATTTGCAAGTATGTTTAGCAGGGCAAGTGACATGTTGTCCAATTTGATCTCGATGCTTTCTCATTTTATGTATGTTTAGGAATTAAAAAACTCAAATATTTAAATGGAATTTTATTATTTTAATTTGGCATCACATGTGTGCATTGTCCAATTGGATTTAAGGTTATGATAGTTGTTTAAATAAATTTCAAAGTGTGAAAAAAAATTCTAATTTTTAATATATAAGATAAAATTATTTATCCTTTCTTTATCCTTTTCTACCTTAAACATGAGTATATGATAGGGGTTAACCGGACCCTACTCTAATGAAAGAATATATATTTGTATCCCTACCCTTGGGTAAATAAATAAATTTTTGCATATAGCCTTACCATAGGATGTATCCAAAACAATGTACCCACACAAGACTGGTTCAAATGGAATCATGAGAGATGATGAAACCTATGAGTCATGGGTTACATAATTTAAAAGCAAAAAATGAATAATTGTAGTTGAAGGGTTTAAATCCTGCATGGATGCCAAAGTCTCAAATTGGCTCTGAGCACATAGTAAACTCATTGCATAATGACTTTGCTCTTTAGGGTAGGTTCAAACTTCAACTTAAAACTGACCTTTACTGGATCTAGAGCTTTTCATCTACATGCATGCACTTTTATGGAACATGCCCATACATCATATGCATTCATTTATGTGACTTTTTTTAAGAAATTTTGTTTGTAACCAAAGTGGCAATCATCCATAGGAAGATGTAGAAAAAGCGGTAATCATCCTTCACAAGCTTTAACCAAATCTGGCTATAGACCAGTGTTGTCCAGTTATTGATTTTTCAATAACTGTCAGGTGGGTTATGATTAAATTTTTTTACTTTATTTCTGACACTAGAAATAATGTACAAATCTTTAATCATCTTTCTATATTGGCTACACATTGAAAACCAAATATATGAATTTGACAATTTTTATTTTTAGTTCCTCACTTTTGACAATTAAAAACTTTCAGACATACTTTTTTTTTAAAAATTTAAATTTTCTATTTGTTGAAATTTCATCAATAAAAATTGCTGACACTATGCACACCTATTTATTCCAAGTGTCACTCACACATTGAGTCAAGTTGAAGCCAAAATTTTATGCCCAAATCTTACACCACTGCATAGCCTCTCCCCTATGGGAACACCAACAAATCCATCACCGAGAAAGCAAGAGGCACTAGCATGTAGTTGAAAGAAAGCAAAAATCCAGATGAGTTATGTGAGGTATCGCAACCCATCACCTATAGGCTTTCAAACTTGGCGAGGTATCGTTTGAAGGTGCTTAGAACACACCCAAAAGAAAAATAATTTAAATAACCTAAGTTCATTATCAACTTTGGAAATAATTATATTACTTGTAGATTTGTGGAAATTTTCAAAAACATTCGTTTTTTCAAAGAACAATATTTTGTTAAGAAAGTAAAGAATCTTTTGACATGTAATCTATTTTTCAACAAAGATTTCAAATTTTAATTAATTATTTGACGTACATATGTTGGAGTTGCCCTTGTACTCTATGGTGACGAATTTGAAAATGGGTGGAGTATGGACCAATGTTGTGTTGGCATATTGTTTTTGACATATCCTTGGGCAAGGGTATAATTTTGTTTTCAACAAGTTTACCCAAGTATATTAAAATTAAAACTTTTCATCAAGAGGGTCTTTGGGCATGATAAAATGATGGTTTTTAATACATGGGTAGGGTTGAAGTAACCACTATTATATATCTCTTTCTTAAAGGGAAAATAATGGGTATGTATTTTTTTAATTCAACTAAGTTCTAAATGATGAAGTTCACATTTTTGGAAGTATTGAAACAATCTTTTTAAAGGCCAAACCAAATGTGATCCCATGTTAGGATGCAAAACTCAAACTATTCGGTACACCCTTGAGTACTAATATGCACAAACACATTCAAAACTTGGATTTGCTCAATGGGATATAAAACTCAATTAGTTAATGCTAAACATACACCCCCATAAAATATTGCAATTAAAAATATTTGTGAAACTTTTTATGATTCAAATGTTTAACATGGGTAGCATTGTTCCTTTTTGTGGCGAGTATTCATACAGTGGAGGCAAATGAAAGTGGCATGTGACTTGTACAAGGGTTCACATTGGGAAAAATGGCCCCAAGTTGCCATATTTGGAAGAAAAACTGTCTGAATTTGTCATATTTAGATTATAGGTTCTAGCAGTTCAACAAACTAAAGGAGAAACCTTTACTTTTTTTTGGCTCATTCTCCTCTCTAACATATAGCCAAATTTGGCTAAATCTTCTTATGTACGATCATTAGACCACCTACCTCACAAAATTCAGAGGAAAAACCTTGATGGGTTGGCTCCCACATAATAATAAGTATTGGCACCATTGTTTGTTTTTCCAACAAATTTTCTTGATTTTTCAACAAATAAAATGGGAAATTTTTGTTTTTCTATTGTAAATTTGACTAATTTGGCTGTTTTTTTTTGTTTGAAATTTTTGCTAAATTCTCAATATTAGAAATTTGGAAAAAATAAAATCACATTGATCGACTCTTGAATTCCAAAATGTCATATGTTTGATTTTTTAGAAAAAGCAGTTTAATAAAAAGAAGGAAATTTGCCAGAAAAATGTTCACTGCCACCCATCTGATATTATTACATATGGCAACAAAGACATGGAATAAAATATAATTAATTGTTTTTGTGTTTTTGGTCCTTCCCACACATGTCTGAAAAGGGCTATGAAGTTTTTCATTGCTGGCCAGTATAATTGGTGCCATGGTGAGCAAAGTGGGTGTGTACAAATTGTATGCAGTGGACAAGATCACTTTTTGGTGTGGAAACCACATTATTTTTTCCAAATGGCATGCAAAAAAACTATAGGGTTCAATATTTTATATTTAAAAAAATTAAAATAAATTTCAAAATAAAATTGCATAGCCTAATAATGATTAGAAATTACATTTAAATAAAATATGGGGTTATGAACATAGTTGTTTTACTAAAAAAAATTAATAATAAGGGCACCAAAATTTGAGAGACATGTAAGACAAGTGTGGTTAAATTAGTCTATGGTTGATTTGAATTGGAGGTTTTGTAAAAAGGTGACATGGACTTGGATGAAGCCCAAATGAAAGGATGTTTGGAGTTAGGTGCACTAACCATTGTGGTTAGGATTTGGGGTACATTACTAATAGCAAGTGAGTGTTGAGTCACCTAGCATCATGTAGCCATTTAGGACTTAACCTTAGTTATCATGAAAAAATTTATATCAAGCTAACGTTCACTTAACCCTAAGCTATCACCCATTTAACATTGGGTGCCATCTAGGATGCCACCTAGATTCTCATTTATCACTGACTTAACATCAAGTGTGAATGCACCATAAATATTATTACCTTGGCAGCTTCCACACTAAATTATGTTATTTTCAAAACTGTTTAAAGGTTGAAATATTTTTTCCCAATTAAAAAAAATTTGCAAAGGAAAACATTAAATCTCGAAGAAGAACATTCTCTTTGTCAAAATTAAAAAATTTCAAAATTAATTAGCTATTCAACAGACATGATGTGTTGAAGCTGCTGAGGTACTACAGTTACTGTATAGAGTTTTCTTTTGGGGCAAAATTTTGCCAACATTTTAATATCCAAAAAATGATTTTAAAAAAAATAAATTAAAAAAATAAATCAAATTTTTTAAAAAATTTAAATTATCTAATGAATGACATATATATATATATATATAATACTATTTTTTTTTAAAAACTACTGCTATGGACTTAAAACTGACGTTTTGTAATTTTAAATCCATCATGAGATTTTGTTTAAACTGATTGAAACCGATGCAACCACAAGCCTCATTTTAAACAGTCTGATTTAAACAGGGGATCGGGTGGTGCCCATTTTCATTCGTCTGTTGTTATAGAGACGATGAAATCATGTGCAGTTTCCTCGGTTTGCTCCAAATTTTGATTGTCGAAGTAAAATTTACTTGTTGAATGCTTCGAAAGAATGATCTGGATTCAACAAAAAATTGGAGTGAGAATTGAAGCCCAAGAGACATCGAGATTTTGTTCACAAGATCATTTCTAGAACGAATTCTCGCTGGAGAGCAATTTCTTGGTTTTTTTTTAGTGGGGAGAAAAAATGATTTTGCAGCAGCAGCAGAAGAAGAAGAACAACAAGGAGGAGCAGGAACACTGGCCCTGTATGCATGTCTTATTGCAGCAGAAAATTTTCACGCTGCTGCTGTTGCTGTTTCTTGCGCTCATCGATATGGTGGGAAGAAGTGCCAGTCTTGTGACTGACGGGAACAACAATAGATGTCGAAGATTATGCGATCCGGATTGCGAGTCACCGATTGTTGAAGCACGGAAGTCTTCTAGTGATTGCAGAACGGTGGATGCGAGTGACTCCTCTGTTGTAGTGACTCGAAAATCTGGTCAAGGATGGTCGAGTAATGAGGCAGAAGAAGGATTCGTGAAGTGGATGGAGAGCTTGAGATCGAGGCCCCGGCGAGTACCGGTACGAGAATCCATGAAGTTGGTAGAGTATTACAATATGATGGAAAGGACCACTAAGTCTGGCGTAGCCTCCGGCATTCCGTTTTCGCGCAATGAGACTCATGGGAATCATGCACAGCTTCTTCCGGTGATGATAGGAGTTGATAAGTGGGGATATAGCAATTTCTCCACCGTGCAAGCCGCCATCGACGCTGTGCCGCCTAATAACAAGCGACGCGTTATCATCTTCATTAGCCCTGGAATTTACGAGTAATGTTTCTGACCGATAATTCTCTTGCATGATGCTTCTTATGTTTTGGATTGAAAGAGGCACGACTCGCTCCAAGATTGTTGAAATCTCAACACACAATAAGACAAGAAACTGCAAGAAATTCAGGAATTTCAGTAGCTCCACATTACAGTTTTAGGCATGCATCCCAAATTGCTGCATGCATCGTGCCATCAGACATCCTAAAGTCAGAACGTAATATAAGAAGTAGGAAAAAAGCGTTCCTGTTCAAACATTGAGTACCCGAATTTTGTTTTGAGGCCTGCAGGGAAAGAGTGGAAATCCCATCCAACAAGCCTTTCATAACGTTTCAAGGCGCAGGCAGATCCGTGACGCTTATCACAGGCAATTCCGCGGCCCGTGACTGGAATCGCGAATTCTCTTCAGCTCAGGGTACTTATCACAGTTGTGTTGTCGGTGTCAATGCAGACCATTTCATCGCTCGCAACATCAGTTTCCAGGTATGTAGCTTTTTCTGCATCTACCCGAATTTTGATATCCCACTTGACGACCCGCCCTGCATTGAAAAGTTTGCAGCTGCATTGTTTGAGCACATGTTCATACACTCCTCGTACACAGTGTGTTGTATGGGTTTAGGGTCTTCCACTCCTTCTCAAGGGTTTGAGTCCTGTTACAGAACTACTCTCTTTCGATACTGATCTTAATGGCTAGGCGATTTGCTGCATGGTGGAATTGTGTGATCGTCGCCTGACGTGCATGAATATGTGCTTGAAGCCAGAACACAGCACCCCACCCAGTGCCAGGTGCAGCCGGATGGCAAGCAGTGGCGTTGCGGGCTACAGGAGACTTTGCCGCATTTTATGGTTGCGGTTTCTATGGTGCCCAGGATACGCTGTATGACCACAAGGGTCGACACTACTTTCATGACTGCTATATTGAAGGCTCCATTGACTTTGTCTTCGGCAGGGGACAATCTCTTTATGTGGTGAGTTGTTATCAGAAACCTGACACATGATCCATGCAGCAGCACCCTGACATTGAAAGCAAATGTGCTATGGTCAAGAGCTTTGCTGAACAAAGAGTCCATCATCCAGCAGCAGAAAAATGTGAACCCAGCTCATCCTTGTGCTGATGAACACCTAATGCTTGTACCCAAATGCTTGGATTACAGAGAGTAGAATGAGAATCAGCTCCATATTAATTATTGCAGTCTGCAATAACCCATTGATCTACAAGGTCATGGAGGAAATCTTACTACAAGCTTACACCACCAGTGACAACCATGATTTTGTCCCAAGCTTAGACTTCGATTTGTTTACTGAATTTTGTGATAAGAATGTTGGGGGCCCAGGGATGTACGCTTCACTCTATCGATAACTATGGCTCTCTTACGGCTCAGAAACGGAGTGACTCTAAAGACAGATCAGGATTCTCCTTTGTCAACTGCACTGTCACAGGGTCATCCCCGCATCTTCTTGGGCGGGCATGGGGGCCATACTCTCGGGTAGTATATGCTTACACGTACATGGAAAACAGCATCATTCCCTTTGGATGGTCAAACTGGAACGATGCTTACAGAGAGGAGTGAGTACTCTTTCTTTTATACTCTCCTCAATTGTCTATTTGGTATTCAAATTGGCTTCCATGCTTGAACCTGTATGCATGACAATCCTCTCTGCTATTCAATTCATCTTCCAATGTGCTTGAACCCACATGCTTTGAGTCCACCATGGATCTGTCATTGTTTCCATTATCTGTCTTGTTTTGAGATTTAGAGTTGCGATGTATCAACTGGGCAATGGCATTGAAACCATAAGCAATTGGTTTGGTGGGGACTTTGGAGCTGACCCCACTGAGGGCACCAAGGGACAATATTATTGCCATAATTCAGCTTCAGGACCTAGACTTGTCTTCAATTCAGAATCAAACTTGTAGCCGACCTAGTAGTCCTTTGTTGTTTAAGTTATTTTGCCATTGCTTTTCTAGATTTGAAAGATTCACGCAAGCCTTGTATCATTTCCTGTGTGCAGGACTGTGTACTATGGGCAGTACAGGTGTTATGGGCCTGGAGCCAATGAAAACGCACGAGTACCATGGAGCCATGAGCTTGCAGATGAAGAGGCCCAGCCTTTTCTAAACCTCAGCTTCATCGATGGCCAGGTCTGGCTTCCCTACCAAGAGCAAATTCACTTTTTGGAGCTTCAAGAATACCTGGAGAGGACAAAGCCCTAAATTATCAGTGTAGGGAGCAGGCTGAGTCAGGCAGTTGATATGCAAAAATGGTTGCATGTTACATTTGATCAGTTCAGAACTGATCAAAGAATCTAGTTGAGCTTCAGAATCATGGGGAATTTAGGGGTTTGTACTTGATTGAACTGCAAGTGATTAAATCAGCTATAGTGATCAGATAAATGTCAAGCATTTGTATCTTGGGCTTAGGTTGTAGGAGCCTTGGTTAGAACCTGATAAAGCAAGATAAATTTAAGTAGCTCCAGAATCATGATCAGAAGTGGTGAAATGTTTGAAGTTCCCATATCTGCACCACAGAATCTGTTTAAACCAGGAATTCATAGAGCAGTCACCTAGGTTTTGAAATGTGTCAAAATTACTTAAGCAATGATTACCAATCAACAGTCATAATGAACATAGTGAGGCGCAACAAACAGCAATTACCACTCATTTGCACCAAAATGCAGCTACACACATTGTGCACTAGTATGTACCAGCTAACTTGTATGATCTATGCACTGCACACAGTTTGTAGGCACTTGAGTTTCCATAAGACGATGTACAAAGTGGGATTGACCTGAACACCTGCTGAATTTTAACATTCACATGTATACTCTATGACTTTCAGTGTCTGTTTATGTGCCATTTGTTTTCTCTACCTTAGCTAGTTGTAGAAATTTTGGGTTTCATCTGGAATGGCTGGATTTGAGGCAGTTTAGGAAATGTTAGATTTCAAATAAGCCACATAGAATACTGCAGTTTTCCTCTCCTGAGTTCTCTGAGACAGGGAGGAAAGGATGGTAAGGTGAAAGTAGGTCAAATTAGATCAAGATATGTACAGGGCTATGAATTTGGCTATAATCTGCATTGGAAAAGATGAAATTGAGTACTGTTGAAGCAGCTGGAGCAGTACTGAAAAACATGTGCCGGAAGTTGTGAGACAGATGATCATCAAAGCTCTTGAAGCAGCTGGAACAGTCAACTCAAGGTACTTGACAACCTCTTCACAATTTAATATTCTTGCATGTTTATGTGATCAAATATTTTGGATTCTTGAAAAGAAGCCTTAGCATCCAAGTTTGATGACTGTTTTGAATTGTTTGACAACTGTTCCTGATGCTTCCTTGCCAGACTTCAGTCCTTGAATTTCCCAAGGATATGACATATGTGGACTGGACAAAGTGTTCTGCCACCCAGCATTTACATTGCCGTAGACCAAAATGGGGGAAGTGATTTTTAGAAGCCAGAAGTGAAGCTATCAACTCAATTCCCAAGAAGAAGATGAAATTGTACAGGATCACACTTCAAGCCAATGCACACACTTGGAGGTAAAGATTCTGGCTATGAACACAAGGTTGCACATCTCAAGCTGCAACTTATGATTCTTTGCTTGCTCTTGTCATTTGTGGGTCGTTTCTTTTAGTAATCACACTGTCTTGAAACCACATGCTCCAGCATGTCATTGCTGGTGTCAATGGTAGTCTTCCTTGGCAACCAACACCATATTTCAGGGATTCTACTCTTGGCAGAACAAGTGACAGGCCCAGGAGCTGGTGAGACGGGCTGAGAGTCACCTGGTCTAATTTTCAACTCACAAACACACAAGTAAGCTCAATTTTTTGCGTCAATTGGACTTTGAAACCTCAAATAATAGACCCAAACACATGGGTTTGTTTTGTTCACATGAAAATGTGGGGGAAAGACAAAGATGTTTATGAATTACATCCACAATTGTAACCAACTTATGTTCAAGAAAAAAGTGGACTTTAAAATTCTATTTTTGTATAAATATGTCATTGTGAAATAATTTACTTGTGGATACTTAGCTTGCTTAATTGTATAACTTCAAATGTTAAAAAACCCCTTTAACCATCTTTCACCTATGATTTACATGAATTGTATTCCAAATTGTAAGTTGTAACCAGCTGATGTTCAAGAAAAATTGGACTTCAGAATTATTATTTTTCATAAATATCATTTTGAAATAATTGAGTTCTGAATGCTTCCTTGGGAATCTATTGAATCAGCAAACATTCTATAAGTTGGTAGGACATTCGTATTAGTGATGAGTATTGTTGATAAAATAACAACATTGGAATGAATATGACAATTATTCACCCCAATACATGTGCCAATTAGACTAATCATTATGTATTCATTCATAAATCAAAACATATAATCCAGGTCAACAAAACATAGTCATTGTGTAGTTAGTGAAGTGATGGATTGTCATTGTTTAGTCATCGCACTATCATTAAAATGTAGAGTTATTCACATAAAATACCTTTTAAAATATTTGCATTATGTCATCAAATACCTCACCATAAAATTGCATGTCATTGAATGTATTCTATCCAAATCAATCTGCATAGTCAATTTGTAATCATAGATACAATGTAATTGTTCCCTATCTTGAATGTATTCTATCCAGATCATTTTTCATAGTCATTTTGTAATCATACATACAGTGTAATTGTTCCCTATCTTGATGAAAAATAACAGTTAGACCTCCGAGTCATTGTGTCCATCATTGTGGATAATGTATGGATGAAAAAAAAAACAATGAAAGAACGAGCTCCTATGTTCTATTGCTAAATCATCATCCATTAGTCATATTGGTAACTAATTTATCACTAGAGCCTTTTCCACATAGGATGAATTGTTAAAGATTATGGTTGTACTCATTGACACCTGATTTAAATAGTATATTAGGGTTTGTAGTCATTGATGCCTTGATTACAAAAGACAAGATTCCTTCTAGTGTGCTAGCTACGCCTGTGTAATTGAAGTGCACCACTTGTACCTAGCTACAACCAATGAGGAAGAACTTGGACAACAAAGATATGGAGCACAAAGGTGAGAGAGGGCGCTAGAAGATTGTCATTTTACTACTACAACGAGAAAGCCAAGCCCAAAACCCTAACATGGGGGTGTTGTTTCCAACTTTAGGGTTACACAAATAGCAGATTACCCATGGCCATCAATTTCTTTACCTTTTCTTCTAAAAAAGACCTAGGCCGCTTGTGTGTTGAGAAACTTTTTTACATAAAAACCAACCAGGTTTCATTTTTATCCAATTTAAACAAGGGTCAGATCTGTGACATTTGTCAAATACTTGCGGAACATTCATAAGGTGGTGACATGCTTGCTCATAAGGCAACGAAGTGTTTTTTTTTTATAAATTCGAGCAAGTGGACCTGTGCAAGTTTTGAATCAATTATATGCAGAGGGTGGGGGCATATTTTCCTCGTCTCTCATCCAAATGCTGCTATCTAAATGGCTGCAGGTGCAACCAGAGATGGGCCACAACTTCTCTTCAGGCACCATGTCCAAAAAGACCATGACCAGCGCACCACACCATTCTGAGTCCTTCAGTATTAGATGACCAGCCTATCTACCCTAGGTAGCGGTAAGACACTGTTGTGTAGATTGTGATTGCAAGTTCTCAAACATTGAAGTTGCAAATCTCGTGTGCCAAAATCAAAGCACAACCCAAAGTAAACTTAGAGCAGCCCAAGTTTTGTGCAAGCTGGTTTTCCAGACCACAATGGCATTTTCTAAACTGAGAGTGTGCACTAAAATTCCGCCTTTGAATCAAATCCTGATATTACAGACTTGGACTAGAGCAGATGTATTTGAAACCCATTCTAATTTTCGCATGACAAAAGTCCTGATATTGGCACAAGCAGCAAATATGCATAT
>Ga0116231_10011528_pt1 | contig 13532 bp, 15 predicted proteins | sample S1TSphgellanicum_2_FD_89695 | JGI IMG/M metagenome (GOLD analysis project Ga0116231, IMG submission 89695) | Host-associated microbial communities from peat moss isolated from Minnesota, USA - S1T2_Fd - Sphagnum magellanicum MG | ecosystem: Host-associated > Plants > Peat moss > Unclassified... | reverse complement strand
CGTCGGCATGGTGATGATGATGACCTCAACCCTGGAGCGTATCGAGGTCTTCGATGTCGATGGCGCGGCGTTCACGGAACAGCACGACCAGAATCGCAAGGCCGATCGCGGCTTCCGCCGCCGCAACCGTCAGGATGAAGAACACGAAGATCTGCCCATTGATGTCGCCCAGGAAGCGCGAGAATGCGACGAAGTTGAAATTGACCGCAAGCAGCATGAGTTCGATGCACATGAGCAGCAGAATGATGTTCTTGCGATTCAGGAACAGACCCGCAACCGCGATCGCGAACAGGATGCCCGACAAGGTCAGCACGTGTGCGAGTCCGATCATGGCCGCTTCTCGGAGGCCATCTTGACGAGGCGCACGCGGTCCCGCGCGCGCACGCCGACCTGCTGCGCGATGTTTTGCGGCTTGCCGCCCGTGCGTTGCCGCAGCGTCAGGACGATAGCGGCAACGCTCGCCACGAGCAGCACCACGGCGGCGACCTCCGCCGGATACGCATAGCGCGTGAACAGCGCCGTCCCGAGCACGCGCGTATTCGAGTAGCCGATCGGCATCGGGGGAGCGGTTTTCAATGCGATGCCGCCGAGGTGCTTGACGACGATCAGGTTGATCATAGCGAACACGACGAAACCCGCGACGGCGACCGCGAGCGGCCAGTAGCGTGCCAGGCTGCGGCGGACCGTGTCGACATTGATGTCGAGCATCATGACGACGAACAGGAACAGCACCATGACCGCGCCGACGTAGACGAGCACGAGCACGATGCTCAAGAACTCCGCCTCGAGCAGCAGCCAGATCGCGGCGCTCGTGAAAAAGCACAGCACCAGCAGCAGCGCCGAGTGGACGGCGTTCTTGACGAGGATCATCGCGAGCGCGGCGCAAAGCAGGACGGCCGCGAACACGAAAAAGAGGATCGTCGGAAACATCAGCGGTACCGGGCGTCCGCGGCGCGGTCGGCCGCGATGATGGCTTCGTAGCGCTCTCCGACCGCGAGCAGCTTGTCCTTGTTCATGATGTTCTCGCCGCGGTTCTCCATGTGATATTCATGGATGCGCGTTTCCACGATGGCGTCGACAGGGCATGCCTCTTCGCAAAAGCCGCAGTAAATGCACTTGAACAGATCGATGTCGTAGCGCGTCGTGCGGCGCGTGCCGTCGTTGCCGACGTCGGACTCGATCGTGATCGCGAGCGCGGGGCAGACGGCTTCGCACAGTTTGCAGGCGATGCAGCGCTCCTCGCCGTTCGGATAGCGCCGCAGCGCATGCAGGCCGCGGAAACGCGAGCTTTGCGGGGTCTTCTCCTCCGGGTAATTGACCGTGGTCTTCGTGCGAAACATCTCCCGCAGGGTCACGGCCAGGCCTTGGACCAGTTCCCAGAGGAGCAGCGTCTTGAAAAAGCCGCGTATGCCTTGCATTAGTGGATCCTCGCCCAGGGACCGACATGGGCATAGAACATGAGCATTTCGACGAGCAACCAGACGAGCGTGACCGGAATCAGCGCCTTCCACCCCAGGCGCATGATCTGGTCATAGCGGTAGCGCGGAAAAGTCGCGCGGATCCACAGGAACATGAACATCGGCACGACCGTCTTGAGGCCGAACCAGAGGAAGCCGGGTTCCGCGAGAAGGGAGCCCGCAGGCAGGTACCCGTCGAGCGGCGACAACCAGCCGCCGAAGAAGAAAATCACGGTCAGCGCCGAAATCAGGATCATGTTCACGTATTCGGCGATGAAGAACAGCGCGAAGCCCATGCCCGAATAATCGACGTGAAAGCCCGCGACGATTTCCGATTCGCCCTCGGCGACGTCGAACGGCGCGCGATTGGTTTCGGCGATGCCCGCGATGAAATACACGATGAGCAGCGGAAACAGCCAAAACCAATTCCAGCTCAAGGCGCCGCCGTGCTGCGCCTCGACGATCGCGCCGAGATTGAGGCTCCCGGCCGCCATGAGCACACCGACCATCGCGAAGCCCATCGCGATCTCGTACGCGACGATCTGCGCGGCCGAGCGCATCGCCCCGAGGAATGCGTATTTCGAGTTCGCGGACCAGCCCGCGAGAATGATGCCGTAAACACCCATCGAGGTGAGAGCGAGCACGTAGAGCAGTCCCGCATCGATGTTCGCGAACGCATGCTCGGGCGAGAACGGGATCACGGCCCAGATCGCGAGCGCAGGCACGAGCGCGAGGAACGGCGCGAGCCGGAACAGGAATCGGTTCGCGTCCGTCGGGACCACGACCTCCTTGAACATGAGCTTGATCACGTCGGCGAACGGCTGCAGGTAACCTCCGGGCCCGACGCGATTGGGACCACGCCGCGACTGGATGGCGCCGATGACGCGGCGCTCGGCGAGCGTATAAAACGCCATCGTCAGGATCAGACCAACCGTGACCATGAGGATCTGCACCGCGATGAGCACGGGCGTCGTCCAATACGACGAGATGAGACCGCTCAACCAGCCGCGCAGACCTTCCCACTCCCACATGGTCAGAACGCAACGCGGGCGATTTGCCCGTCCTTGGTTTTGCTCAAGGACTCGGAACCGCGCACGATCGCGTCGCCTTGATACGGAGGGATGTCGATCCACGCGAGTTCGGGTGCCGCACCGGATGGCAGCGACGGCGACGTCGCGGTCACCGTTCCAGGCGCCGCGCACAGGGCGCCCAAGGCCGTGCGCACCTCTTCCGACGTCGCGTATGCCATGTCCGGCAGATTGAGCAGATTGCCGAGTACCCGCAGCACTTTCCAGCCCGGACGGCTGGCGCCCGGCAGTTTGGCCGCGCCCTGCCAGCTTTGCCAATGACCCTCGACGTTCACGAACGTTCCGGAGGTTTCGGCGAAGGACCCGATGGGCAGCACGACTCGAGCGTTTGCCTGCAGGTAATCCGTCATGTGCGTGGTCGCGGCGACCATGCATTCGGCTGCACCGAGCGCCTCGGCGTCACCGCTGAGATCGAGCGCCGGATCGATCGCACCGAGCAGCACGTAAGCTTTGAGACGCGCGCCGAGCATTTCGCGCGCCGGCAAACCGTGCGGCGTCTCGCTCGCGACGGCGCCGGCCAAACGATGCGGCACGGCGCCGGCGAGGTACGCGCCCGCCGCGTTGGCGCCCTCGGTCAGAAAACCGACGCTCGCGTTCGTGAGAGCGCCAAGAATTTGCGACAAAGCCTTGAGCTCCGCATACGCCGGATGGCGTTGCGCCAGAGTGCCGAGAACGATCGCACGGCGTTCACCGGTCGCGAGCGCTGCGGCGAGCGCGCGATGCGTGTCGGTTGCCGTCGCCTCGCGTACGCCCGCGGGGCAAGGGCGTCCCGCCGCGGCCGCGGCGGCTCGAACGACGGCCGCGAACTCGCCGACGAAGTCCTCGCGCGCGATGCCGTACGCCGCGATCGGAAACAAGTAATCGAAGCGTGCGGGATTCAAGAACGCGATTTGAGCGCCGCCCTTGACGGCCGCCTTGCGCAGTCGATGCGCGAGCAGCGGCATTTCATGCCGCAGGTTCGAGCCCACGACCAAAACACCCTGCAGCCGCTCGACGTCGGCGATCTGCATGCCGAGCGTCGGGAACGGCGCCTCGTTCTGCGGCGCGCGAAAGTCGAGCTGACGCAGGCGATGATCGATATTCGCGGAACCCAAACCGCGCGCGATGCGCGCGAACAGATACAGCTCTTCGAGCGTCGCGGACGGCGAAGCGAGGAAGCCGATCTGGCCCGGGCCGGACTCGCGCGCGACCTTGGCGAGACCCTCGGCGGCCGCCGCGAGGGCCGTTTCCCAGTCGACGGCGACGAGCCCACCATCGACGCGCAGCAGAGGTTCGCTGACGCGCGAGGGACCGTAGATGCCCTCGAAACCGAATCGGTCGCGATCGGCAATCCAGGTTTCGTTGATCGCCTCGTTTTCACGCGGCACCATGCGCATGAGGCGACCGCGCAAGACATGCGCGTAAACATTGGTCCCGAACGCATCGTGCGGCGACACGAGGGCGTGTTGCGTCATCTCCCAGGCTCGCGCGTGATAGCGGAACGGCTTGTTGTTGAGTGCGCCGACGGGACACAGATCGATGATATTCGCCGAGAGCTCGTGATCGACGCTGTGCTCGACGTAGGTCGTGATCTCCATGTGTTCGCCGCGACCCGTCGTGCCGAGCTCGGGAAAACCCTGGATTTCCTGCCCGAAGCGCACGCATCGCGTGCAGGCGATGCAGCGCGTCATGTCGGTCGAGACGAGCGGTCCGATGTTCTTGTCCTTGACCACGCGCTTGGCGAAAGAGAAGCGCGAGATGTCGCGGCCATAGCCCATGGCCTGATCCTGCAACTCGCACTCGCCACCCTGATCGCAGATCGGGCAATCGAGCGGATGATTGATGAGGAGGAACTCCATGGTCGCCTTTTGCGCGGCGATCGCGCGCGGCGACTTCGTGAAGACTTTCATGCCCTCCGCGACCGGCGTCGCACAGGCCGGCAGGGGCTTCGGCACCTTCTCGACCTCGACGAGGCACATGCGGCAGTTGGCCGCCACGGTCAGCTTCTGGTGATAGCAGAAGCGCGGAATATAGATGTCCGCCGGATCCGTGACCTGCATGATCATCTGGCCCTTGCGGGCCTTGAGCGCGACGCCGTTGACTTCGATGTTGACGAGATCTTCGCTCATCGTGCGTCCTTCAAGCCGCGGCCGCGGCGCGGGCCGTCACGATCGAGCGGCCCTTGTGTTCGATCATGTACTCGAACTCGTGGCGGAAGTGCTTCATGAAGCTCTGCACGGGCCAGGCGGCGGCGTCGCCGAGCGCACAAATCGTATGGCCCTCGATACGGTTCGCGACGTCGACGAGCATGTTGAGGTCCTCTTTGCGTCCCTCGCCCGCGAGAATCCGCCTGAGCACGCGGTCGAGCCAGCCCGTGCCTTCTCGGCAGGGCGTGCACTGGCCGCAGGATTCCGACATGTAGAACCGCGACAGACGCTCGAGCGCGCTCACCATGCAGGTCGTCTCGTCCATGACGATCATCGCGCCGGTCCCGATCGAGGAACCCGCTTTCTTGAGCGAGTCGTAGTCCATGTTGATGTCGCGGATCGCGGCCGCCGGCAGCACGTTCACGGACGAGCCGCCCGGAATGACGGCTTTGAGTTCCCGTCCCTTCCAGACGCCGCCCGCGAGCGCGAGCAGTTCCTTGAATGGAATGCCGAGCGGCAATTCGAAATTACCGGGTTTCGCGACGTGGCCCGACACGGAGAAGATCAACGTGCCGCCGGAATTCGGCGGTCCCAAGCTCGCGAACCAGGCCGGGCCCTTGCGCAGGATCGTCGGCACCGAGGCGAAGCTTTGCGTGTTGTTGATGGTCGTCGGCTTGCCGAACAGACCGAAGTTCGCGGGAAACGGCGGCTTGAAGCGCGGCTTGCCGGGTTTGCCCTCGAGCGACTCGAGCAGCCCGGTCTCCTCGCCGCAAATATAAGCGCCCGCACCGACGAACAGATGAAGATCGAAGTCGACGCCCGAGCCCAGAATGTTCTTGCCGAGCAATCCGGCCGCATAGGCTTCGGCGAGCGCCGCTTCGAAGCGCGGTATCGGTTCGCCGAGGAATTCGCCGCGGATGTAGTTGTAGCCGATCGTCGCCGTCATCGCGTAGCCGCCGATCGCGATGCCTTCGATGACCGCATGCGGGTTGAACCGCAGGATGTCGCGGTCATGACAGGTGCCGGGCTCCGACTCGTCGGAGTTGCAGACCACGTATTTTTGCACGGGCGAGCTGCGCGGCATGAAGCCCCATTTCACGCCGGTCGGGAACGCCGCGCCGCCGCGGCCGCGCAACCCTGAAGCCTTGACGTCTTCGATGACCTTCTCGCGCGGCGTCTGTTCGCGCAAGATTTTCTCCCAGGCCTCGTAACCGCCGAAGCTGCGGTAGCCGGCGAGCGTCCAGGGTTGCTCGTGCTTCAAGGCTTCGAAGACCACCAGGTTCTGTTCGTAGCTCATTTCAGTTCGTCCAGGATTCGGTCGATCTTCTCGGGCGTGAGGCCTTCATGATAGACGTGATCGACCATCATCATGGGGGCACCGACGCAGGCCGCGAGGCACTCCTCCTCGCGCTTGAGGAAAATCCGGCGGTCGCGCGTGCTTTCGCCGGTCTTGATGCCGAGTTTGCGCTCGGCATACGCGACGCATTCCTCGGCGCCGCGCAGCATGCAGGAGATGTTCGTGCAGATCGAGACATGGTGACGCCCGACGGGATGCGTCTCGAACATCGAATAGAACGTCGCAACCTCGTAGACCTGCATCGGCGGAATCCCAAGGTAGGCGGCCACGGCGTCCATGATCGTCGGCGTCAGGAACCCATCGTTCGCATGCTGGGCCGCATGCAAGGCCGAGATCACGGCCGAGCGTTTGCGATCGGGCGGGAATTTCGCAACCCAGCGGTCGATTTCCTCGCGCACGTGTTGCGACAAGACTTCGCCCGTCGCGGCATGCTGGGTGGCCGCCCGCTCGTCGCTCATCGGTCGATCTCCCCAAAAACGATGTCCTGAGTGCCGATCACGGCCACGACGTCGGCGAGCATGTGGCCGCGGACCATCTCGTCGAGCGCGGCAAGATGCGCGAAACCCGGAGCGCGCACCTTGAGTCGATACGGTTTGTTGGCCCCGTCGGAAACCAGATAGACCCCGAGCTCACCCTTGGGTGCCTCGATGGAGGCATAGACCTCGCCGGCGGGGACACTATAGCCCTCGGTCATGAGCTTGAAATGGTGGATCAAGGATTCCATGTCGCCCTTCATTTCTTCGCGGCGCGGCGGCCGGACCTTGCGATCGTCGATCATGACCGGTCCCGGATTGGCCTTGAGCCACGCGACACATTGTTCGACGATGCGATTGGATTGACGCAACTCCTCGATACGCACGAGATAGCGGTCATAGCAATCCCCGTTGACGCCGACGGGCACGTCGAAGTCGAGGCGGTCGTAGACTTCGTAAGGCTGCTTGCGGCGCAGGTCCCACTCGATCCCGGAGCCGCGCAACATGGGGCCCGAGAAGCCGAGCTGCAGCGCGCGCTCGGGGGTGACCACGCCGATGTTGACGGTGCGCTGTTTCCAGATGCGGTTGTCGGTCAGCAGGGTTTCGTATTCGTCGACGCAGGCCGGGAAGCGACGCGTGAAGTCCGCGATAAAATCGAGCAGGCCACCGCCGCGCCGCTCGTTGAGACGATCCACGTCCTTCTTGCTGCGCCATTCGTTGTAACGGTACTGCGGCATCGCATCGGGAAGGTCCCGGTACACGCCGCCGGGCCGGTAGTAGGTCGCATGCATGCGCGTGCCCGACACGGCTTCGTAGCAGTCCATGAGGTCTTCGCGCTCCCGAAAGCAGTACAGGAAAACGCTCATCGCGCCGATGTCGAGCCCGTGCGAGCCGAGCCACATCAGATGATTCAAGATCCGCGTGATCTCGTCGAACATGACGCGGACGTATTGGGCGCGCTCGGGCGGCTCGATGCCGAGCAGCTTCTCGATCGCCAGCACGTAGGCGTGCTCGTTGCACATCATGGACACGTAGTCCAGGCGATCCATGTAGCCGATCGATTGATTGAACGGCTTGCTTTCGGCGAGCTTCTCGGTGCCGCGATGCAGGAGTCCGACGTGGGGATCGGCTTTTTGCACGACCTCCCCTTCGAGCTCGAGCACGAGGCGCAGCACGCCGTGTGCGGCCGGATGCTGCGGTCCGAAGTTCATCGTGAAGTTCCGGATCTCAGGCATTGGGTTTTCCGGTCGGCGCCGCCACCGGTGCATTCGTGAGCTGCGGATCGTAGCGATTGTCGCTGCGGATGACCTTGGGCACGAGCACGCGTGGATCGATCGTCACGGGCTGATAGATCACGCGGCGCTTTTCCGGGTCATAGCGAACCTCGACGTTGCCGGACAGCGGGAAGTCCTTGCGGAACGGATGGCCGATGAAACCGTAGTCCGTGAGCAGGCGGCGCAGGTCCGGGTGGCCGCGGAACAGGATTCCGAACAAGTCGAAGGTTTCGCGCTCGTACCAATCGGCCGAGGCCCAAATGCCCGTGACCGAGTCGACGATGGGCAGGCTGTCGTCGGGGCAGAACACGCGCACACGCAGCCGGTGATTCAAGTCGATCGACAGCAAATGATAGACCACGGCGAAGCGGCGCCCCGCCGGCGGCTCCGCGGCGATTCGGGCATCGATGTCTTCGCTGCTCACGCCGATCGCCGAACGCCCGCGGCTGAAACCGGTGGCGGTCGCGGCTTGCGTCTTCCACTCCGCGCGCCCGTACTCGAGATAGTCGACGCCGCAGACATCCATGCACATCTGAAATTTGAACTCGGGCGCATCGCGCAGTATCGCGGCGACGCGCAACAGCTCGCCCGCCGGTACCTCGATCCCGAGTTCCTGCGTGTGCCGGGGCAGCAGGATGCCATCGTCGCCGAGCAGACGCCGCAAACCCTCGATGAGCGCTTCACTGCGAGTCGGAGCCGCGACCGCACCCGGAGCCGTGGGCTCCTCGTTGACCGCCTGCGCATCACTCATCGAACGATGGCCTTGTTGCGCCTGATCTTGTTCTGCAGCTGGATGATTCCGTAGAGCAGTGCCTCGGCGGTCGGCGGACAGCCGGGCACATAGACATCGACGGGCACGATGCGATCGCAGCCGCGCACGACCGCGTAGGAGTAATGATAGTAGCCGCCGCCGTTCGCGCAGGAGCCCATCGAAATGACCCAGCGCGGCTCGGCCATCTGGTCGTAGACCTTGCGCAGCGCCGGCGCCATCTTGTTGACGAGCGTGCCGGCCACGATCATGACGTCGGACTGGCGCGGACTCGGCCGGAACACGATGCCGAAGCGATCGAGGTCATAACGCGCCGCACCGGCATGCATCATCTCGACCGCACAGCAAGCAAGCCCGAAGGTCATCGGCCACAGTGAACCCGTACGTGCCCAGTTGACGAGCTTGTCGACCGTCGTGATTTCGAAGCCGGGAACGCCCCCGGGGTTGGCGGCCGCGACGGCCGAGGCCGGCTCTAATCCCATTCGAGGGCCCCCTTCTTGTAATCGTAGACGAGGGCGACGACGAGGATCGCCGCGAAGATCAGCATCGCGAGGAGCCCGAAGCTACCCGTGGCCCGTAGCGACACGGCCCAAGGGAAAAAGAACGCAATCTCGAGATCGAACACGATGAAAATGATGGCCACGAGGTAGTAGCGGACGTCGAAGCGCATGCGCGAATCCTCGAAGGCCTCGAAACCGCATTCATAGGGGGATAGTTTGTCGGGATCGGGGCGGCTGGGGCCCGCCAGCAGGCCGATCGTGTAAAGGGCGAGACCGATGATGGTGGCCAGGCCGAGAAAGATCAAAATCGGCAAGTATTGTCGCAGCATCTTCCGCGCATTTTTTTGCGGTTACGTATCGAACCCTTCTTCTCTGCGCGCATTGTAGCAGGCGCAACGCGGAGCGCAGCAAGGACGCACGGAAGTGCGTCCCTCGGAGATGGTGCCGACGGCGAGACTCGAACTCGCACAGGTTGCCCCACTAGCCCCTCAAGCTAGCGCGTCTACCAATTTCGCCACGTCGGCTTTGAAAAAAAACTCGTCTAAGGCTTGCTGCCCTGCGCTGGGGCCGTCGCCGGGGCCCCGACCGGCGAGCTCGGAGCCTGCGCCGGCGCCGTTCCAGCGGCCGGCACGTTACCCGGGGTCGGGTTCGGCGTCGAGGGCAGTGTCGACGGCGCTGCCGCGGGCAGCGCCGGCGGCGCGGTGGGCAGCGATGGCGCGCTCGCGGCAGCCTGCGCGGCGCGCTCGAGCACCGATGTCGGTTCGCTGCCGCCGCCGTGCGTGCCCACATAGGCCAGCGCCAAACTCGTGCCGAAGAACAAGGCCGCGAACACTGCGGTCAGCCGCGAAAATAGGGTGCTGGTACCGCGCGCGCCGAACACGGTCCCGGAGGCTCCCGACCCGAACCCCGCGCCCGCCTCGGCACCCTTGCCACGTTGCAACAGCACGAGGACCACGATCATGAGCGCGAGCAGCACATGCACACTTAAGATAAAGCCACGCAACATAAGCAAACTCTCAATGGCGAACGGCCGCAGCCGCGCAAATCTCGTAAAACTCGTCGGCGCTCAACGAGGCGCCGCCCACCAAACCTCCGTCCACATCCGGCATCGCGAACAGCTCCGCGGCATTGCCGGCCTTGACGCTGCCGCCGTAAAGGATGCGCAAACGGCGCGCAATGTTAGCATTTTGCGCCTCGATCCGACCGCGGATGAACGCATGCACCGCTTGTGCCTGTTCGGGCGATGCGGTGCGCCCCGTACCGATCGCCCAAACCGGCTCATAGGCGACGACCGCGTCCGCAAATCGCTCGACGCCGTTCAGACCGAGCACCGCGTCGAGTTGCCTCGCGATCACGAGTTCGGTCTTGTCCGCCTCGCGCTCCTCCAAGGTCTCGCCGACACAGAGCACCGGCACGAGCCCGGCCGCGGCAGCCGCGGCGAATTTTCGCGCGACGAGGGCATCTTCTTCGTGATACCAATGCCGCCGCTCCGAATGGCCGACGAGCGCGAGCTTGCAGCCGACATCGCGCAGCATCGCGGCCGACACCTCGCCCGTGTAGGCACCCGCAGGTTCCGCGCAGACGTCCTGGCCGCCGACCGCAATCGATCCGCCCGTCAAGTCTCGCACCGCTAGCGGCAGATAAACGAACGGCGGAAACACCGCGCAGTCGATGGCCCACTGCGGCTTGATGCGCAATTCCAGCTCCGACAGCAGCGCCGAACTGGAACTCTGGGTGCCGTTCATCTTCCAGTTACCGGCCACCATCGGACGACGCATTGGCACCTACCTTGAAGGATCCACCCTGCGGGAAGGCGGCGAAGATTAGCCCTGCAAGCGTCTAACTGCAAGCCCTCAAGGCGAACGTGCGCGGGCCGCGATTTCGACTGCCGCGGCGATTTCACGCGCGCCCTTCTTGACGAGAACCGCGTCATAGCCTTCGACCATGACACGGATCACGGGCTCGGTTCCCGAGGCGCGCAGCACGATTCGCCCGCGGCCCCCGAAGCGCCGCTCGACCTCGGACACGACGCTCTGCACCGCGGCATCGCTCAAGGGATCGAAGCGCCGCTCGACGGCAACGTTCAAGAGGATCTGCGGATATTTCGGCATCGCCGCCGCGAGCTCGGCGAGGCCGCTGCCCGTCCTTTTCATGATCGCGAGAACCTGCAGTGCGGAGAGCAAACCATCGCCCGTCGTCGTTTTGTCGAGGCAAAGAATATGTCCGGAAGTCTCCCCGCCGAGCGTGCCGCCGGATTCGTTGAGCATGGCGAGCACGTTGCGGTCGCCCACCTGCGCGCGCAGGAACGGGATTCCGCGTTCCGCAAACGCATGCTCGAGGCCGAGATTGCTCATGACCGTGCCGACGACGGGACCTTGGAGCTCGCCCGTCGCGTGCCGAGCCATCGCCAGTATGAAAAGAATCTGATCGCCGTCGACGATGCGCCCCAGGGCATCGACCATGGTCACGCGATCGCCGTCGCCGTCGAGCGCCAAGCCGAGCTGTGCGCGCACGCCGGGCACCGTCAACTGCAGGAGCTCCGGCGCCGTCGAGCCGCAGCCGTCGTTGATGTTGCGCCCGTTCGGCGAGCAGCCGATCGGCACGATCTCGGCGCCGAGATCGGCGAGGATGCGCGGCGCCACCTTGTAGCCGGCACCGTTCGCGCAATCGATCACGATCTTGTAGCCGCCCAAGGTCATGCCGGTCGGCAGCGTCGCCGCGCAAAACTCTTGATAAAAAGTGCGGCTGCGATCGATGCGTGTCGCCTTGCCGAGGCGTGGCGATTCCTGCGTCACGACGGGGCCGTCGATGAGCCGTTCGATCTGTGCTTCGACGTCGTCCGACAGCTTGCTGCCCTCGGAATCGAAGAATTTGATGCCGTTGTCCTGGTACGGATTATGCGAGGCGCTGATCACGACGCCAAAGCGGCAGCCGAGACGGCGCGTCATGTAAGCGATTCCGGGCGTGGGCAGCGGGCCGATCAGCATGACATCGACGCCGGCCGCAACGAATCCTGCTTCGAGCGCAGACTCGAACATGTAGCCCGACACGCGCGTGTCCTTGCCGATCAATACGTGGCCGCCCTCGGGTGCGAGCACGCGCGCCGCGGCGCTCGCCAGACGCAGAGCGAAGTCCACGGTCATCGGGCTCTGACCGACGCGGCCGCGGATGCCGTCGGTGCCGAAATAGCGCATCGTCACGGTTGTCTCACTTCGAGCATACCCCCCTCCAAGACCGCGGCGACCATGCGCACGGCATCGCGCGTGGCCGCCACATCGTGCGTGCGCACGATGCGCGCACCCTGCGCCACGGCGAGCGCAGCGAGGCTCAAGGCCCCGAACAGCCGCTCACCGACCTCGCGGCCGCCGAGCACGCTGCCGATGAAACTCTTGCGCGAGACACCCACGAGCAACGGAAACCCGAGGCGAAGGAGCTCGGGCAAATGACGCAGCAGCGTCAAATTATGCGCCACCGTCTTGCCGAAACCGATCCCCGGATCGAGCACGATCGCGTCGGCGCAGATGCCGTCGGCGACGCAGGCCTCGGTCTGCGCCTTCAGAAACGCCGCGACCTCGGCAACGACGTCGCCATAGTTCGGCGCGGACTGCATCGTGCGCGGATCGCCCTTCCGGTGCATGAGACAGACGCCCGCTCCGGTTCGCGCCGCCACGCTCCGTGCGCCTTCGGCGCGCAGCGCATTGACGTCATTGATGATCACGGCGCCGGCGGCGACCGCGGCGTCCATGACCGCAGGTTTGCTGGTGTCGATCGAGATCGGCACCGCGAAATTCCGGCTGAGCGCCTCGATGACCGGCAACACACGCGCGAGCTCTTGGGCTTCCGGCACCGGGTCGGCGCCCGGTCTTGTCGACTCGCCGCCGACGTCGATGATGTCGGCGCCCTCGGCGATGAGCTTGGCGCCATGCCCGAGCGCAGCCTCGCGCGACGCATGTTGCCCCCCGTCGGAAAACGAATCCGGCGTCACGTTCAAGATACCCATGACGATCGGGCTCTCAAGAGCGAGTGTTCGCTGTCGACAACGCCAGATCATCGCTCGACCCTAACGAAAAAGGCCGATGGGATCGCCATCGGCCTCGTCGCAGCAGCCTAGTGTTGGCCCGCCGGGCTCACGAGCGGCGTGGTCGGCTTCTCGGTCGTGGGTCCGCGCGGCGTCGGCGTCGGCGTATCGTCCCAATCGCGCGGCGGTCGCGGCACCTTGCCTTCCATGATGTCCTTGATCTGTTCTTCGTCGATCGTCTCGTACTTCATGAGCGCGTCGGACATCGCTTCCAACTTGTCCATGTTCGTCTTGATGATCGTATAGGCGCGCTGATAATTGCTGTCGATGACGTGCCGGACCTCTTCATCGATGACATGCGCCGTGACGTCGGACACCTGCTTGTGCTGGGTCACGCTGCGCCCGAGGAACACCTCGCCGGATTCCTCGCTGTAGGTCTGGGGACCTAAGCGGTCGGACAAACCCCAGCG
>Ga0116231_10011527_pt1 | contig 13534 bp, 7 predicted proteins | sample S1TSphgellanicum_2_FD_89695 | JGI IMG/M metagenome (GOLD analysis project Ga0116231, IMG submission 89695) | Host-associated microbial communities from peat moss isolated from Minnesota, USA - S1T2_Fd - Sphagnum magellanicum MG | ecosystem: Host-associated > Plants > Peat moss > Unclassified... | reverse complement strand
TGATCGAAGGAAATTTAAGGAAATTTTGAAATATAAATTTGTAATAATGTGCATGTTCAATACACCTAATTATTATTTATATGTAAATTAGATTTTAGTTTACAACAAATCAAATAATGACACATAATTAATATTTTTTGGTGAACTTTAATGACACAATATTTCAATATTTTCTTTAAATTGCAATAAAAATTCATTAAACATTAAACTACGTGTAAATTTTATTTGTGGAAATGAATGTTTATGTATGATGCAATTTTTTTTGTGCATATAAATATCAAGATTTAATTTCAAAATAAAATTTAAAGAAATTTTGAAATATGAATTTGTAATAATGTAAGTTCAATATATGTAATTTATTATTTCTTTGTAAATCAAATGTTAATTTACAACAAATCGAGAAATGATACATAATTCATAATTTTTTAAAACTTTAATGTTTATTCATTTTCATACGTATGATGGCTTAATATATTTTTAGAATTGCAATAAAGATTCATTAAATTAAGGTACACATAAATGTTTTTTGTATCCATGAATGATTACATGTATGATGAATGTTTTTATGCATATAAATATTACACTTTAGTTTGAAAATAAAATTAAAAAAAACTCTGAAATATATGTCAATTCAATAATGTGTATGTTCAATACATGCATAATTTATAATTTCTATGTAAATTCAAGTTTCATTTACAACATATCAAGTAAGGATACTTAGGTAATTTTTTTCTTAATATATTCAATACATGTGCAATTTATTATTTCCATGTAGATTCAATTTTAGTTTACAACATATCATGTAATGATACATAATTAATATTTTTTAGAAATTTGATTTTTATTCTAATGTTTGCTATTAGTTCCAATAAAATTTCCATCTATTATATTTATTTATTTATAATTAAATTATAATAATCAGTAAATATATTTAATAAATTATCATATAATTTCATAAAATTTTAAACACTACTATATTATTATTTTTTCTTATTTAATATTTATTACACTAGGTCATTTAATAACTCCAGCGAATTATATTAAAATATGAATAAAAATAGTTAAATAACTAGCCTAACCTAATTATTAACTACAATATTATTATTATGTTATTGTTGTAATTATAGTCAGTTATTAATTATCACAACATTATAATGATTATTGTAATTAAAATATCATACGAAATATATTATTGAACATTTATATTTGAGATAATTATTTGTTTTATGAAATGTTAATAAAAATTTATAATGAATTTTGAAATTTAAAAAGTTATGTGATAATTAATTAATTAATTAATTAAAATTCTTATTTTTCAAAAAATAATAATCACCATATTTTAATAAATGATGATAATATGTTTAATTATATAACTACATAGTTAAAAATAGTTGAGGAATAATTACAATAAATAATTAAGGTAAGTAACTAGACCTAGGCTAGGTAGATTATTAGTTTAGGTCCATGCCTAACTAAGCTTAAACTAACTTGTACAACTAGATTATAACTATTTGAGTTGTAATTAAGTTGCAATTGGGTATAAGTAGGGTAGACAACAAATGGTATTCTATCACCAAACACTTTCAAGTTTTCCCTCATTTCAACACCAAATTGAACGTTTTTTATGTCATTGGAAGCATAAACTAAGAGCTACAAATGTTCTTTGGACCTCAAAAGCAAAGGAACAAAGCAAAGAATGCATAAAGAGAAAGAATGATATTTTGTTTCAAATTTTGTCTCTAGACCCCCTTTACTTCTAACAACTATATCTTGTTCATTTCTCATTCATTTTGAACGATTTCAAAGGCTACAAATGCGCTATCTCAAAATCTATAAAACTTGTTTAAGTGAAAAGTAAAAAAAACAATAGTTGAAGAGCTGAAGCTTCAAAATCAAACTGAACATTTATGAAAAATTCCAAAGCACAACCCCCTTCACTTTGAAAGGGCATATATTGCTCATTTTCCATTAGATTATAACGTTTTTTACAAATTTGGATATGCCAAGTGGAGGATCACAAAGTTTTTTTAAGTTTCAAAAGGAACAAACCATGGACAAGATAATTATAATGATCCAATATCGTTAAGTGTTCGGTGATAGGTGTGTTTTCCCTAGGTTACAAATAAAACTTTTATCCCACGTTGTTTGGTTTCCATTCCATGAATCCAAACTATATAAAGGAGCGCACCATGATTATTGGAGAACACAATAAACTTGAAAATCTAATAGCCATTTGGGATGGACAGATCAAAAAGGTTCAACCTTAAAGGCTAAACCAAATGAAATAGGACTTCATTTATGAATTGCCATGCGACTTAGGTCTAGGCCTAAGATAGGTGCCTAGATTTAACCCTAATTTAAACCTAGATTAAATGGTCTATGTTTAGGTTTAACCTAGGTGCCTTGGTTTAAAGCTAACCTATTCTTAAGCATCATGTGGCCTAAACTTTTAATGTGGATGTGCCATGTGTCATTTAATTATTTGTTGACCCCAAAAATTGTGAACATGCCACGTGTCATTTAACTATGCATTGACCCCACATTTTATGAATGTGCCACATGTTTACATTGTCAATGTGCCACGTGTCACCAAACCACTAGCCAAATGTTCAATTTACATAGTTGTAACATAGTCAAAATGTTCAATTTACATAATTGCAACTTACTTGAAATTGTAATTATATTTTTGGCTGATGTCGTGTTTAGTTAGTAGATGAAGTTCATCCATTAGTCGAATGTAGTTGACAACATCCTTCGACTATATTGGTAGAACAATTTTCAACTAAACTAGTAAATAGTGGCACATAGTGGCTATTGTTGTGGTGTTGACATGTGGCATACACTTTCGATTGTAATTTCACTCTCGACTTGTACTTTTCGACATTATTGGTTAATAGTTGCAAAAAAATTTCCTAGTTGCAAAAAATAAATTGCAATTATATGTGTAATTTTTGACTTGGTTTATAGTTGAACAATAAAAAAAACATAGTTGCAAAAGGGGGGGGGGTTTCTACTAGTGATATGATGTAATCTTTTCTAATCCTTTCACCCTTGAATATGTAAAATGCAAGTAAGGAGCCCCTAGTTGCATTCACAACACAATTTATTGTTAACCATTCCCTGGATTTGGGAATGATATTGTAAACTTGGTGAAAGCCCCTTCTTGCTAGAACCCTTGCCCAATATTGCCACCTTGCCTAAATGCATGTTCAATCCAAGTTCCAAATATATGCTAAATGTATAATTTTTGAAGATTGTTGTAAAATGAATTACATTAATGACTTGTCAAACCAAGCCTTGCAAATTGAATAATGAGTTATAAATGTCAACACTTAAACCAATACCACTAGTTGTTGTTTTCCAAGTAATCCATGCTTGAAGGAGGTAAATATAGTTTGGGTAAGTTCTACCACTTTTATCTTCAACAATTGCAAAATAATCCAAAGTCCCCAATTTTGCCTTCCCAAATCACAATTATTTTATCCTCCTTGTTCGTTATCACAATTATTGGGCTTATTTTCCTTGACCTTATTCTGCCATTCAAGTGATTTGAAAGTAAGGTTAGTCATATGTGCCAAAACTTGCTTACTTTTCTAAAAGAAGTTAGACTTCTTTCCAATGCATCCATTATTTCTTCAAAGGTTTTGCTTGTCCATCTTCCTTGCTAGGTTAAAGTAAGAACCTTTTTTTTTCTTGTCAATTTTTTTGCTTTTGTTACAATCATAGGTGGAGTACAATAGGTGCAAATTCTTATTCTCCTCTTCTTGCTTAATGATGTCCATCACACTTTTATTCTTTCAAAGAAGAGACATGATTTCTAAGGCATGAAATTGTAACGAGTAGTGTCAAACATTGAGATAGCTAGCAAATAGAAGGCAATTTTTGAGAGCCTAAAATGAAGCCAAATAGCCATCAAGCAATTACATAGTGAAATCAATATAAAAGATGTGAAAAAGCTCTTTGATGATTTTGCAAACCTACCAAGATGTAATCCCCTTTCCTTCCACGTTTCTTTCCTTCCTTATGTGCCTCTTTATTTTTCAGCCCTATTTCTTTCTTCACTATTACAATTCATGGTTTCTTTGACTAGGTTTCTTAGTAAAAATTACCCAAAAATGACAAGCACAAAAAAAACCACCTTGTCAATTTGGACAAGTTGTTTTGGCCATGTCCAACACGAGTAGGTGGTCAAATTGGACCTTGTCATTTTGACTAACAGAGTGATTGACAAAATGACTAACTATTTGATTGGTAAATAATGGACCATTTGATTAGGTCAATTTTATACTTAAATTAAAATCATTTTTGGATGATTATTTTTTTAATTAATAGGTAGGTAGGTAGTAAATAGGTTTAAATAGCTTGAAAAAAAAAAAAGATATATAGGTGCTAACTTAACCTAACCTACTTAACCTACCTAACCTAACTTAACCTAACCTACCTAACCTAACTAACCTAACATAACTTAACCTAAGCTAACCTAACCTACCTAACCTACTTAACCCACCTAACTTAACATAACCTAACCAACCTAAGCTAACCTAAGCTAACCAACCTAACCTTACCTAACCTAACCTAACCTAACCTCACCAAGCTACATTAGTCTAACCTACCTACCCTAGCCTTCTAAGCATGCACATAAGTTATAAGTATAAGGAATTGAACCCCAAACCTTCACAATGATAAACCAAATGCTTACCAATGGTCTACACCATCAAAGGTGTTCAATTTTTATCAAGTTTTGTATTTCACATGTTTATGTCACATCATTAAACATAATGGCTAAACTTAGGTGACAACAAGTGGCTAAATTCAATGATTTAAAATAATGACTAAACCTAGTGGCTAAATTAAATGACTTAAATTAATGGTTAAACCTAATGGCTAAACTTAGCGATTTAAACTAATGGCTAAATTTAACAACTTAAAATAATAATTAAACCTAATGGTTAGATTCAACGACTTAAACTAATGCCTAAACCTAGTGGTTAAATTTAACAAACTTAAATTAATGGTTAAACTTAATGGTTAAATTCAACGACTTAAATTAATGGATAATCCTAGTAGTTAAACTCAATGACTTAAACTAATGGCTAAATTTAAGATTAAATTCAGTCACTCAAACTAATGGCTAAACCTAGTGGTTAAACTCAACGACTTAAACAAATGGTTAAACCTAGTGGTTAAACTCAATGATTTAAACTAATGGTTAAACTTAATGGCTAAACTTAATACGACTTAAACAAATGGTTAAACCTAGTGGTTAAACTCAATGATTTAAACTAATGGTTAAACCTAGTGCCTAAACTTAACAACTTAAACTAATGGCTAAACCTAGTGACTAAATTTAACGACTTAAACTAATGGTTAAACATGTTAGTTAAACCTTAATTAAATATAATGGTTTAATATAGTGGTTAAATCTAATTGATAATTAAACCTAATGGTTAAACTTAATGGCTAAAAATAATGGTTAAACTTAATGGTTAAACATAATGGTTAAACCTAATTGATAAACCTAATGGCTAAACCTAATTGATAAACCTAATGGCTAAACATAATGGCGAAACCTAAGTTAAACCTAGTGGATAACTTTAATGGTTAAACATGGTGGCTAAACCTAGGTTATACCTAGTGGCTAAATTTAAATTATACATATTGACAAAATTTAATGGTTTAACTTAGGTTAAACTTAATGTTAAATTTAATGGCTGAACATAATGGTTAATTTAGTGGTTAAATTTAAAATAATCTTAATGGCTAAATTTTGGTAAACCTAATGGTTAAATTTAGTGGTTAAGCATAATGGCTAAACCCAATGGTTAAAATTAAGTAGGTAAGTGGGTGGATAAGGAAATAAATAATATGTAAGTAGGTGGGTAGGTAAGTAGGTAGGTCATATGAAAATGAAAAATATAGGTAGGTATGTAGGTGAAAAAATATAGATAGATAGGTGGGTGGGTGGGTAATATGTAAGTAAGTAGTTAATTAAATAAATAAGTGGATGAATAAATAAGAGGTAGATACATAGGGTAGTATAAACCATGTTGTATTTGGATTAAAAATCATTGCCCATCTTGACTAAATGTTTAACTTGATTAAAGACCATTGGTCATTTTGACCAAATGTTCAACTTGATTAAAGACCATTGACCATTTTGACTAAGGTTGTATAACTTGACTATATGTATCTAATCAAATAAACCACTATAATCAAGTTGATCAATCAACAAATATATGTGTCATTCAAGTTCTTGGCTTTTGGTCAAAATGTACATGTCCATTTTTTTAAAATGACAAGTTAGTCAATTTGAACCTTTTAAAAAACCATGAATTGTAGTAATGCTTATGTAGGATGATATTTTTTCCTAGGGAAACATTTCTTCCATTGTCTACCCATCATCATCAACAAAGCTAAATTTGAAAATGTCATTATAAGTTATTTTGTTATTGTGGGTCTCCTAGAAATCAAGAGTTTTTTTTTGGAAGTTTTACATAACATTTTACATAGTGGTTTGGTTGGTTGTAGGAAATCAATGTTGTGTTTATCAAATAACTTTTTGCTGAAAATGAAAAAGTTATTTTGGCATAGTTTAATGATCTTAAAGAACTAGTGAAAGTTTTCCAAAATGTGATTACCATTTCTTTTCCCACCCAATGACCTAGTTTTTTTGTTCATGTTGATTCATTTTTATTTATTTTATTTTTTCCCCTTTTTGCTATGGGTAGGTAGAATGTTATAATTATTGTGTTTTTCTTTGGAGATTTTTGTATTTTCATTTATGTTATTGAATTATCTTCTTTATTTGTTGTTCTCTTACAATTAAAATGGAGATGGTATTGGTGTTAGTTCAATCACCACTCATATTAAAAAGGTATCTTATTATGTGAGTAAAGTTAATGCACTCATGTTTCTGCTTGTTTAAGTTGGCACTAGAAGACATGTTAAATGTACCTCATTTAACAAAACATAGGACGATATCAAGGTGAACCAAGAGCCAACACAAGCAAAACCTATCAAACAAGGCATTATAGAGCTGGTTAAGGGACTAGATAAATCGATTAATGCAACAAAAGCTATCATAACCAATGATTTTGCACAAGCAAATGAAGATGCTACTTATGAAGATGAGGTGTTGGATCTTATTGATGTTCCCAAAATACCAATTGAGAAAAGTAGGAAGAATATTTTGCAAGGTTCAAAAGCGATTCAAGAAATATGTCCCCAACACCATAAGATTTCCATTAATCTAACAGCTTCAAAATTTTGGAAAATATGGCTATAACTATTTGGGGAAGTAAGAAGGATGTAAGTTTGACAAGCAAATCATATCATCTGATGCTAAATTTTTGGTTCACCTTACACAATTGCAAAGTAGGAGGAGCCTCTTCCAGTAGAGAAACATGGGCCACATATTTGCTACATAGAAAACAAGCATCCAAAGTAACTAAAGTGTGCTTATGATCAAATTTGTTTACATGTAACAACCTACAAAGTTGAAAAGCTTTCCTTGACAATGATATGGTGGTTGGAATCACTAGTTTGCATCTAATGAAAATTTTCATTAAATTTTTCTCCACCCACACTACTTTGTTGCATTGTGGTGCATGTTCACAAGGTGGAATTAGAGACAAATGTGGTGGACGAGATGCAAAACCAAGGGGGGATTGATGATATTCTTTAGTTAAAGAAATATTATGGTAAGTATACATCAAATATGTGCATATGGAAATGAGTGGCCCAAATGTTGCTAATTGTAAATGAAGGGCTCATGAGATAATCACATCAAGACCAGTCATAGTGATGTCATTAATGCAACTTTTCCAAGATTTCTGCATCTCTTCTAATATGTTGTTCTAGTGATTTGGACTAACATTGATTTTATTTTTGTAAAAAATGATATGAAGAATTTGAGCTCACATGATATTTTACTTTATTGTGTTGTAGATGGGAGTGATACTGAAACATATGATGTCAATGACAATGGATGGAGTGGTGATGCTAAGAGACATGATGAAGAACAGATTTTTGACACAAAAGACTCACTTGAGAGTTTTGGATCATCCATAAATAGACCTCACTTATTGAAATCAATATGGAGTTAGTTGGATTGAATTATCCAAAAGTCCATCAAAAGAAGTCCTTGCCACAACCCAAGGAGAAGGAAAAGAATGTGACTTTGTGGTCAATGATCAAGGACAATATTGGCAAGTATCTTGGCAAGATTTGCTTACATGCGTACTTCAATGAGCCGATTTCATCCTTGCAAATGTGTTTTGAGGATGTTGAGTATTCCCACCTCTTTCATCGTGTGTATGAATATGGAAAGAGGGTAATGGATACTTCAACCCCATTGAAAAGTGAGCTTTTCAATAATTGTTGCCTTCTCCCAAAAACATGTTGGAAAATGGAATGAAGAAAGCCTATTGAGCAGTGCATATTGACTGGCAAAAAGTGGGTTGCATGTCCATTGTCCACTTTGCCCATGAAGATATTTTGTGCAAATTTGAAAAGATTTTCATGTGGGCCCCATTCTATCTTATAAAACAAAGTTAAACTACCAATGTTCATCATAGTTAACTAGTTGTTGTGAAATAACCTTTAGTATTCTAAATAGTAGCACCATTAGTTTAGGATTCAATTTTGAATATTTTTTTGTGTAGGGGGATAGTCTTACGAGGATTTTGTGCATAGGAGCATTTGTTGTCTCAAGGTACTCCTCAATAGAAGGTTATACATGTAAACCTTTCAATCCATTGCTTGGTGAAACTTATGAAATAGATTACTTTAACAAGGGGTGAGGTGATTTTTCGTTCCTCTACTATTGATTTTATGAGGTGATTATACTCAAAGGTATGTATACTATTGGTGAAAGAAAAAATGCAAAATGTATCTATAGATATTAAATCGTGATTGTAGTTGAAAACAAATAGTTTGTTTCCTATGCATCATTTATGATTTGGAATTGATACATATATTTTCAAAGTTCAAACTTTCCAAATCCTAGAATTTTATGTTAAATTGTCGCCCACCTAACTAACTTCTAAAGAGTCGACATAATGCTAAATTTGACAATAGACCCCCAGTCATTCAAAACATTGTTGCCATCACATATGTTATCCAAATTTAACTTGCATTAGTTCATTGGAAATTTAATTACAAGGCACACTTGCTTACCAAATTTCAAGCCCTGCACTTAAATTAAGAAAAAAAATTGTTACAAAACTCAAAAGGTCTTACGAAATTTCTTTAAGATTTCAAGCTCCAAATGTACCCTTACTCATTTCCATTATTTCAAAGGTACTATTATCATCCCATCTTTTTTCCATATTTCCACCATTTACTAAGATTAACCACTATTCTTCTCCCAAGGAAAGTTGTAGGAACAAGTTTTTAAATATTCAAATCGAAAATCACATCAAAAAAGAATGAGACAAATGATCCAAATTCACACTTTTAAAGAGAAGGAAAAGGAAGGAGGCAAAGGAAGACCCCAACTTGGTGGTTAGTGGAAGGTTTCCAAGTTTGATGGCCAATGGAAGGTTCCAAGCTTGGTGGCCCTTTGAATGTTCCATGTTTAGCTACCTTTGGAAAGAGAAGGAAAAACATCGTTTTCACCTCCTTCCATTTTTTACCCCATAAAATTTTACTTAAACATTTTTTCCATTGATTTTAGGGTTTTATTTTTGCCATGGTTTTAAACCATTACTTTGCATTTTTCCTTCCTTTTCCTTGACCTATAAATTATAATCATGCATGTCGAAATACCAAATCTTACACACATTCGTCACCAAGTTGATTTTGATTGAAATTTTTTTCCTTTCCTTGAATTCATGGCATCATGCATGTGACTGTGTTTTATGGGCTTCAAGCTGCACAAATCAACAAAGAACCACCTCAGGAATTGTCCCTAAATTTGACATTGACCTAACACCCTCGTGATGAAAATCCCAAACCGTGATAGGTGTGCCTTTGTCTCAAAGTCGAACCCTTTTGAGCTTAGTATTATTAAATTTTTCTGAATTTTTGTACCTTGATGATTTTGTTGCACGTCGACCTCACTTCTAATGATGAACCTGAAACTATCTACAAAGGTTTTTATGAAATTAAAAACAATTCAATTTTTACATGGTCTTCAATTCTTAGTGTTGGACATTATCATTGATTTTATGGTCCAATTTGTTAACTATCTCTTAACAACAAGGCAAATTACTTAGTTCGCTCCATCCAACACATTTTATATTTCACAGTTATGAACTACCATTGTGGCATAGCTTAGGACTCACCATGTACTCGTAGCTCCTCCTTGAGCTTTTCTATAACTTGAATAAAAACTTTGTTCATCATGAAATCCATATTGTAATTGCCAACCTATCACCCTACTCATTTTAATTGTTATGTTGTTTTGAATTAATCCTACATTTTTATAATGCTTGAAAATTATTCTATCTCCATTGGACCCTTCATTAACACCCCTTAATTGTTCCAAGAATCTCAAATCATCTTTGATTGCATGATTATCCACTAAATACCAAAATGAGACCAACATTGTGACGAACATTACAAATTTTGTTGTTTCCTTTTAACCCCAACCCTCTATAGACTACTCACCCCCAATCGTGTAATTGAAGTTCTAAAACTATGATTTGATTACCAATTTTTATTGAAGAAAATAATCAAATTTCAAAACAAAAAAATCCCCCATATAACCATGCACACCATCATTCCTCATTTTAACATGAAATCTCTAAAAACCCTAGTAGCCTGATCACACCCCAATATCCCTGATGCAATTCTTGAAAATTGAAATTATCACACATGGTTATGTTGGTAGGGCTCACATAAGGGTGTGCATTTCATTTTATAAAAGGTTAATCTCATGTCTTATGTCTTGTGCTTTTATATTAGGAAACTTTGTAAAAATAAGTGAATTGTGATAAACAATTTTTCCAAATTGGTTGAAGAAAAGATTTTGTAGATTTCAAAAACATGCTTCACTAAGCTTAAGGGACTTTGGCTTTATTCTAAGTAAGTTAACCTTGGCCTAGATGGATTAACAAGGAAAGTCATTCATCAACCAATGATTCTTGCCTACCATTGTGAAAGTTGAGGGTGGAATTGTTGGGGAGATAATTATTTGAAAAGTGAATTATAGGGCCATTCAATCCAACTTGATCCTATGGGCACCATTACACCTCAATTTGATGATAGTGAAGTCTTTTAATGGAGCAAGGTATTTTGTAATTGTGATATTTTTTGACCTCCTTCCCAGTTTTTTATGGAGGATAACCATGTCATCATAAAATGTTGGTGACATTTCCTTGATATGGTTGGTCATATAGCAAGCCTAATATATGACCTTTATGGTTCTTCCCTAATTTTCAAGTTTTGGTATGCATGTGACAAGTGACAACATCAATAAACAATTTGATACTAAACAAGTTTTATGTTGATCATTATGGCACCATGCACATTCAAAGTAACTGAGAGCTCTTGTGCAAGCTCAAGTTCAAGGAGCAATCCATTGTAGATCACAATCCTCATTAGGTATTTAAAGCCAAAGAGTTTGTTTTAGCTAAATATCCCCTTGTTGACTCTACTCCTAGTCCTTTTGCATTTTGACAATACCTTACAATGGGGTAAAAACTAAAGCACATACAAATAGATGTGTGGTCAAATTTCACCTAATCATGGTAGCTCATCAAGGTGAAGTTTTGACACTTTATGATTAACTATTTTTAAAAAAAGGTTATGACATGATCATTGTCATGTTACCATCAAAGTGTTGTTTTGGAGATTTGTTTGCAATCTCATAGATATGTGTGATCATATTTGTGAATTGTTGCAAGGAGTTGACTTTGATAATTAATTGCTTCTACGTCATTTTATGGTACAACACGTATCATAATCATGTTCCTTTGACAAAGCTATTAGCAATTTGTTCATAACATCACAAATTTACAAGCTTCATGGGTTCATTCCAAATCCATGTGAAATTTGTTATTTCATAGGTTCATATTGTTTAAACATGAATGTCATACATTATTTAAACATGAAAGTAGTGTGCACAACGTAAACAACATGAATACACATACAACATATGTGTCTAAATAATACAAATAGGCATATGACATTCATGTCTATTCCATATGAACTTATGAAAAGTAGTTTTCGCACGACTATTATTGCCAATTATGGCCCCTTAAGTTTGCAATGAGGTAATGAATATGTTATCATGTATTCATAAATATCCAAAACAAGTGCAAGGATTTGTGCATAACAAAAGTGGTGGGAAGCTAGCAACATTTTTTGGTAAGTGGGAGGAGGCCATGTACTACATAATGGGGGATGTTGGTGCAAGGCACAAGAGTTATGATCCAATGTCTAAAGGAATCCAATTGTGGAGGCGTGTCCATCCTCTTGAAAACATTACACAATATGATCTTACAACATTGTTATAACATTGAATGAGCTCACCCTAGGGCTTAAGATACTTGATTCATTTTGAATATATGTCCTGCATTTCTTGCTTGATTTTGCAAATGACTTGAATTGGGAATGGGTTGAAAGTTGGATCTTTATTTTTGTCCAATTGAATTCATGTTTATGGAGTAGTAGCTTCTAATATGATATACCAATATTTGAATTGTGCAGGAGAAGTTGCCACCAACTAACTCAAGGCTACAACTTGATTAACGTCATTTGGAGAATGGTGGATATGATGATGCAAATGCAGAGAAATTACGCATAGAAAGAAAGTAGAGACATGTGAGTCATAATAGGCATGGACTTCTAGTTTGTCTTTTGTGTTGCTGATTAAAAAATTGCCAAGGGAGATTTTGTTGCCAATTATGAGGGGTATTGAGAGGTTTGGTTAGATGCAAGAAACAATGTGTTTTTAAAAGCCAAAATTGTGTGTGGATGTGTTTTTGTGATAGGCTTGGATGGAGTAGGAGGTTGGATGGCAACCGCGGTGTTTCACAAGGGAAACACAAACAACACATATGAATATATAGGTGGTTATTGGGAGGCAAAGGAAGATGGGAAGTGGGATAATGGTTGGGATATTTTTGGGGTGGTTTAGATAGAGGTTGAAAGTGGAAAGGCTCAATGAACATATAATTTAAAATATTATTTTTCCTTTTTTTGGGCAAAGGAAAACATTTATAATTACCACAACTCAACTTGAGGTTAATTTGTAACATGAAAAGGTGTTTTTTGTGTGAAAAATGTGGATTTTTGTGATAATACTTATCCATGTAGAGTATTGTGCTTTAACTAGTTGAGTATGATGTTAATATTCTAGATGTTTGGGCAAGGTTAATAGCAAAGTGATGAAATTTTATGGATCGTGATTAAAGAAATTACAAGGCCCACATTCTTTGCATTTTTTCAAGAAATCCACATTAGCACACTCCCCCTCAAGCTCAAATCCACTTCTAGTACACCAAGCATTTTTCGAAACTTCCTTAGCTTGTCTGTACCTAAAGCCTTTGTGAAAATGTCAGCAACTTGATCTTCAGTACTGACATGA
>Ga0116231_10011525_pt1 | contig 13536 bp, 7 predicted proteins | sample S1TSphgellanicum_2_FD_89695 | JGI IMG/M metagenome (GOLD analysis project Ga0116231, IMG submission 89695) | Host-associated microbial communities from peat moss isolated from Minnesota, USA - S1T2_Fd - Sphagnum magellanicum MG | ecosystem: Host-associated > Plants > Peat moss > Unclassified... | reverse complement strand
GTTGGTGCCCTGGCCGGCTTCCTGCGCTTCCTGATTCATGAAGGGCGCATTCTTATTGCCGATGATTTCCTGCTTGAGGTGGTTTTCCATCATGATGATGAAAACGTGATTGAGGTGCGGGATTGAGCCCGGTGCAACCGGTGCGGAGCCTTCCATGGCGACGGCGGACGCAGAGGCGAGCAGGCCGCAAGCGGCCAGCCCGTAAAATAGGTTTTTCATGATATAGTCCTATGAAGTTGGATACTTCACCAAGTCTGGCCACGGTGCGTGGCGGCGCTGGACTATCGTCTTGATTGTAGCGTGTGGGTGACACTTCGGTGAACACTCGATGACGAGTGTTCCGGCTGCCTTAGGCGGACCGAAGGGTGGGAAAGCGGAGCCGTAGGGTGGGCTTCAGCCCACCACAGGCTGGCGCGGAGACGGGGAGCGGTGGGCTGAAGCCCACCCTACGGTTCGGGTTCTGCAAATGTCAGCGCAGCAGCGTAATCGGCAAGTAAACCACGGGGCCGAGGGCCCCCTGGTCGCACTTTGGATGTTAGTAGGTGTAGAGAAGGTTGGCGATATTGACTGAGCCCAGGCCAGTTGCAAGATTATAACCCGGAGTCGCCGGGAAGGCGTCAACCTCACCGATAAAGTTGTTCGACAGTACACCAAGGCCGCGCTTGGACTGCTTGGTCACATAGCAGTTTGGCGTTCCCTCATAGCAGGGCTCGGCGTTATTGCCCGTCGTCACGTTGTTGAACACGCAGCCGGCGCCAATCTTGTTGCCGAGTGTGGCGCTGCATTGCGATGCCAGCAGGGGCTGCTGGAATTGGGACGTAGCAATTTGGTAAAGGCGCGGCGCCGCATTTCCTTGCCGCTCACCGCCGTAGGTCTGCACGACCAAGGCGAGTGTGCCGGCAAAAGCCGGGGTGGAAATCGATGTGCCGCCATACGCATTGCCGAGCAGGTCATTCGTGTTGGTATAGTCACACGGGACGCCGCCGCGCGGCTTGTCGGACATGCAGACCAGGTAGAAATGGTTCCAGGAACCGTTCGCGGCAAAGAACGACACGTCCGGCTGGTCGCGTACGCCGTCGTTAGGCACGCCTGGCGCGCTCTGCCATTCCGGCTTTTCGTAGATGATGCTCTGGCCGCCGGTACCGCCAATGCCTTGCTGCTGGAACGCCAGGTTGCCGGTGGCAATGAACTTGCTTCTGTTGCAACTCACGATCGAATTCGGGTCACCCAGGTAGGCGATGATGACCGAGCTGGCGCAGGAGTTATCCCAGGGAATCTCGGGGATATAGGATTTGGCTGAGCCGAGCAAAGAGCTATTTGTGGTCGACCAATAAGAAGAATTCTGGTTCAGGGCGGAATCATAGAAATCGGTGCCGCCCACCGATGTGTTGTAGGGCGTGGTCGCAAGTCCGTTCACGCCGAGCCCGGCGTAGGCGATCGACTCCGTGGACGATACACCACTGTCGCCGGAGGAGACGAAAATCGACAGTCCCTCGCTCGCGCCTTCCTCGACAAGGGTTTCCCATCCGGCCAGGAACGTCAGGTCAACCTCGGCTGACCCGTAGCTTATGCTAAGGGCAGCAGCTTTTGTTCCTGTTTCTACAAGGTTGAGCAGGGCGTTTTCCACACCAAAGCCAAGGCTGCCGCCATCGCAGGAGGCTTCGATAATGGTCGCATCGGGTGCCACGGCACCTGACCATTCGACGTCGATGGCCGCTTCTGTTTCATCACCGGCGCTGTATCCGGGATCGGTGCAACCGCCCGGGTGCTCGAAGACGAGTTTGCCCAGAGCCTGGCTGAGCCCAAACTGGGCACGAAAGGAATTCCAGTCGCGGCGCAGGATGTCGGTTTGCTCGACCACGGCGAGCGTAACGCCGGCGCCGGCGATTCTGGCGCCGTAGAAGTTGGCGCCGTCGAACAACGGCGTGAGATTGTAGATCGTTGCAAAATCCTGCGGCGCCACCGCATAGAAGGTGCCATACTTGGTAGTTGTCGTGAAATCGGGGCTGATCTTGACGTTGGTCGGCTTGGGAAAGAAATTCGATAACGTAGCGCCGCGCAGCACCGGCGTGAGGGCGGAGGGAATCGCCGCGTCCGTCATGTTACTGATATGGGCCTCACCGCTCGGCAGCGTCACATTATGCAGCGTAGTATGAAAGGCGCCGCCGATGTCGCTGGCCTTGCCTGAAAAATCGATAAACATGCCGCTCGGCGAAACCTTGTTCACCGTCAGCCGATGGCTTTGCATCCAGGTGGTGACCTTGGCGATATCTGCCGCGTCCGGACCATAGGCCCGCAAATCGGCAGGCGTCAGCCACTTATGATACAAAGGAGATTTGCGGTCGAGCTGGTCATGTACCAGTTTGTCAAGCGCAGCCTGTTGCGCGGGCGCGCGCTTCAAAACGGCCATGGCGTGGGTTAGCGGAACGGTGTCGGCCACGGCCCCCGTGTCGCGTGCGGTTGTCAGCAGTGGGGATAAATCACCCTTCACCACTGTGGTGATCGCATCGTCCACAGCCGCGGTCACCAGCGGTGCAGCAGACGCAGTTGCGGCCATTCCCGTCATGACACTGGCAGTGAGAAGTGCCGACTTGAAACTATAACGCAATGACAAGCCTCCTTTTTGAGATCAGCCACGTTAGTGGGCGCCAGTGTGGCGCCCGCCTTTCCGCTTCTTCAAAGATGTCCGCCTGCGGGCACCTTATGCGCGGACAGTATATCTGTTAGCGATAAAAGGAAGGGCTTCTTGTTTGAAAAAAAGAAGCAAAAAATCCGTACGCCCTTTGCATACGACACGGCGACCGAAATCGCCGTGTCGCTCACGAACATGTGATGTTAGTACGATGTCACCAGGTTGGTCACGTTCACCGAGCCCAGGCCTGTCGCCAGGCTGTAGCCCTTCTGCGCGGGGTAGGCATCGACCGACGGCGCATCGCTGTTGCGCAACGTGCCGTAGCCCAGCGTGGCCTTGTTCGTGGTGAAACAATCCTTCGTGAGGGCATAGCAGGGCTCCGCGATGTTGCCGGCCGTGACATCATGAAAGACGCAGGCGGCAGAGGAATTTACGCCGAGCGTGGCATTGCATTCGGTGGCCAGTGCTGTTGTGGTGAACTGGGTTTTTGCCAGCTCGTAGAGCCGCGGGGCGGTGTTGCCCACGCGCCCGCCGGTCTGCTGCACGAGCAGCGCCGCAATGCCGCCGAAGGTCGGCGCCGCGAAGGAGGTGCCGCCGGCGGCATTGCCGAACACATCGTTGGTCACGTTATAGTCGCAGGTGGTGCCACCCTCGGCTGCGTCGGACATGCAGAACACCAGGAAATGGCCCCAGAAACCATTAGATGCGAACAGCGAAACATCGGGCTGGTCGCGCATGCCGTCGGCCGGCATGCCCGGCACGCCGACGTTCTGGAAATCCGGCTTGGCATAGATCCCGCTTTCGCCGCCGGTGCCGCCGGCGCCGTTCTGGTAGTTTCCCTGGTTGTTCGGGTCGTTGCAACTGGCAATGGCGTTCGGGTAGCCGAAAAACTTGTTCACGATGGCGCCGGAGCAGGAATTGTCCCAGGGAATTTCAGGCACGTAGCTTTTTGCCGAGCTGTAGTAAGGGCGATTGGAGGTGCGCCAGTACGCCGATGTCTTGCCGAGTGCCGCATCGTAGAAATCGGTGCCGCCGACGGCGGTCAGATACGGGTTGGCGGAGAGCGCGTTTACGTCCAGCCCCGACTGGGCGATGGCGTTGCGCGCTGAGGAATCGCCGGCATCGCCGGTCGATACCACGACCGACAGGCCCTGGCTGGCGGCTTCTTCGACCAGGTTCGCCCAGCCCGCCACCCATGACAGGCTGGCCTGCTTCTCGTTCTGGCCGTAGCTGACGGTCAGCACCGATGCGGTGGTGCCGTGTTCCACCAACGACTGAAGCGCGGTTTCTACGCCAAATGTCAGCGGACCGTCGAGGCAGGATGCTTCGATGATGGTGGCATCGGGTGCCGCGGCGCTCGCCCATTCGGCGTCGAGCGCTGCTTCGCCTTCGTCGCTGTTAAAACCGGGGTCGGTGCAGCGCGGGTGGGAGATTTGCAGCTTGCCGGCGCCCTGGCTCAGACCGAAAGCCTTGCGGAAGGTGCCCCAGTCGGCAGGCATAATATCGGTGCGCTCCAGCACGGCCACGGTAACGCCGGCGCCGGCGACGCGCTTGCCGATGGAGCTGGTGCCATTGAACAGCGGGTTCAAATTATAGATGATGGCGTAATCGGCCGGGCTCACCGCCGTATAGCCGGTGGAGCCGAGGGTGAAATTCGGATTGACCTTGCCGAGCACGGACGGGGCGAATTTGTGTACGCTGGCGTTGGCAAAGAAATTATGCAAGGTCGCGCCTTGCACAACGGGCGACAGAGCCGCCGGGATGGCGAGGTCCGTCACGTTGGCGATATGCGTCTCGCCATTCGGCAGCGACACGCTGTGCAGCGACGTATGAAACGCGGCCGCAACGTCGCTGGGCTTGCCGCCGAAATCGATGGACATGCCGCTGGGGGCGACGCTGTTCACCGTCAGCCCGTGGCTTTGCAGCCAGGCGGTGATTTTCTCAATGTCCGCCTGGTCCGGGCCATAGGCGCGCAGATCGGTGGGTTTGAGCCATTGCCGGTAGAGCGGGGAGGTGCGGTCGAGCTGGTCGTGCACGAGCTTGTCGAATGCGGCCTGCAGCGCGGGCGGGCGTTTCAGCACCAGCATGATGTGCGGCAGTGCCTGGGTGTCCGGCAGCACGCCATGGTCCTGCGCATGTGCCAGCAGCGGCGAGGTTTCGCCTTTGACGGCAAGCGTCGTCTTATCGTCGATGGCGGCGGTGATGAGGGGGGCGGCCGAGACAGTGTTCGCGAACCCGCAGAGCACCGAGGCGCACAACAGGCCAGATTTCAGGCTACGAGACAAATTTTTCACTCCTGAATTTTGGACATGGAAAAGAACATCAGTCAGCAATGGTGCTGCCATCAAATACGCGCGGGGTTGAACATTTGTGGTGCACAATACATTGTTGCACCGGACCGGATCGGCTATTGACGATTACGGCAAATGATCTGCCCTGTTCTGCGTTCGACGGGCGCGACCCTAAGCAGCAGATTTCGCCGGAGCAAGGTCATTCGCACCGGTTTTTCGCAAAACTGTCATAATTTCTGAAATATTGTGAACGTGCACGCAGTCGTTGCAACCGGGGATGGTATGTCCGTCAGAACTTCCCGGCGCGCTGCGTGGCGATGCTGTCGGCCAGGCGGATGGCGGCGATCAGGCTGGCGGGGTCGGCCAGGCCCCGGCCGGCGATGTCGAAGGCGGTGCCGTGGTCGGGCGAGGTGCGCACGATCGGCAGGCCGAGCGTGACGTTCACGCCGCCATCCATGTCCAGGGTTTTGAGCGGGATCAGCGCCTGGTCGTGATAATGGCAGATGGCGGCGTCGTAAGTGGTGCGCGCGCGGGCGGTGAACATGGCGTCCGGCGGCCATGGGCCGGTCACGCCTATATTTTCAGCTTTGAGCATGTCGATGGCGGGGCGGATGAGGGTGATCTCCTCCTGCCCCATATGCCCGTCCTCGCCGGCGTGCGGGTTGAGGCCGGCCACGGCCAGGCGCGGGCTTGCGATGCCGAAATCCTGCGTGAGTGCGGCCGCCGTGGTGAGCGCGGCCGCGACGATGGCTTGCGTGCTCAGCGAATCGAGGGCGGCCCGCAGCGCCAGGTGCACGGTCACCGGCACCACGCGCAGCATGGGCGAGGCGAGCATCATGATTTCGCGGCCCGCGCATCCGGTCAGCGCGGCGAGATACTCGGTGTGGCCGGGGTGAGGGAATCCGGCGTCCTGCAGCACGGATTTGGCGATGGGATTCGTCACTACGCCGCGCGCCTCGCCGGATTGCGCCATCGCCACGGCGCGCTCGATGCTCTGTGTGACCGCGGCGGCATTGCGCGTGTCCGGGCGGCCGGGCAGGGCAGGGGTTGCCAGTTTGATCGGTTTGACCGGGAGTGCGCGGGCGAAATCCGCTGGGTTTTCGGTGGTCGGCACGTCCGCCGGCAGGCATGCGGGGTCGATGATGGCGATAAAGGCGGGGCCGGTTTCGCGCAGCGCGCGCCAGGCGCCTGCCGTGATTTCTGGGCCGATGCCGGCGGGGTCGCCCATGGTGAGTGCTAGTGGGATCATGGGAAGGAAGTAAGCAGTTCTTTTTTGAAAAAAAGAACCAAAAAACTTTTGATCATTAGGTGCGCCGCTTGGGACAGCGCGGCTCCAATGTGTAAAAGTTTTTTGCTTCTTTTTTTCAAAAAAGAAGTCCGTCCTTAAATATGCAGCGCCCGGCCATCCACCGCCAGCGCGGCCTCCTTCACCGCCTCGTTCAAACTCGGATGTGCATGGCACGTGCGCGCAACATCCTCGGCGCTGGCGCCGAACTCCATGGCGGTGGCGATTTCCGCAATCAGCGTGCCGGCATCGGGGCCGATGATGTGCGCGCCGAGGATTTTGTCGGTTTTCTTGTCGGCGAGGATTTTGACAAATCCATCGGTGCTGCCCATCGCACGGGCGCGGCCGTTGGCGGTAAAGGGGAATTTCCCGACATTGTAGGCTACACCATCTTTCTTCAGCATCTCCTCAGTCGCGCCGATGCTGGCAACTTCCGGCCAGGTATAGACCACGCCGGGGATGACGCCGTAATTCACATGCCCTGCCTGGCCGGCGAGGATTTCGGCGCAGGCAACGCCCTCCTCCTCCGCCTTGTGCGCGAGCATCGGGCCGGTGATGACGTCGCCGATGGCGTAAATGCCGTCGATGTTGGTCTTGTAATGGCCGTCGGTTTTGATGAATTTGCGCTCGTCGAGTTCGACGCCGGCGTTTTCCAGGCCGAGGTTTTGCGTATAGGGGCGTCGGCCGATGGAGACGAGCACCACGTCGGCTTGCAATGTCTGTGCGTCGCCGCCTTTCGCGGGTTCAACCGTCAGTTCGACGCCTTCGCCGTTGTGCTTGACCGATGTGACCTTGGTGCCGAGCTTGAAAGTCAGCCCTTGTTTGCCGAGCACGCGCTCGAAGGCTTTGCCGACTTCGCCGTCCATGCCTGGAACGAGCCGGTCGAGAAATTCGACGACCGTGACTTGCGCGCCTAGCCGATGCCAGACCGATCCGAGTTCCAGGCCGATATAGCCGCCGCCGATGACCACGAGATGGCCGGGGACTTTGTCGAGTTCCAGCGCGCCGGTGGAGGTGACGATGCGCTTTTCGTCCACTTCGACGCCTGGCAGGGGGATGCTTTCGCTACCTGTGGCGATGACGATGTTTTTGGTCTCGTAGGTGGTGCCTGCGACTTCGACATGGCCGGGCGAGACGATGCGACCGTCGCCTTTCAGCCAGGTGACTTTGTTTTTCTTGAACAGAAATTCGACGCCTTTGACGTTGGCGCTGACGACTTCGCCTTTGCGCGCCTGCATGCGGGCGAGGTCGAGTTTGATGCTGTCGATGATGATGCCGTGGTCTTTGAAGGATTCCTGTGCCTCGTGGAAATTCTCTGAGGATTGCAGCAGGGCTTTGGAGGGGATGCAGCCGATGTTGAGGCAGGTGCCGCCCAGCGTCTCGCGTTTTTCGACGCAGGCGGTCTTGAGGCCGAGTTGCGCCGCGCGTATGGCGCAGACATAGCCGCCAGGCCCGCCGCCGATAACGATTAAGTCGTATTGCTCAGCCATGTTGGCAAGGATCCATTTGTAAAAGTTTTTTGCTTCTTTTTTTCAAAAAAGAAGTCCTTTCTTCCTTCTACAGCCCAAGCAGCAATCGGCGCGGATCCTCCACGCCCTCCTTAACCCGCACAAGGAACGAAACCGCCTCCTTGCCATCCACGATCCGGTGATCGTACGACAAAGCCAGATACATCATAGGCCGTATCTCGATCTTTCCCGCAACAGCTATAGGCCGGTCCTGTATCTTGTGCATGCCCAAAATCGCCGACTGCGGGGGATTAAGGATCGGCGTGGACATCAGCGAGCCATAGATCCCGCCGTTGGTAATGGAGAAGGACCCGCCGGTCAGCTCCTCCAGCTTCAACTGGCCGTCGCGCGCGCGGCGGCCGAAATCGCTGATCTTGCGCTCGATATCGGCAAAACCCATGCGGTCCGCATCGCGCAGCACCGGCACCACCAGCCCGTTCGCGCCGCCCACGGCAATGCCCATGTGCACGTAATTCTTGTACACGATTTCGTCGCCGTCGATTTCCGCGTTCACCGCCGGAAATTCATGCAGTGCCGCGATGCAGGCGCGCACAAAAAACGACATGAAGCCGAGCTTGACGCCACCATGCTTCTTTTCGAACTTATCCTTATATTCCGCGCGCAGCGCCATGGCGGCCGACATGTCCACTTCGTTGAACGTCGTCAACATGGCCGCCGTATTCTGGGCTTCTTTCAACCGCGCGGCGATGGTGCGGCGCAGGCGGGTCATTTTCACCCGCTCCTCGCGCGCATCCGGTGCACGTGGCGCGGCGGGCGCGGCCGGGGCAGGGGGGGCAGCGACCGGCCGGTCCAGGAAGGCGAGCACATCGCCCTTGGTAATGCGGCCGTCCTTGCCGGACCCATCCAACTGCGCCGGCGCCAGATGATGCTCGGTCATCATTTTCGCGGCCGACGGCATGGGCGCATGCGCGGCCGGTGCGGGCGCCGGCGGCGGAGCGGCCGGCCGCGCCACCGGACCCGCCGACGGCGCTGGCGTCTGAACGCCAGGCGCGCTCGATGCCGACTCCACCGGCCGAGGCGTCGGCGCCGCAGCGCCCTCCCCATCGCCAATGCTGCCGAGCAGCGCACCCACCTCGACCTCGGCGCCCTCCGCCACCGCCGGCTCTTCCATCACCCCGGCCGAGGGCGCATTCACTTCGACCGTGACCTTGTCCGTCTCGAGTTCGACAACAGGCTCGTCAGCCGCAACGCGCTCGCCCGCCTTCTTGAGCCAGCGCGCTACCGTGGCGGTGGTGACACTCTCGCCCAGGGTGGGGACCATGATGTCGGCTGGCATGAGAAATCCTTAGAGAGAAGACAGCAGTTCTTTTTTGAAAAAAAGAACCAAAAAACTTTTGGACATGAGAGCGGGCAAATTCACTCAACACCCAACGCTTCACGGACCAGCATGGATTGTTCGGCGGCGTGGACACGCGCGAGGCCGGTGGCGGGGCTGGCGGCGGCGGCTCGGCCGGCGAAGATCGGGCGTTTGGCGCGGTGTTTCAGCACCGTCAGCACGCGCTCTATCCGCCGATCGACAAAATTCCAGGCGCCCATATTCTCCGGCTCCTCCTGGCACCACACGATCTGCGCCTTGTTAAATTTTTTCAGCGCAAACGCTAGCGACCGGTCCGGGAACGGATAGAGCTGCTCTACGCGCATGATCGCGACATTGCGCAAATCCCGGTCGCGCCGTTCCGCGAGCAGATCATAATACACTTTGCCCGTGCAGAGCACCACACGCTGCACCTCGGCCGGCGGCGCAATCGGATCGATCTCGCCGATCACGGTGCGAAAATGACTCTCGCCCGCCATCTCCGACAGCGGCGACACCGCAAGCTTATGACGCAACAAAGACTTCGGCGTCATGATCACCAGCGGCTTGCGGAAATTCCGCTTCACCTGGCGGCGCAACGCATGAAAATAATTCGCCGGCGTGGTGATGTTGGCGACGGTCATGTTGCGCTCGGCGCACAGCTGCAAGTAACGCTCCAGGCGGGCGCTGGAATGTTCCGGCCCCTGGCCTTCATACCCATGCGGCAGAAGCAGCGTCAGGCCGGACATCCGCAGCCATTTGGTCTCGCCGCTGGCGAGAAACTGGTCGATGATCACCTGCGCGCCATTGCCGAAATCGCCGAACTGCGCTTCCCACAACACCAATGTCCAGGGATCCGCCAGCGAGTAACCGTATTCGAAGCCAAGCACGCCGGCTTCGGACAGCAGCGAATTGAAAATTTCGATGCGCGCCTGTTTCGGGCGGATGTTGTTGAGCGGCACATACTCATTCTGGTTGGTCTGGTCGATCAGCACGGCATGCCGCTGGCTGAAGGTGCCGCGCTGGCAATCCTCGCCCGACAGCCGCACGTGATGGCCTTCCAGCAGCAGCGACCCGAACGCTAAAGCCTCGCCGGTCGCCCAGTCGATGCCCTCGCCGGTATCGATCGCCTGGCGCTTGGCTTCGAGCTGGCGCAGAATTTTTGGGTTCGCATCGAAATTATCGGGCTTGTGCGAGAGCGCCAGGCCGACTTCGCGCAGCGTGCCGGCATCGACGGCCGTGGCCTGCTCGGTTTCGTCGTCCGCATCGTCTTTTTTCAGGCCGCGCCATTTGCCTTCCAGCCAATCCGCCTTGTTGGCGCGGTAGGATTGCGCGGCGCTATGCGCTTTGTCGTAGCGGGCGAACAGCTCGTCCCACATCGCCTGCGCCTGCGCCGCGGTGACGACACCTTCACGCGCCAGACGCTCGGCATATTTCGCGCGTGTTGTGGCCATGTCGCGAATGGCGCGGTACATGATCGGCTGGGTGAAAGCCGGCTCGTCGGTTTCGTTATGGCCGTGGCGGCGGTAGCAGACGATATCGAGCACGAAATCGGTGGCAAAACGCTGACGGAATTCGGCCGCCATGCGTGCGGCGAAAACCACCGCCTCGGGCTCGTCGCCATTCACATGCAGGATCGGCGCCTGGATGGATTTGGCAATATCCGTGCAATACAGCCCGGAATACGCATGCGCGGGGACGGTCGTAAAGCCGATCTGGTTGTTCACCACGATATGGATCGTGCCGCCGGTGCGGTAGCCGATGAGCTGGCTCATCGCCAGCGTCTCATACACCAGCCCTTGTCCGGCAAAGGCCGCATCGCCGTGCAGCAAAATTCCCATGACGCTGCGGCGCAACTGAATGTCGCCCGCCATATCCTGCCGCGCCCGCACCTTGCCGACCACCACCGGATCGACAGCCTCGAGATGCGACGGATTAGGCTGCAACGAAATATGCACCATGCGGCCGCCGATCTCGACATCGGTCGATGTGCCGAGATGGTATTTGACGTCGCCCGATCCCTGCACGTCGTCAGGCTTGAAGCTGGCGCCGGCAAATTCCGCGAACAGCGCGTTCAGCGGTTTTTTCACGATATTCACGAGCGTGTTCAGCCGCCCGCGGTGCGGCATGCCGATGACGATTTCGTTCGTGCCCGATGCCGCCACGGTCTCGATAATGGCGTGCATGGCCGGAATTGTGACTTCGCCACCCTCAAGACCGAACCGCTTGGTGCCGACATAGCGTTTCTGGCAAAAGGACTCAAAACCTTCGGCATCCGTCAACTGGCTGAGGATAGTACGTTTTTCGTCGGCCGAGAAAGCCGTCACCCAGGGCGCGCCTTCGACACGCTGCTGAATCCAGGCCTTTTGGTCAGGGTCCTGGATATGCATGAATTCCACGCCGATCGGCCCGCAGTAGCTGGCGCGCAGCACATCGACGATTTCGCGCAACGTCGCCTGCTCGCGGCCCAGAACGCGGTCGATGAAAATCGGCCGGTCCCAGTCGCCGGGCCCGAACCCGTAGGTTGCTGGGTCAAGCTCAACATGGTGCTTCTTTTCCTGCAAGCCGAGCGGATCGAGATTCGCCTCCAGATGGCCGCGCACGCGGTACACGCGCACCATCATCAGCGCGCGTATCGAGTCCAGCGTCGCCGCCCGCACCGAATCGGACGATACGGCAAGCTTGCGGTCGGCCGCCGTGGGGGCGGCACTCTCGGGGCCTGCCGCCGAATAGTGAGTCGGCGCCCAGGAGGCGCCCTGCGCATCCGTCAGAACCGACCTTTGCTCATCGTTCAGCGTCGCAAAAAGCTCGGCAAAGCTTGGATCGACCGCATGCGGATTTTCTGCCCAGCGGGCGTAGAGATCCGCGATGAAGGCGGCATTCGCGCCGCTGAAAGCCGTGGCAATGATATCGACGCCGGCCATTAGGCACTCCTGAACTCTGTCACATCGGCAGCATGCATGCCGATGTGGCGAAAATAGGTTAGCACCGCCATGCGTTCGCCACGGGAATTAAGGCAACAGCCATGCCGAGGACGCAGGCAGGCGCCGAAAATCACGCTAACGCTTTGACCATGGTGCTCCCGAGCGACGAAGGACTGTCCGCCACATGAATGCCGGCGATGCGCATGGCCTCGAATTTCGCCGCCGCTGTGTCTCTTCCGCCACTGATCACCGCGCCCGCATGACCCATCCGCCGGCCAGGCGGCGCCGTGCTGCCGGCAATAAACCCCACAACCGGCTTCTTGGATTTTTCGTGCGCCAGAAATTCGGCGGCATAGATTTCCGAGGCGCCGCCGATCTCGCCGATCATGATGATGCTTTCGGTTTCCGGATCGGCCAGAAACATTTGCAGCACTTCGATGAAATCCAGCCCCTTCACCGGATCGCCGCCGATGCCCACACAGGTGGATTGACCGAGTCCTGCGGCCGTCGTCTGCGCCACGGCTTCATAGGTGAGGGTGCCCGAGCGGCTGACGATCCCCACCTTGCCACGCCGGTGAATATGGCCAGGCATGATGCCGATCTTGCACGCATCGGGCGTAATCACGCCGGGGCAGTTCGGCCCCACCAGGATGGAACTGCTGCCGGCCAGCGCGCGCTTGACCTTCACCATATCCAGCACGGGGATGCCTTCGGTAATGGTCACGATGAGCGGAATGCCCGCATCGATCGCTTCCAATATAGCGTCGGCGGCGAAGGGCGGCGGCACATAAATGGCGGTGGCCGTCGCCCCCGTGTGCTCACGCGCTTCCGCCACCGTATCGAATACCGGCAAATCCAGATGTTTGCTGCCGCCTTTGCCCGGCGTGACGCCGCCGACCACCTTGGTGCCGTAGGCAATCGCCTGTTCCGAATGGAACGTGCCTTGCGCGCCGGTAAAACCCTGGGTGATGACTTTCGTGTTGCGGTCAACGAGAATGGCCATGTCAGTTGGCCTCCTTTACGGCGCGCACGATCTTTTCAGCCGCGTCCGCCAGATTATCGGCCGAAATGATCGGCAGGCCGGATTTTGCCATGATCTCCTTGCCCAGGGCCACGTTGGTGCCCTCCAGCCTGACGACCAGCGGCACGCTCAGCGACACTTCGCGCGCGGCTGCGATCACCCCTTCGGCAATCACGTCGCACCGCATGATGCCGCCGAAAATATTGACGAGAATGCCTTCGACATTCGGGTCGGAGAGAATGATCTTGAACGCCGCCGTCACCTTTTCGCGCGTGGCACCGCCGCCGACATCGAGGAAGTTGGCCGGCGAGGACCCATACAGTTTGATGATATCCATCGTCGCCATGGCCAGGCCGGCGCCATTCACCATGCAGCCGATGACCCCATCCAGCGCCACGTAATTCAGATCATAGCGCGCGGCTTCAAGCTCTTTCGGATCCTCCTCCGCCTCGTCGCGCAGTGCAGCAACATTGGGGTGCCGGTAGAGCGAATTATCGTCGAAACTCACCTTGGCATCCAGCGCCACCACCTCGCCGGCGCCGGTGACGACCAGCGGGTTG
>Ga0116231_10011524_pt1 | contig 13536 bp, 11 predicted proteins | sample S1TSphgellanicum_2_FD_89695 | JGI IMG/M metagenome (GOLD analysis project Ga0116231, IMG submission 89695) | Host-associated microbial communities from peat moss isolated from Minnesota, USA - S1T2_Fd - Sphagnum magellanicum MG | ecosystem: Host-associated > Plants > Peat moss > Unclassified... | reverse complement strand
TAAATCCATTCCATTTGCATGTCTCCATATTCATTAGCTTATGTTAATGTTTGGGGTAATGGAGATTCCTATCCAAACTTGGACATTTTAAAGTTGTTCAACTTCCCCCATTTTTCGCTCTTTTTATTATAAATGATGAGAACCAAAATATTTACTCCAAGAAATCTAAAACAACCACACCACTAGAGTTGGCAGCCCCAACTAAAGAACCCATGTAAAGCTAATTGGGACAATTTGCTGGCATCTAGGACCAAACCCCAAATTGTGCAAAACCTAAATGGAATTGAAAACTCAACTTGTTGGTTTGCATTATAATAATACCATACTATTTTCCAACTTGGTTATTCCCATTTCGAAGGTTTTATGGTTATTTTTATTAAATATAAATATTTTTGAACTTTCGAATGAATTTGTGATATCATTTAGGATGATTGAGTTTACAATAAAGGAAAACGTGAAGAAATGGCACAAAATGATCAATCTACAATATGCCAACTTAATCATTTTCAACCAATTCTAGGTAATAGATGACCATACCCTAATAGATGATAAGAAGGTGTTTTCAACGCAATATTTGCTTAGTTGGTGTGATGAGTGTAAAAGATTACTAGATTGAGAACTAATGAATTTTGAAAAGCTCATCAATAACCTAAACTAAAGGGGATTGGCATTCAAACCCAACCTAATACCTTGCAATAGAATGATACTTATACTTACCCGGGACAAACTTGGGTATATTTGTGTCCCATTTGGTATGCAATGTTGGTGGATGCCCAAACAATTTTATCCAACATTTTACTATAATCATGGTGAAATGCACATGAATTTTTAGACCCAAAAATCTAATTGTTAATAAGATTATGATTTTATGGACATGGGTTTCTAGCATTTGTGTGGAAAAAGAGCCTATAAAATGTGGTGGTTTTCTTGGGAGGTGGCATTCAAGGTCTGAAAATGTTGGACTCCAGCAATTCAAAGCTAGACATGTAACATGGTTATAAAAGTTATATTCCCCATGTTCAAATGGGTTTTTGGATGCAAGGAATGACAGGATGAATGGGTAGGGTAAAGGCCCAAGGGACGTTTGCAAATGTGCATGAGTCTCTCCATTGGGAATGTCCTCAATTTTAAAGCACGACCTAAACATACCAAGATCCCTGGGTCTAAGAGGGGGAGAGTTCTTAGGCCTACACCTTAAGAATGGGAGGGATCTGATGGATTCCAATCTGGATTGTAAAGGTCTTAATTATATGTTTTGCAAGAAAGTTCTCCAATTTTGTGATGTCACCAGGTTGGTGATCATCAATAAGCCAATTTGGCTATTAGCAAGATATGAAGGGAAAAACATTTGAACATCCTTATATATCACTGGCTACATGACGATCCCTGGACATGGCAAATGTACAAAGTGGACATGCAATCAGCAAAGAGTTTCCCTCTGGTATCTGGCTTGACCTCCTTTCCATGCGATGAATAGTTGTTTAGCTGGTAACTTTCTCCTGGAAAACACTATTACATCTTTGGTTTATGTTCTGTTGGCAAGTAGCCTCTGTATCCGCAATTGTCACAAGATACCAAGATATAAAACATTTGAATCCAGATTCACTATCTGTTTGTTGGTTTGTCTGTTCTAAGAGCATCAATACGTGGGTGGAGCAGTTCATCCAGCACACAAATTGTGTGAAGACGTATGCTGCTAAAGGAATTTTGAGCATGTGCAAATGTTACGAGACTGAGAGTCAGTGCAGGGCAAGGGATTGGGATTTGTTGATATGGCAAAGAGGAAGGTAAAATGGTGCAGACTGTGATTTTTTCTCCCAATGTTGGCTGGCTGTGATGATCAATATTTTCTTGGATGTCAGAGAAGATGTTGTATGGCCTGTAGAGGGCCCCAATAGTGTTCAGATGCATTTCTTTTGCAAGTGTTGTTTCCAGCAAAATACTTAGGAATGTACATTGAAGTGCCTCATCTAGCCACAGTGAAATGATTACATCACTGTGACCAACTAAGTTGTGTAGCTGAGAAGGCTTCAGTAGTGGATCTTTTGTGATGATTTGCATCAGAGTTGTAAAAGCTTTGGTTATGCATCGAGTAAGGAAATTGACTTCATGGGGTACTACCATGTCAACTTCTTCCTGTCAGGAAAACTGAACCTCATAGTAAGACAATAGTAGAATGATGTACGTGCCAAATGGTAATTGACAGAATGTAGGTTTCAGTATGTGCATGGCTCCAGGGAGGTGAAAACAAGTCTGATAACATCATATTTCTTACATCACAACAAAAGTGGAATATACCCACACTTTCTTCCCTCAAGGGATTCAATATGGTACATGTAAGTACATGCACTGATGTACATATTTTGCAGGAACTATTGACAAACAATTGTTTTTCACAGTCCTGAAGATGGGCAAGAGATCTTACAGCTTGAATGTCTAGTTGGAGAGCACTTTCAAACAGACTGGTAACTTGGAACTTGATCTAGAGTCAACTAGGGTTTCTGATCTTGATTTCTAGAGACTGGATTTTGGATTTCAAATCTCATATGCGCAAAATGCTTTGTTTTGGTTCGATGTGGTATGAGTTCTAGCAATTCACAAACTCTGAATTGACCTCCAGAGGTTGGAAGCAATCAAGTGATGTTGTCAACTAGTAGCTGGATCTCCCTGTGTGCTCATTGTGGCTTCAATCTTCTGCAGCTTTGTGCTTTGTGGTTCTTGCAGGTTGGTGGGGTCAATGACACTAATCTGGTGGTAACTGTTTCTTCAAGAGGCTTTTCTCTCTGTGTTTAATGTATCATAGTTGCAATCTATATAGCATGATTTTAAGTTTCATAAGTGCCATGGCTCTGGCAGTTGTAGAATTGGAGTGGTTGATGACACTAAGTTTTTTAGGGACCCAGCGCATGCAGCATGTATAGGTGGTTGTCCATGTGATTGTTCTGGGTGTAACTAGTAGGTTTTCCCACCATGATTTTCTGCAAATTGAGAACATAGAGGTTTTAGGATTAGGTATGCTTGGTCTGAAATTTGTTGGAAAGCTTTAGTAATGGCTTGCCAAGTCATGAGTTTAACAGTTGGAACTGATATTTCTTTCTCTAAGTGTAGCAAAGTTGCAATATGGGGCTGTTCAGGGACTCAGTATTTTGAAGGGTCCTTGCACAAGTTTCTTGATGATTCCGCTCTAGTGAGTTGCAAGACTTTGACCGAGTATAGCAAAATATTAATGTGGCAGAGATCTGAGATTGCTCCAGATGAAGCTAAATATAGCATCATGGCCAAACTTCTTCAATTTGGTACCCACATCTTTGTGCACACCCATGAGGATTTTGATCATCTTACTATTTCTTATTGAAATCCCGAACACAACACTGAATATGTACTTGCACATCAGGACGGATCCATTGTTTGAGTTGAACAAGCCCCAGCCTTGATGCAATAATTCAGCCTGTTTACTTATCCCAAGTCCTGGGGGAAGTGTTCTCAATTCTATTTTGCTCCTTTGCTGCATATAGAGATAATTAGAAGAGAAAGCAGTGACAAATTGATTGGTGATACATGATCATGCTTGGTTGGCAGACACAGGATAACTCAAATAATTTTTTCATGCTGAAGGACCATGCAGCCAATGCAATTCCAATTTATTCACCTTTCCCTTTTTCAGAAGCATGATGTTGTGAAGGGGAAAGGTGCAGATGCACAACACAAAGCATTGGTCCAAACAACCAAACACACTCCAGTACACGAGACAAACATGAATGCTCCACTTTTCAGAACATGGTTTGAAGACTATGATGTTCCTTGTTACAAGGCCTATAAAAGCTATGTCCAGGCTATATATTCCATCTGTACTTTATAGATATGAAATCACATCCAATTCTTCAAAGAGATTCCTAGACTAGGATTCATGAACTTTTCTTTTGTGCTTGATGCCTCCCAATTACAATACAATAGCTATTGAGTGTGCAATGAGTAAAATTGCCATTCCTCATGGCAATGGTGACTATGCTTATCCATCTTTTGACATGTCTCAGTACTATGATGATATGGTTGTTCAAGGACCATGTTCCATTGTGCTTGAGTTCTATTATTTGCTTCCCTAAGTCTCAACTATGACCAATGGGAGGACTAAAAACTCAAGATCCTCATAGACATTAGAGAAAGGACATTTTGCATTTCCTTGGTTCATTAGAATGCCTATTCAAGTTACCTCGTGTGCCACTTGAGCTGTCAAACACATTCATCCTCCACAAAAATTTCTCCAGCATATTTAAGTGAGGGTGTTCCATCCTTGCTCATGGGCATTTCCATACAGTGGTTGGAATTACCATATCTATGCTTGAATCCTACAGTTATGCAATCAACTTTGGATCTGAAATGAAACCACCCATATGAGTAACAATGAATCCTCTATCCTCACCATCACGGCTCCCTTATTGTCATCACTGATTTCTATCTGGTTCTATCTTCCCTTTGTTCTGATGTGGTGACCTATGAATACTCCTTTGAAAGCACTATTCCTTCTCCTAAGCTTTTTCAGACATATATGCACACATCATTTTGATAGCTTCGCAAGCTGCCCATGGCGGTAGAGGAATGAAGCTTTTCTCTTGGTAGGCCATATGGACTTTAATGGGACCCTTCACAAACTCTTGCTTGGAGTGTTATGTCATCTTTGAAACACTTACAGCAACAGTTTGTGCAATTGTTTTTATTGCAATCCAGCATGCTAAAAATACTTGCCAAAATACCATTTGTAACTTTCAAGAGCAAGTAAACTCCATCTATCATAAACTACTCAGAAATACAACATTAGAAATGTATATAAACATGCTAAAATCGCAACTAGGATTGCATATGAACCACGATGTATGGGGATTCAAGTACCTTGCACTTTCTCCAATTTTTTGGATTCCAACAGTTTGTATGTAGCCATGTAAAAGCTGAGTTGCAACCCAGATACATGCTTCAACTATTGCTTGAAAAAAACAACCAAAATGTAATCAGGTTGAAAAACATTCAAATTATGAGAAAACTCTCTTGGAGAGCTAGCATTCCCCTACTTAGGAGAAATCAACTCACTTGAGCTAGCACATGTGTGGAGAACCAAGTCATTGACTGAATGGATTGTGGAGAAATCATTTCCAACCTGAATAACAAAGATGATCAGGTTAGAGGATTAATAGCAACATGTGTTGTAGCACTGATGTGTGCATTATGTTCATCATGAGATTGACCCCATCTACTACTTGTTTTCCATCGCTATGCAACAGTCTCATTACATTTGCTTTAGGGAATAAACATGGCTCTCAGCTAAACAGAAAACCTAAAAACAATGTTAATAGACAAGCCATTGATGCACATGCATAGTGTTCATCATGAGACTCACCATCTCCTTCCTTTCCATCCCTGGCCTGGATTTTCAACATTTCCTCCTTGATCTAATTCAGGGAACAAACATGGCCTTCACCTAAGCTTAGATTTAAAAAGTGATGACAATAGACAACCCACACCACCAAGGCCTTCACCTAAGCTTAGATTTAAAAAGTAATGACAATAGACAACCCACACTACCAAGGCATACCTATAGCACAATTCATAGCTATTGCAAAAACAAAATAGCCCAATTTCTTGATCCCTATGACCTACTTCACTTCTCCAAAAAACACATTCAAGTTCACTTGCGCATAGGATCTGATCTTTCTTCATTCAAATTATATTATTTAGATACAAGATTTGTTTTGGCTTTTCATTACCTTAAATGCCACACAAGAACTTCATTGTACATTCCAAAGACAGAATTTAAGGCATGACAATAACACCTGCTGTGACATCCATTAGCACATATCACCATGTTGTCTTCGCTCTCTTCTTCAACTAACTTATCAAGCCTTCTTACTACACCATAAAAACATTATTTTCAGGATCAACATACCATCAAAACCCATAAAAGGTTACAAATACTTGTTGGGTTAGCTAAAAATTGGGTTCTCACAAAGTTGCCATGTGGCAGCTATGAACAGAAAATCTCAAGTTGAAAACTCCAAATGCTTTGTACTAAGAACAAAGATGAATTGATGTGGTGATGAGAAAAAAAAAGGGGGAAACAATAGATGACCCAAACATGAAAGTGGATATGAACAATCTTACATAATTCAAAGATTAGAGCTTTGCTTTTGCTCATAAAGAAGGATGTTACCACCATGTACATATATAGTGCGGAATTGTCCATGTAGTAGACCTACAATACTATATTGTGATGTAAAATTATAAAAAAGAGATTGTGTGACGTGATGAGCTCCCTATCCTAATCATCTTGTCATGCAATTTTCAATTTTTAACTCTTGCAATTGAAGCGCCAAAACCATTTGGTTAATCTTCCACATGTGTAATATACAAGGCTAAAAACCTAGGTTTCCTTGAACTAATACTCATCATGCTAGGTAACACAACCAAAATTTTGGAAGGATGCAAGCTCCTTACAAAGTTTCACAAAGGCCATGTTCCTTTTCACTTTTTGTTGTCTCTGCCACGCTTGAGCTCCCAAGATACACAAACTTCTTAGGAGAAGATGGCATGATGAAGTCACTCCCCAAGCCTCCACGTTTGGGCAACCTCTCCTCATCATCCCCATGCACCTTTTGAAATGGGCGTTTGTCACTGCCTCGTACTGTTGTCGTGCCTTCTTGCATTGGGACTACTGACTCAAACACTTCTTCCTCAGGTATCAAATGTTTCCCATCCACAATAAAAGTCTTCCGAATTGTTGAGTTTCTAAAATTTGTCTTACAAGAGGCCATAAGCTTCTCATTTTTATTTCCCAAGTTTATTGTCTGAATACTGGTGAGGAGAGATATAGAGGCAGGTAGGGTGTGAAGAATACACTCATCAAAATCTAAACATTGCAACTTGGGCATGGCACCTTCCTCCACCTCAGGAAATTTAGCAAGCCCAGACTGTCGAAGATCGAACAATTTAAGAGCTGGAAAGGCACCTCGACGTGTGAATGATTGCGGAAGCTCTTTGATTGACAGTCTAAGGAACAATGAACCTAGCCTAGGAAAATTATCTAAGGCAGGTAGGTGTACTAAATTGGGACAATTGGTCAATTCTACATGTTCTAAATTGGGACAATCATTTAATGTTAAGTTGACTAAACTGGGACAATCATTCAATTTTAGTCTTAATAAAGTGGGACAAAAGTTCAATGTTAGGGTTTTGAGATTTAAGAGTGCCATCTGTTGTGAGCCAGAGCTTTCAATTCTACGAGCAGCTGTATTTAATGTCAAGTCTTCAAGTTTTATCCTCGATTTCACATGCGATGGTCCCCGTGATTCGAAAAACTCGTCAAATTCGACATTTCGCCGCCACCCTCTGTCATCTATCTTCAAATTTCTAAGACTTACATTTTCAAGTAGTAAATCGGATGTGCCAATATTAAGATAAGCACAACCTAAGAGGTTAAGGGATTCGAGTCGTTTTAAAGAACGAAATGAATACCAATACTGCAATACAGAACACTGAAATAGATTGAGAGTTACCAACATTTGGAGTTCCCCTATTGAGTGTGGGAGGTCCTTTAGATTTGCACAATTTTCAAGATCAAGGACCTCCAACTTTTGTAGCTTACCTATTGATTTTGGTAATTTCCTTAAGTGTGTGCAAGACTTAAGGTTAAGATTCTTCAAATTTTGAAGCTTCCCCAATGATTTTGGTGGTAGTGTTCGTAAACCTTGACAATTTCCAAGGTCAAGATAAACCAAATTTTTGAGATTGTCACACCCTCTTGGGAGAGCTTTGAGGGACCTGCCAAAAGTTAGGTCTAAACCCATGAGTAAACTTCAAAATAGTTCTCAACTTTGCAAAACAAGGTTAGTCGCACAATAAGAGTAATTTCGGTAAACTTTAAAAGTCTTAATCTAATTTCTTGAGTTTTGATCAATCACATAATCTTTAAAAAAATTCTCACACACTGCAAGCTTTAGACACATCAAATGATTGTCAAGTTCATTGGGCAAAGATTCTCACTTGTTGAAACTCAAGTCCAAAACCTTGAGATTTTGTGCAATGCCCATCAAGAAACCTCTTGGAAAATTCTCCAACTGTTCATTACGAGAAAGAAGAAGTGTCTCCATATTGGGTGCAGATATCTCGGTAGGGAGTGTCTTCAAGTTGTTGTCATTCAGTGATAGTCGACGAACAGCAAGAAAGTTCTTAGCATTTGTTCTCCATTCTAGTGGGAATTCTTGCAAATGGCGACCAGGTCGATAGAGAGCAAGTTGTTTTTTTTCATCTGCATCATGACTTTGTATAATGTGGAATGCCAAGTCTCTCAAGACACGATGAATTTTACAACACAACTTGTTTTCAGTATCAGACTCTAGTTCAATGAGTGATCGACCTATCAACAACCCCAACACATGGTAGGTCTCTCGTTCAGGATCATCTCCAACCTCTCCCGGAACCAACCCTTCTGCAACCCAATATTGGAACAACCTGTTTTGCTCCAACAATTCATCTTCACGAAATGCTGCAAAGTAAAGAAAACATTCCTTGGCATTGGCATGATCAGCATTCTCTAGATCATCGTAGCTAGTCTTGAGGCAATCAAACAGCTGCTTTTCCACATCTTGATGTTTCATGCGTGATTCCTCTAGTTTCTTAAGTTCTCGCTCCCATTCTCCGGGCCACTTCTTGCCAATCATCACTCCACCTATCACTTTGAGAGCCAAGGGAAGACCTTGACATTCCTCAACTACTGAATGGGCCAATCCCTCTACTCCAGGGGGAATGTTATATTGGCCGAACGCACGCACACAAAACAACCTCCAACTATCCTCTTCTGAAAGCTTGTCCATGTGTAACTTTGTTGCTTCATTTACTCCTGCTCTTAGTAATACACGTTCCTTTCTACTGGTCCATAGTGTGACACTACCAGGTCCTTCAGCTAGGTCCAGCCATTCAATGACACTCTCTTCCCAAACATCATCTACAATGAAAAGTACCCTTCTACTTGAAAACTCATTGTACAATATATCTTTGTAATCAGTGGGACTCAAGGTGTTGGGCTGGACAAGATTTGGACACAATTTCTCACTCAAAGTCCGATAGAGTGACCTGATGTCAGGATCTTTTCCAACAGTCAGCCAAATGATATTTGCGGTTCCAAAATGTTGTTGCACCTCCATGCTATTGTGGACTTTTCGAGCAAGAAGTGTTTTCCCCACCCCACCTTTGCCCCAAACTCCAACACAGTGAGGATCTGCATCACTATGTCTTGAGAGTAACAACTGCTGCAGCCTCCCAATAGAGTCGTCCAAACCAAACACAAACTGAGGCACATGCAACTTTGGCGAAGGTTGTTGAGGGTCAATCGTTGCCAAGGTCAATGGTAATGCCTCGATCGCATTGTCATGGTCATCAGATGCCTTCAAATTTTGCAAAGCAGTTATGATTGCAACAGTTGCTTCCTCAATATTCAACGACTTACCAATAGATGGCTTGAAACATTGTCGTGTAACATCCGCCAATTGTCGTGTGACATTCGGCAATTGTCGTGTGACAATCGACAATTGGTTCTCCACAGATTGCAGCGCATGTTTAGTGTCTTCGGTAGCATTTTCGACTTTCACCGATATTGACAAAGCCAAATCCACCGCAACCAGATCTGCTTGTTGCAAGAGGTCCTCCACACTCTCCGTTAATTTGTTAATTTCACTGGCTGCACGATACCTAGACACAGGAGCTGTCAATCTTGGATGTTGTTCATCGGACACATTCAATGTTGTCTCTGCGGCCTTCAATCGTTTCTCAAGTTCAGTCAACCATGTATGCACCACGCTCGCATTCGAACTCAGATTAGGGGTCTGGTTTTCTATGCGTTTTAGAAGAGGCTGTAATCTCAAGAGAAGATCACTTAATTTCCTAAAACTCTTGTCATACTTCAAGGTGATTTCTACAGCATCAATCACTCGATTTAATAGTGGTTGCAACTGCCCAAGAATTCCGAAAACTAACCCAGGCTCTATCAACATTTTGGATCACACTTCTGCACTCTCGTGACATTGTAAAAACTAGGTGCAATCTCTCTCTCAATCACTAAATCCTTCCTCTCAACTTTGAACCTTTGCTCTAGTATACTGGCCATGAAACCTCTAACAAAATGTCCATCAGCAACATTTTGCTCAGCCAAGGAAATGACTTTGTGTTCAGTTTAATCATTTCCTTCAATATCAGGGTTCATCTAATGACAAAACAGTGAACAAAAACAAGCAAAATCAACACTCATCAGAAAGAAGGTGGACGTCCATATGCCACAAAACTTGACCTTTCATCCTGATCTTGAAAAGCCACAAAATTCGTTCCAGTAGTCTACTCCCCACCAAGAATTTGGGGGAGATGAACAAAGCTAAAAGAGATTCGAGACTCCCCCAAGTTTGACTGATGACATTCCTGCAACTTCACCCCTCCAATGAACTGTCTCAAGCCCCTTCTCTACCCAAGGGAAAAAAAAAAGAAGAACTAAAATCTCAAAGCAACTCCTGATGAAGATGTTGTAGTTTACTGTCTACTCCTTGGTCTTCCACCCCTGAACAGATAGATGGTGATGGTGTGATCAAGTCCTGGCAATATATAATGGGCCAGAGAGAACCAGCACCGATGGAGAACTCTGTGCGCAGCGTTCTGTAATTTGTAACCCCAGTTAAGCACCTTCTTTGAAAGTTTGTGAACCGCGTGTATCATTCACATAAGTGATTTTGATGTCCATTCACCAAACTCTTCACCTAATCTCTGTCATTTCTTAGGTGATACAAGGGAAAAGTATTTAATATGCGGAAGGCCTTAAATGCCACCAGTACAGAAGTATTGCTGCATTTTTGAAACTCGATCTGGCCCAATATGCCGGATTCTATTTTCACTTTTCATGCCAAACACACATTTTGGGTCCATTTTATTTATTTGCTGGATATGTTATGGATATTAAATACCCTCAGTAGGCACCCATAATATATATACACTCAGTACCCATATTATGGCAGGTATTGGGAAAAGAAATTGTCTGGGTATGACCCGATTTTTTTGGGAAAATATTAATAAGGCCAAAGTGTAGACAGGGCATAAAAGAATGGAGTAGTAGTTTTGTAAGACCTTTGGCTGACTAAATATTTTCTGACCTTTGGACTGGGATAAGTGCTCGTTTACTGGTTTCACTTTTGGTTGTGCAAGTTCCAGTTGTGGTCTGATTCATGTATTAGATGATTCCACTTTCAATTGTGACCGTTCCACTAGTGAGGGGATCATTGGTCCAGGACACCAGTTACACGTTGGAAGAGGGCCCGGTGGAACCTGTTACCAACTGACACAACCTCTTCTTGCCATTCCAGGTTTGATGCATTCCTACGTGGAATGTGGCCTACCAAGTCCGTTCCATAGGCATGTGTTGAAGGAGCCTTTCACCTAGTTGCAAGAGTGGAAATTTCGTAGTTTCTTGTGCATTTACGTGCTTTTCTCATCGGAGAAAGTTTTAAGAAGTGCCCTCTCCTACTTTGAAAACAATTTTTTAGTTTTTTGACACACTCGTGCTTATCTGTAACTTTGACGATTGTGGTTGATAGGTTTAGGTTTTAGTGTAAAAAAATAGGTTTGAAACATAAATTCAAAGTGCAAAGAAAAGTGAAAAGAATGCATAAAAAACACATCTGACCCTTTCAACTTGTATAGCTTGTAGTACAAGCTTCAAGTGATAATTTTGACACCATCAAAACTCGACCATCATGTCTGATGATATCTAAGACATGTCAGTTTCCAGAAAATTAATTGGCAGAGTCTTGATGAACCTGCTATGAAGCAACTTTTAGAATATTTTATTTGTCAAAATGGAATTCTCAAAATTAGATAATTATTTGACAGAGTCTTGATGAACCTGCTATTCAACTACGGTATATAAATGGTGTGCGGTGCCCTCCAATAAGTAAGACAATATGGTGAGTTTCAACGCGTATATGCATGCACATAAATAGCCACCCACCACCGCTTACACTCAGCTTCCAACCTGCTTCTCAATCTTCACCTACTCCAACTTGGACTTTGTGCAGGACCTTTCCCATCACTTCTTTCAAAGCATTTTCATCACACATCAGTAAACATTATTTTATTGACAAGGATATTATGTTTAGATTCATATAGAGTATAGTAGATTAAGGGATTTTGGCCCCTAGGTAACAGGTCTATTTTTACATGAGGATTTTTGAAAGATGATATTTTCGCTTGTGTTGAAACTTGGAACTAGTTATAGAGTTATAACAGCTTGAAGGATCTTGGTTTTCTTTAGAGGATTCTTTGAAGATTATCTTTTTGCATGGTGAAATATTTGAGTTTCCATAATTCTTCTTTTGCCTTAAGATGCATTTTAATGTAAATGGCAAGGCCACAGTGTGACACAATCCTTCTTAAATCTTGGAGCAAGATAGCACAAATCTCCTTGCACTCTGTTAAAAATAGCCAAAAAGTTAGATTTTTGTATTGTGAATTTGGTCAGTGACAATTATTTGTTGAAATGTACAGGAACAAATTGTCTTTAACTGGTTAAACCGACTTTCTTGATGTGTGGGGACATTGAGCATTAAACATCAACATATTTTAATGTAAATGTGTAGTAGATAGAACTAGCAATGTGAGGTGGAGATGCCCTCCAGCTTCTCAATCTCCACCTAGGACAACTTGGAGTTTTGGACTTTGTTTGTGTAAAGTTTGGCAGGGTTTCATCATGCTTTTGGACTTCCAGTTTCTGGACTTTCTGCATGATTTGGGCCCTTACAGCACTCTGAGAAATTTCGTAGTGTACTTGGAAGGCACCCTATTTCTCAGTGCACCTAGTCTTCGGCTCCTTAATGCAAGAATATGACCACTTTGGGGCTTTACCCTACACTTTCCCATCAGACCGACACGAGGTTGTTGGACATCTCATCAAATGTATGGCCAGAATTAGCCCAGCAACAACTCTAAGGGCTCTGGCAAAGTTGGGCTGGCAGTTACCGATGTCTGATTTTGTATTTTCAATCCAAAACGAGTAGTATGCTGTGTACTTGATGGCTCCTCTTTTTTAAAACATAAACTACACCACCAAGCAAGTGTAAATAGGATCACAATTGCTCTCTCCTGAAGGCATCAAGGTTACTATATAGGAGCCATCAGGATTCCTAAATTGAGCCTGGTACTAACCATGTACTACATGGCCACACTGGCAAACACCATGTCCCACCTATGCCATTAAGTCAGAAAGAGGTTTTCTCCAATTTTAAAATTTTTAGGTAATTAAGGACTGAAGTTTATGGGGATTTTGGAATTTTACAGATCTAAGTAGGCTGTTGAGCTGGGAAAAAATAATTAGTTTGATTCTTGATTCCAGGTAAGGCAGACCTCATAATTTGTGGCAAATGCCAACTTTGCCAAAATTAATTTAATTTTGGCAACTTTCTTTGGGTAATTTTGGCAAAATTGGCAGTGTGTGTATTTTAACGTGAGAAAGTGAATTTC
>Ga0116231_10011523_pt1 | contig 13537 bp, 7 predicted proteins | sample S1TSphgellanicum_2_FD_89695 | JGI IMG/M metagenome (GOLD analysis project Ga0116231, IMG submission 89695) | Host-associated microbial communities from peat moss isolated from Minnesota, USA - S1T2_Fd - Sphagnum magellanicum MG | ecosystem: Host-associated > Plants > Peat moss > Unclassified... | reverse complement strand
TCCACTACCATGCATCCCATGCACTTCTGATTTCCCTCTCACTCTCCTCAAGAGAAAATCCGCCGCCACTAATCAAGATTCTCGGCCACATTATCCAAATCAGGATTTTCATGTTCACACCAACAGTACATGCATGAAGTCCTTGTCCGGTGACATGTTGTTCGGTCACACCTTGACCCTAAATGCTAAACTATTTAAATGGATTTATTTTATTTTTTGAAATTTCACATTAGGCAATGTGGTAAAATTTTATTAATTCACATGGAAAAATAACAGACCATGTGATTAGGATGATTAAGATTATTTTATTCTATTTATTTTAATCTCATAATTTAAATTTACATATGGCCTTATATGTGGCAATGTGTAATCGATGGTATTACAGTTGGAAATAATGGTAAGTAGTTATAAATAATTATATGGCCAAATGATGCAACATATGTTTTAGTGTATACTTCATGCATAGGACATTTTTTGATGTCATGTTTGGATCATATTTGTGACTACATGTTGAATACAATTCCACTTACAAAACTATTGAAAAAATTAGTTGTAATAATCATCTACAACTAATTTCTAGTTGCAAATTGAAATCAAAATATGAGGTTTTTTTTAATAATGTAGGTAGGTCAAGGTTAGTAGGTGTGTAGTAAGTAAGCAGGTAGGGCTTAAGTATTGGGTTACCTATTATTTATTTATTTATTAGACTTTTGCATCATGATTTTAAAAAATAGGTACCTATGACATATATTTACCACCTTTTAATTACTCAACTACATAAACTCTACTGACCTATTGAAACAAATTGTCATTCATTTCTATTATGATTTTGATTAATAGTCAAATGATAATTAGTCAAGTTGATTAGTGAAAAATAACTTAAATAAATTATATATTATATTTATTATATTATAAATAAGATTTAAAGACAATTGAATGTCCCATTTGATTACAACCTTGTCCTTTTTTACCATAGGTGTCCACTTTACCATACTAAGCCTCATTCCTATGGTTTTGATGACCAAATTAGGAAATTTGTGTTTTCAATGTTTCAATGATATGGTGTACACACTTTTTGTCAAAATTGGAAGTACATATAATATCAAAAGTAGTAACACATAAAATTTCACTCACTTTGAATTCTTTTTAAATCATATATAATTTATTTGGGCCTTAAAGTAAGACAAGTTATATAAACCATGAATATACATTTGATTCATATTTTTTCCTTTATGTAATTACTCACCAATAATTTATTAATTTAAGCTATTTAGAACACCTTGTTTAGCAACAATTATAATTTTCATTAATTAAAAATTTTCACTTTATCTTTCTAAAAACACTTTACCCAACTATATTTTTAATGGGAAAACATTTTACAACTTAAGAAAATCATAATCATCAACATTATCATAACATAATCTATTATTGAACATTCATTCATAATCTAGTATGAACATCATTACTTTAAGACAAACTTAAAATTTTCATGAAAAATATTATTCATTATGGTTGTCTTTTGTATGTGCAAAATTTCATGGAATTTTTAAAAAAATATTTGTTAGTCCTTTTATTGAATTACAGTATTTGTGACAAGTTCTTGCAAGTTAAAAATGTATTTTAATCAACCATTGAATTGTTCAAATATGCACCAATGTCATACCATAATGAAATATTATGATGTGATCCACCTTTAATTTCATATTTCTACCACAAAATCTTTTCCAAATACCTAGAAAGCCACCTCAAATATGTGTTGTAGTGAAAATCGCAATAGGTTTTAATTTGAATTAATTTATTAAGGCTCCATAGTTGTTTTTAACATGACATGTTTTGATCTATAATTTGGTCCTTTTTACATGAATTGTTTTTGGTCAATTAGTCTTTTCATGCGTTAATCAATTGTTTAGCATCTTTGTTCACAAGTTCAAATTATTCATGACATAAATTTGATGTGTGCTAGTGATCATGGGTGCACAAGTGAACATATTTGCTCATTGTCACCACCCCTTACAGTGAATGTATTAGATGACCATTCTAATAACAATAATTTAAAGATTGAATGGAAAAATTATGAAAGACAAAATCCCAATTTACATGTTTTTGTCATAAAACTATAAAACTTTTGATACATTTCCCAATTTCACATTTAATTTAACAATATTGTATCATTGGTTGAATAGGGAACATTTTCATGTAATTGCCTTTGATTTGAAATGTCCTTCTAGTTCAAACTTCCAAGTGCCAAAATTCAACATGTGAAATAACATAGAAGGTTGTCCCAACTCTACCATGTTAAGTGTATAATACATTTCCAATTTAAAAAAATTGCAACTTTTTGAGTACATATGCATTATGTGAATTTGTTTTTGCCAAAAGGAAAGTGTGTTATCTACCCCAACCTTGCCAATTAGTTGTGACATCTAATTGCAAATATGAGCTTAATCCTTTTGCTAAGTTCTTACAAGTTCATACCCAATGTGATGTTATATATGATGATAATTGTGAAAAGGGACAAAACCCAAATTCAAAATTTCACTTGTTATAAAAGATGAAGGAAAATGAACATAGAAAGGGAAAATTTGTGGAAAAAAGTTAGTACATGTTATCTTGTTACAAAATCATAAATAATTTGGTTAAGTTCCCAAAAACCTCGAAACCTAAACAAAAGAACATGTTAGCCATTTTTTTAAATGATTAAAAGGAATCACTAGGGGAATAGATGGCATTTTTACATGAGAAGAAAGTAGCCATGGCAAAGAAAAAAATGTAAAAAGGTTTGGTTTCACATAGTTAAAGTGCTTTTAATTTGTTTCACAATTTTAAACTATTGCACATTGAAGTGAACTTTTAACAACTTCCTAAATTTATATGATAAACATACAAGGTTTCAGTACTTATATACCATTGTTTTAGTAACCGATCTAGGGAGTTTGATGTTTGTAGTCTTTTCCTTGAAAGCTGGCCTAGGTTGATCTCACCAACCTTTCTTTTGACAACATTTGAAACAACTTTTGACATTTCCCACCCCTCTTCATGCATGACCACTACCCCTTTTGAACAATTCATTGATAAAATATAAGATTGGTTGGATGACACACTTTTGAAATGTTTTGTCCAATATTATTTCTAAGAAGTTATTTAGTGTCCCTGGAACTTGCATCCTTTTGTTCTGAGACTAGAGTGCAATTTTGTTAAAAACACAACTTTTCCTTGTGTTTGATTTGTTATCCAAAATATATTTTGTTGCCCTTCACATTAAGGGAGTACTTCCACATTGATTGGTAATTGACCATCAATGATGTATTTGAAATCAACCCATCAATTCAACATGTACACCACCTTTTACATTATATCCATGATTACAAAAGTACCAAAACACATGACACCATGGACACAAAAATTGCATCCATCATTCATGAAAATTATTTTCATGTAGTTTGTGAAAATCTACATTTGCATCCCTTCTTCATTTTAATCCTCCCTTTTGAAGATTGTTCTTTCCAAAAATGGGGTTTGCATTTTGGTAGGTGTCATCACTATTGACCATTTTAGTAGTGGAAAAAGAATGGATACTTACATTTGTATGAAGTGCATGTAATTACAATTTCATTGAGATGGTTTGAAAAAAAATTAAGGTATCAAATATGTTTGAAGTCCAAAAATGCAATATTCATTCAAATGTATGACTTTAATTTACTTTTGAAGTCTAATTGGAATTTTTTTTTCCATAATTGTGAGTTCATGTTGGAGGCCCATGTAACAAAATTTTGTTTAACATCATGTTTTTTCAAATAATGGAATCACTTAAAACTAAATATACTTATTGTTTACTTTTAAAAAATTAATAAAGATTGTGAATTGTCTATTTTAACATGTTTTCATTTGACATTCCAATGGTGACATTAGTCAACATGAAAGGAGTAATCACAATTGACACCTAACAAATCGATTTCATCCTTTTCATTATAGGTATAATTTTTTGTTTTTTCCACATGTTCATGATTTTCTATATGTTTGTGATAACAAATCAAATGTTGAAATAAAGTTTTGAAAGTTTTGTCATTTTGTGAAAGTTCAATTTGCTATACTTGAACAAAGTCACATGTTAACAACACTTTTCCATCAACCATTATAATTATAAAATTTGTTCCAAAAGAATTATATATATATGAAAACATTATCACTATTTCTTAGATTTTCAACCTTGTATTGAGCAAAATACATAATTGAAAATCTATTTGTGAAGTCTTGAAAAGATGACAAAACTATCACAATTTGGATGAAACATATGTTCCTTAAGTTTTTTAAATGGCAAGATAGTTAATCCCATAGCCTTATGAAAGGGGTTCCAATGGTTCCAACATTAATTATGGGTGCAAATATATTAGAAATGCCATTGCCAACACCATTGTCAACTCCTTTGTCTTATGTTTAAAAACAATGGGTTAATTAGTCAAAATGTTGGGGGAAAATGGGATTGAATATTCAAGGAAAACACTATTAATATCACAATTTACAATTTGACATATACAATTTTTATGACCAAATTTTTTTATTAGACTATTTTACTATGCAAAGGTGTTAATCAACATTAATAATGATAATGTCATTTTCAAAACATTTGATGTTCTTAAAATTAAAAAAATTGGTTTATGTGTTGTATAAGTGTTTTTGGGCATTATATATTCATTAAATTCATTTCAAATTTATCCAAATGTTTATATATATATATATATATATATATATATTGGGGTAAATACATCAAACATTTTCAATATTAACTTGATTTATTATTTAAAACATGTAAATTAACCACTAGTTGCCTTTTGATCAATGGGCCCTCTTATTAAATTTGCACCTTTTTAACTTAATTTTTTTTCTAATTAAGTTCTAACTTCTTAACAATGGAAAACACTTGTTCATGCCACCTAACATTTCACAGGTTTTAGATATATGGTCAAATTGGGTCCAACTATACCCACATAAGGTAGATGAAGCCAAAATGAACCAATAGCCATTAATGCACCATGAGGGAGGGATAGTGGATGGGCTAGAAACAATTCTTCCATCAGGTTTTAATTCCCTAGCTAACCATGGTGTTTAACTTTATTACCTACCTATCAAAAACCCATTAGTCATTTCCTACATGCATCTACTATATAAGTTGACCACCTAATTTTTTTATATTCAACCTACCTATAGGACTTATTAATTTTAACAAAATAGGTTACCGCTTGATGAAACATGATGGACCAGTTCATATTGGGGTTCATCCACGATTGAGTCATACGGGCTTCCAGTGGGTGATATGTTGGTGCATGTTGGTTGATTTTGGCTAGGAAACAAGGCTTAAGAACATCTCCACTTGCACCTTGGATTTGGGCTTCTATCCATGTTCATCACATCCAATATACAATGTTAATTATTGCCCCATCCCTACATGGAAACATGAAAAATCAACAAAATAAATTGAAAGATCATTTAAATGTCACCACCTAGGCTAGTCATAATTGTTGGCCAATGAATTTTATAAAAAAAAAACTAACCCTCTTGGAAGGAACTCTATTATGTGCATATTTACAGTGAAATTCAATCATGTCTTTTTACTAGCCCTTGTGGAAGGCATTGTATTTTGTGAATATTACATTATTAGATTATTATACTTCATCCAAAATATAATGTACATACCATTTTCTTGAGTTGGGAAGAAATGCTTTAAAAGCAACTCAACCCATAGCTTGTATTTAGGCTTGCAACAATGTTTATCATATTTAACAAGGAAAATGGGGCAATATAAGCTTGGACGTCCTAATTAATGTCAACGACCTAGGCTAATCATTACAACCAACCAATCAATTCATTTTATTGCTAGATGCATTTTATGAACATAGGATCATGTACAAACTTATTAGCCCAAATGGGCTTAAATTTGCATATAAACGCTATAATTTCATCTAGAATATGAAGGGTAAGCCCAATGTGTTTTTTTAATAGTTTTTTCATGTTACACCCACAGTGGCGATAGGCCATAAGAGGATTTAGTTGAATGTAACTACAAGACAAATAAGAAAGTAGAGAAATTTAAGAATCTTACTATATGGCGGCAACTTACTAGAATTTACTATCTAAATGTGGTTTTTTTAAGGAAGAAAGCTAGACATTTGCCCAAATCTTTAAAAAAAAAAGTGATGATTTCATAGGTATGTAGTTAAAAATGTGGCAAATTTTATTGAATTTTTTCCAAAAGTCCTTTGCACCATGTTGCTAGGCCTTAAAAGATTTCGCAAAATGGCTAAAATTCACCACCAAAAAAATCATTGGGTAAGCCATTGTTGGAGCTCCTTTAAGGATATCTTTCCATTGAGTTGTGTTCATAGATTCTATGATCATAACAATTTCCCAACATTTTTGTCTAGCAACCTATGTTCATAATCATTTGACAATTCTATTGGGGTGAAGCATTGACCAAATGCAACAATTATGATTCAAATTATAATTCATCACAAAATGACTTGTGTTTTTGATGGGGATGTTCAAAAAAATCTTTATTTATATATATAACACAACAATGGACTCAATTAACAAATTGTTGGCACCCCCAAGTCGAACTCAATAACAAAAGGCCAATGAAACTTTCACCTTCACATTATTGGGTTTGAACCCATATCCTTTTTTGAGGTTCTAGGTGTTAAAGGGTGAAATTGCAACCCAATCATTACCATCCTCTAGGAGGTAAGACCAAGGGAACATGGTCAACACCTTATTATTCAACAAAAAAAAACTATTCCCATTAACTTATTTTACTACAACTACTCAAGTAATAAATAAAAAATCATTCCAAAAAGAATAAAGAAGGTAAGGGTTTGTTATTAGAATATACCTACCCTCCTTTACGTCCTTTAATCCAAGGGGTAGGGGGAGAAAGTAGAGAAGGGCAACATGAGAAATGGTTAGAACCCAAGAATAACTATTCTCCCTCATTTTGCAATACCTTCAACCCCCTTGGATGTTGCCTAGTGGGGTTTGTAGACCTTCTACCATTATTGTCCCTCCTCTCCCACGCTTGTATCAGTGGCATTGCTTGTTGCCTACAACACCTCGAGAGGTCCCCCTTCTACTTTTTACTATTTGTAGTTAACTATTTTCCCTCATAGCCTATGCCTACTGCTTGTAGTAATACCTTTTAGTCTGTAAGCAACTACTTGTTGGTTTTTTTCCCTTGCTTTCCACCATTAAGGACTAGTTGCTACCATCTTATGGTAACCAATAACTTAGTGTTCTAGATGCTACCAAATGGTATGCTTCATTACTTTTTGTCCTAGAAAAAATGCAGGAATAACATTTTAAAGAAACATCTTACATATACTATAGTAACTACTCTACTTTCCACACTTTTTAATATAATAAAAAATACAACACAAGATACTCAAGTCGTTCAACCATCTTCCATTAAAATCACACATAAAGTACATACACATTTCTCCATTTTCCTCCAATTTTATAAAAGTTTTAAATGCCATAGAAATCCCCCAACACCTCTTCTAATCCACCTTTTTCACACACCACACAAGGCCCACATTGACCCCTACAAAATAGGGCCCTTATTTTAATCCCATCCTAGAAATTTCCTAGATGATTAGGTGAATTACCCCTCAACCACTCATTAACTTGGGCTACTTAATCCCACTAGCTTCACCCTTTGGGTAAGGGACAGTAAGTCTACCACTAATAACTATTAGTTAATAGAAGGCCTATGGATATAAATAGTTTAAAAGTTTATAATTGTTAACACTAGAGTCCCAAACATGGGTCATATCATTAAACCATCATCCCTAGGGTTGATTAGTTACATATTTTTAACACAATTGCAATTATCCAATGGAAAGTGCATGTCCATGTGACAAGAAACAAGGCTATATGTTAATGGCTTTCAATTAAATTATTATGATCATGTCATGATGTTTGTAACCATGATGACAACTTAATGGAAAAAGACCTTAACTTTGCTAAACAAATTGTGAGGATATTAATATTACAAAAACATGACTTTTACACTAATAATATCACAATTAAAATGATTATACAATCAATTTCATTTGTTTGAAATTACTAATTATGTTTGATTTGACTAAAATCAAAACTATGTATGTTTATTTTGACTAAGAAAATAGTTATTTAATCAAAACAAACATTATGTAGTACATGTGGTATATTTGTCACCCATGTGGAATTGTCCAACTTGACTAATGTGCATCGTGATTAATGTGACTAAAATTAGTCATTTAAATATGATTAATTACGATTGTAAAACTCTTTCTAATGATGTGACAATTTAAAAATAATATTAGAATACTTAGTTCATCTTAATTTCTTAAAAAAAATGAAAGTGGATTATGGGTGTCATGTTTTCATTGGATGTTTATAATGATTCACATAAAAATAAAAATAAAGGATAGATTAATTGAAATATAACAAAATGACAAGTGAAAAATGGAAGATCAAAATAAAATTTTTTATTTTAATTTATTAAAAAAGGAACATAATTACTAATGAAAATGAAAAACTTGAATTAATTTAATTTATTTAAATCTGAAAAATATTTTTTTAAAAAAATATCTATAAAATTTAAGATACGTGAATTTTAGTTGCATAAATTTAGAGATGAAATTCATTTCATTAAAAAACTTCTTTTAAATTTTGAAACTATTTCACTTTATTTATTTATCCTCCTAAAAAATAAAAATTAATGTAACGATTAAAATTTTGGAAAATTGTGAAGTTAAAAAAAAACATTTATTTGAAATTAAAAGGCATTTAAAAATTCCTTGTAATTAATAAACTAAAAATGAATTAAATTGAATTATGATATGAAATATGTGCAAAGTATGATCAAATTTACCATGAAATTATTCAATTATATAATATGGTTATAATGCATCATATTCAAAAAGTATGTGTGTTTATATATTTTGTGATAGTAATGTATATCACCACATGAGGTGTTGGTTGGATGGTAAAAGTGAGTTGTGGCAAAGAAGGTAAAGGTTCAAAACCCACTTGGAACATGTTGTGATCATAACATCATCATCATGACATGTCATGGTTTTATCAAACTATAATTAACAATTTGCTCAAAAAAAGAAAAGAAAATAAAAGAAGATTTCTTTTTGTTGAAATCACAAGTTTAGTGTGATAGTGTTTTAAAACCTGTTTTTAGTTTAATCCAAAATATCAAAATTTTAAATAATAATAATAATAAATTAATAATTCAATATTTCCATGTCAACTAACGTTTTCAAGTCATTTCAGCCATTTTAAACAACTACAACATCAACTAATATTTTCAAGTCATTTCATTCATTTTAAACAACTACCACAACAACTAATATTTTCAGACATCTTAATTATTTTGAGTCATTTTAGTCAAAACAAACGTAGTCAAATTTGTGTAAAAACAACTCGGTTGTTTTGACTAAAGTTATTTTTGTACAATGTTTTGATATGACTAAAAAATGATTAAAATCAGTCATAAAAAACCAGCATAAACACAAGGTTTTTTATGATAGTGTATATAAGAAGCAATAGATAATGTTGGATGAAATGTTCGAATGGAGCAAAATAAATTTGTGTATTGTAAATATATACTCTTGGCAGCTTCGTCGACACATGTATGTTGAAATAATTAATTAAATTTGAAAATTTTCATTTCAACAAGTTGAAAACATTCTGGAAGATTTAATGTTTCCCTTTTCACAAAAAAAATGTTTTTATTTCAAAAAAAACATTTGGGAAATTTTCAACTAATGTGGAAGTAGGAAGGCTGCTGCCAAATTGTAGTGAGGTACCACTTTCAATTTGCAAGTGAGAAAAAAAGCCTGTTCAAAAAGGAATGTCTGAAGTGCATTCCTACTAGTAGTGTTCAGAGAGTATGTACTGATCTATCTAGTGCAGGAACAAAAACCCAAGTTGTTGAAAGATGGATAGCTGATCTGCAATGGAGTCGTCAAAGGGGACACAACAGCACAACGGCATCCCAAGCAAAAACTCTGAGTACCTGACAGAGAGCAGAATCCAAAGCCAACAACAATAATATTGAAAGAAAGAGAGATGAGAGCCGCCTTTGTGTATGGCAAAATGGGACGTTCACTACACAAACTGCTCATCTGACAACAGCTTGTTAGGTTAGTACAAGCGAAGGGGCTAAATCCCATGATTAAGCTTAATACACGAGTGGAGGAAGCGGCGGCACCCAATAACAAACATTATACAGTTGAATAATAATAATTAGGTTCCTACATGGATGAAGAGACAAAATCTGGAAGGCTGATTCTGCTGCAGACTTGTCTAGTTGGGAGCTAATCAAATTACTTTCAACCTTGTAATGACTCTCCCGCCCCCTCATAGCATATTCAAACCGGCAACAGTTAAAATAAGAAATGTTGCATCAAGTCCCTTACAAAATTATGAACTCCGAGTTAGTGAACTCAGAGTCAGTTTCACAGTACAAACACCTATTGAACATTCATCAAAATGAGGGACCAAATGTGAACGGTAAGCACCCAGAAAGTGTCACACATTTGGTTCAAGGGCCAGTTCTGAAACTTCCTGGCCTGAGGCCATTGCACTGCATGAAAAAGATTATATATATGTATATACTAGTTTGAATCCTGTGCCTAATGCACAGGTGTGTGTGTATTTGACAGTACATATTACAAAATTACAATTACAAACTACATTTTTAAAACCTCTTTATATATGACATTATGCATGTATCCATGGGGACGCTGGCTGCTGAAAATCTTGATGTTTGCACTGCTTGTGACCCGTGAGATAGCAACATACAGCTGACCATGGGAATAGACCAGAGATGGCAAATTTACCCCAACGTTGTTCAACTTGTAAGTAAGTAGTAAGTTACTTATTGAGTAGGTATCAATCTGTTGAAAATTATTTCTTTGTTTTTGTATGTTGATAAGTTCCAGTATCCAGACCCCCCTCCCTGTTCATAATGGTTAGGGTTTTTGGTGCAGCCAATTTTCACATGCATCATAATAATACCTTCGGCATCATGCATATTATTATTATTGGCAAAATTGTTTTTTTGGGCAATCTCATCATTGCAATTACCAATGTATCTATTACATTTGTGTGCTAAAATGGCAACTGACATCCATTGCCATTATTATTATGGCAAATGCAAGCTTTGAAATTGCCAGTATCTAATAAAAGTGTGCTTAACGGCTGCTTGCTCTGGCATCCATTGAACTATAATAAAAAATTATGGCAATGTAAAAAGCATTGAAAAATTTCAATATTCTAAATAAAATTTCAAAAAAAAGAGAAAAGGCCCAACCAACCCAACTCTTTCAGTTGTTGAGAAAGAGACAGGATGAGTGTACCTAAGTCCAAAAACCTCAAAATAAATAAAATAAATAAAATAAAAATTTACAACACTAATATATATTATTCTCCACTGTGCTGCATCTATATTCCACTCTTTCTCCGCCTCATCGGAGTAAAGAGACCATGATGGGATGGATGGATGATCGGATGAATGATGGGAAAGATGGATGAAATTATGCTTCACGACGTCCTTTACTATATGTAATATTGTGATATCCGATGGGCACCAGCCAAGTAACAACAAAGTATCATGGTAAAACGGTGCAAAAAACTAAACATGAGCATTTCAAAATGTGAAACATTCACATCCACAGGCATTTCACTTTTTGAAATACCTGCTTGCAGATTTCATTAATTAACGGTTGAACATTAGAGCAAATTGGGCTAATTTGCTCACTACCATTTTGGCTGATTGGTACTTATGATTGGTGCTGAAAGTTTGTTGCAATTGCACCATGATATCTATTGTTTTTGCAGAATGGACAACTTTCATCCAAACATCAGTCTTCACCACATAGTCAGTCAACCACACCAAGAAGGATCCTTAAAATGGCTTTGGTCAATGTTTTTGCAACCCTTTCATCCATATTTCAAAAGAGAGTAATGTTAGTGGCCTGCAATGTTTTGTTGCGTATACCACTCTTAATTAGCCTTCCACTGGATGGATTATGCAATATTCATTGATGAATTGCTAGATTACATTCCACAATCTTCTCGAATCGTCAATCATCGTTGATTTGCATAGAGGATGACAATAAAAAAAAATAATCCCCACATTTGTTTTGTGGCCTGTTGGAATTGTCTACTTCAGGTCTTGACCTGACAGAACAAGCTTGCAATTGCCTCTTATGTTGGTTGCCATGTCTGTCTTGCCTTAATCAGCTTGATGCGGGCCTTACCCAGCATTAATGGGCAGGTACTCGAGTCACCCAATACATTAATAGTTTGGCTAGCTCCCTTCAAATTGTAACAAGCCCCAGGGATGATGAGGTACTTTCTTACTCATACTCTCCATTTTGTGTAACTTTGTCCTTTTGCGCTTACCATGGGGAAGTGTTTAGAGTTCCTGGATAATTCTTGTATATGTTGATTAAACCATGATTATTAGAAGGGTTATGTTCAGCTAATTTTTTGTTGACTGTTAAATTTTTCATTCCCCTTTTTGTCTTACACTTTTTTGAAAATAAAAAATCAGGCCTTGAGACCTGAAGACAATCCTTTCAATTCCTCAAGTCACAAAACTTAAAAGGGTTCTCTTCATTCCTTGCATGGTAGATAGACTCCTTCAGACCTGAAGACAATCCTTTGCAATTCATGTACAAGTCTCTTCATTCCTTGCAAGGTACACTCCTTGAGACCTCAAACACAATACTTGCAATTCCTCTAGCGATCAAACTTTAAAAATCTTCTCTTCATTCCTTGCACAGTAGACTCCTAGTGAGAAATTCTAACATTGCAAAAAATACGTTTTCCCAAGTTTTTCTTAAAACATTGTTTCACAAAAGAGCAAAACTACATTACCAAAAAACTAATGGTCATGATGTTGTTTGCGATTGGTTTTGACACAACAGACTCTCATATAACAAACGTCCACATACTCTACCACACCATGTTGCCAAGACACACAATGACAAACCACAAATGCAATCTGAAATGGTTGTGCAATAAGCAAAGGATGATGATTTCTTCAAATCAAAGTTCAACAAACCACAAATGCACTCCCCTTGGCCTCCTTTTGCTACCGCGGTAGCTAGCCTGAGTAGGTACTAATGAATTGCCCAAAATATTCTTTTCAGAATTGCCAATTTTTTTATTATAAAAAAGTATGTGCCTGCCTTGCCAAAAATCTGAAAGAAGCATTCATTATTTAATATATTCACGTGGTGGCTGCAATTTTTAATTTATTGGTTGTTTATTAATATGCAGGACTTTTATCATTTCCCAGGCACCAGTGATTTTGCTTTCAAATTTGTGATGTGAGTGGGGTTGCCGATCATACATGAGAGGACTTAGCCAAATTTGACTAGAGGTCAGAAGGGAAGGTTGAGGGGGGGGGGGGGGGGGAAAAAACCCCCCTAAAATTTGCCAACTTTTTTAAAAAAATGGAAAAATAAAACCCACCCCCCCCCCC
>Ga0116231_10011522_pt1 | contig 13537 bp, 14 predicted proteins | sample S1TSphgellanicum_2_FD_89695 | JGI IMG/M metagenome (GOLD analysis project Ga0116231, IMG submission 89695) | Host-associated microbial communities from peat moss isolated from Minnesota, USA - S1T2_Fd - Sphagnum magellanicum MG | ecosystem: Host-associated > Plants > Peat moss > Unclassified... | reverse complement strand
ACAGGAGTTGGAGATCTGGGCTACCATATGGTGCAAGGTATGATTCCACTCCACCTAGATGGACCCTCCATGGAGAGATGAGGCTAATTGTTTTAAGTCAAAATAAGCTTATGTAACTTCTAGACAGGAAGGTGAGAAAGGGAGAGTAATAGATATAGCAAGTGGGTGCTCATAAGTAGTCTCACCAAGCCCTTATCTTTAGCAGCAGTATATGAGCCAGCTTTGACATAATCCGCATATGCAATCTGTTGCAACAAAAGAACTCAGTCCACAATGGCTCACAGTCTTTCCATGTCTGATGGCACAAGACATTTTGCACGTCCCTATGCCAGGAAGAGATGCAAAATGCTCCAGTCAGACTTGTACAGTCACCTTTAATAACCCTGACACCTTCTAATTCATCTCAGTGTTTAGAGTTTGAGCATGGAAGCAAGAGGAGACACCTTCCAACAAAGGAAAGCCCTAAATCCTAAACCTAAACTGAGAACCCAGGATTCAGGTAAGAACTAAGAACTTACAGTTTCTGCCCGGATAAAGCCCTTCTCAAAGTCTGTGTGAATCATCCCAGCAGCCTGTGGTGCTGTCATTCCAGACAAAATTGTCCATGCTCGGGTTTCCTGTTGGTAGTTAATATTTACATACACAGATGTAAGAACCATTATGTAGCATATGAGGATGCTTGTTGTGTCTACTACATTGAGGTCATGAACAAGGAGTACCTTCTCTCCAGATGTGAAATAGGTCCGCAATCCAAGTAAATTGTAAGTGGACCGCACAAGCGAGCCTAGGCCTCCTTCACTGACACCCAGTGATTTCAAATACTCTTCTCTCTCTGCAGCATCTAGCTCTGTCAACTCTGCTTCCACCTGGAAAAAAAAATTCCGCTTTTCTTTAATTTCCCCCCAGCATGTTACACTCTCATACATGATTCACAAACTTGTTGAGGACATTTCACCACCTGCATGTTCTAAAGAAAATCTTTACTCATATGTATGTAAATTTTGAGCACTTTCTAATCTGCACCTTAGACCAATTGTCAAGGTCCTTGTACAAACTGATGCCCATTTGCATACAATTGAGAAGATCATGCTAATCCTCTACATTTGCTGACAACAGGTACTATGAGGAAAGCAATGTACAGGAAAAGATGCTACCTGGGCCGACACAACAACGGCTTCTGTTTCAAGGATGGCAGCACGTTGGACCACTTTCTGAACATAAGGATTGGCAGAAGAATCTGCAAGGTCTGACTCTGCAACATTGGCTGCAAAGATGACAGGCTTCATGGTGAGCAAGCATAGCTGCTGCACTAGCTTACTCTCCTCTTCTGACAATGGTACAAGCCTTGCTGGCTTCCCAGCAAGCAATGCCTCATTTATCCTCTCCAGAGCTACCATTTCCATTTCCTCCTGTATTGTGTTCAGAGAAAAAACAGAATTAATTTCTTCCAGACATAAAAGAAACACATTGCAACATGTGGGCTGCTGAGAGGCAATGACTTGATCAGCAGTTGATAACAGACCTTAGCTTTGATTTGAGGATCCTTTGATTTCCCTTTTTTGATTCTCTCCACTCTCTTCTCAATCTGCACATTCTCAGCAGATACACCCACCCAGCAGCTGCTAATCACTTTCAAGGCCAAAAGCCTAAAAGTTTCAAACATAGAAGAAATACACAAGTGTGAAATCTTTAGAAAGAGAATTGCCAAAAAGGAAAAGCACTGGAAAAACAAAGGATGTGCTCTTCATGGGTAAATGGAACTCACAGTTAGTTCACACTAACAACAAACAGCTGGTGAACATTCCTCAAAATGTGTGACCAAATGGAAACTACTACCTACATCAGAGTTCCTTAGTCTTCTCCCTTGACAATAGAGCAGAGTTCCAACAAAATCCCTCTTTGACACTCTCAACATCTCTCAACAGGTATCTGCAAAAATTCACAATGTGAGATGGATATAAAAGTCACCTGAGAAAGATCTGCAAATGCAAGCTCCAGGTTGATGATATCAATGTCATCTTCTGGGTCCACCTTTCCATTCACATGCACAATATCGTTGTCCTCAAAGCACCGCACTACCTGCCTACCCCACATGGCACTATCCCCTTAGCCACCAAAAAGGCCTTGGCTCAAAAACACCCAAACATCATAGCTGCAAATGAAAAGTCACTCCTGAGTTTATGTCTCCTCATCATGTGTTCTACATTTGTTTCTGGAAGGATCTAAGCTTTTGGTGTGTATATATCAGTGTTGGGTGTTATCTGATTTCTTATAACAACCTCTGGTTTTGGTTTTTTGAAAAATTTGGAAATCCAAGAACCTCCAGTTCCAGTATTTTGAAATTTTTCAGAATCAGAGAACCTCTGGTTCCAGTTTTTCAGAATCAAAGAACCTCTGGTTTCAGTTTTATGACAATTTTCATAATCAAAGATCCTCCAGTTCAGTGTTTTGAAAAAGAATCAAACAACTGGTGCTTTACATGAAATAACCGGCAAAGAACCAGCAGTTTTATAGAAGGTTATTGACCAGTTCATAGACTTTTCAAGACCTGCGGTCATATACCACAATCATTTCTCATATTTTTGAGACCCATGGTTATATATTGGAACCAATTATTGCAAAAGACAAAACCTTAAAAGACAGGACCTTAAAATCTTTCTCACCTGCACAATGCAGTCCACTTCCCTAATGTGGGACAAAAACTTGTTGCCAAGTCCCTGCACACGTGTGCCATGATAAAATTCCCAACCTAGTCATCAATGTCAAATAACTGAAAAGAATTTCCACATGTAAAAAAACCACAAACATATCTATGATATTGCAGAGGAAATCTCCACAACAACAATTTGACGGCAACAAACACATCAATGAGAACACATTCAACAATGAGTGCGGTCGTAATGTTGTCAGAGTCGCTCACAAAGTGTCAGACCATCACCGTCTTCCTCATGAATAGCATAGCAGTGACAAGCTGCCATGACTACTCACTGACTTCATCAACTCACCAATGGTAGGTATAGGTCCAGAAATAGTACAAGACACCCCTTACAAAATAATCCACTGACTTTATCAGCTTGCTGACAGTGGGTATAAGTCCAGAAACAGTAGGAGACGCCCCATACAAAATACTCCACTGACTTCATCAGCTCAACAACAGTGGGTATAATAAGTACATGCAGAAACAGTAGGAGATGGCTGCTACAAAATACTCCACTCACCCACACAAGCAAACATAGATCTAAGACCCAGGAGGTGAAATTGGTGCACAGTACAATTATAGTTATACTTTTGCCTTAATACATCTGGGTTGTACACTCGAGTTGAAGAGGAAAATCCAGTGATGCACATGTGTAGAGCATGCAAAAGGTTAACTAAACTGACACCAAACAGAATTCAACAGAGCAGATAGAGACATACAAAGTCAATACCTTTGTCTGCTATGCAAATTCAGACCTTGACACAGCACACAGATCATTAGATCTGCAGCTCTGAATTTTTCCATTGACACTGCACAACGCCATATCCTTGACAATTGCAAAATGGGTCTCTCACTTGGTGAAACAGCATTTGTTTTAGCATTGCATAAAAGAGGCAGATTACCATCATGAAGAAGAAGAAGAAGATGAAGAAGATGTCCCCATTGAAATCAATTTGGAGAAGAAAGAAACAGAGATGCAGAAAAGAGGAAACAAAAGGAATGTCCATTTGTGTTGACAAATTTTGCAGAAGGGAAAAGCAAGAGAGCAAAAAGAAGACCTCGCCCTGGCTGGCCCCTTTGACAAGGCCGGCAATGTCAACAAACTCAACACTGGTGGGAACCACACGCTGTGAGTGACTGAGTTGAGAAAGCACATCCAAGCGTGGATCAGGCACTGCCACCACTCCCACATTTGGTTCTATGGTACAGAATGGATAATTTGCTGCTTGTGCTTTCGCATTCTCCACCTGCACGAATCTTCATCTCCCAACACTCAATTCCCAGTCTTCATTTCCCATTCTATTTCTGAAAGCTTTTTCCATTGATGTTTCTTCCTCTAATGTTAATGGGCAGCAATTCACTGGCAGGTAATTAGTAGAGCTCGAAAACAACATGATTGCAACAAAAAATGCATTCAAGAAATTATTCATTATCAGACAGAAAAATTTTCTAGTGTAATCTGCCATGATGAAACTCTCACACAAAACAACATGATTGCTGATGAAGACTTCATTCAAGAGATTCATGAGATAGGAAGGCTCTCCAGATAGATACAGAAGAGAGATTCAGAACTAGGTTATGATGATGATGATCTCTCTTGTCTGCAACAGAGGAAATCAAAGAAGGCTTGATAGACTGGCTGGATTTCTATCTCAACAACAACAACAACAACAACCCCAGGCGAAAAACTACAATTGCCTGTTTGATTTAGGGTTGGAGATTCCAGAGGAAAACAGCCACACTGTTGGCACCCATCCTTGGAGCTTGCAAAGCACCCAACCTCAAGCATGATGAAAGCCTCAGAATCTGAAAGAGGATCTGGGCACGAGGAACAAAAACCCTCAGACTCTGAAAGAGAAGCTTGGCATGAGGAACACAATGAAGCTCAATGAGAGGAGAAGAAGAGAAGAGGATCACAAGTGTGTTGTTACCAAGGCATTGAAGAGAGTGGATTTGCCGACGTTAGGAAGACCCACAATGCCACTTCGCAAGCTCATGCTCGTCACTCTGGTTGCACTGAAGGTTCTGGACTGCAAACCCCATCCTCCTCCTCCTCCTCCTCCTCTTCCTATCCCTCCTACGAGTGCGCTAAAGCTCGCAGCAACACCAGGCTTTGCAAAGGAAGTAGGGATGAAGGTGGTGGAGAACAGCTTGAGTTTCTGCTGCGTGACTGCTGCCATGGGTGCCATTCTCGACGGCAACAGCGCCTGCAGGTGCAAAGCCGTCGCCATTATACTTCTTCTGCTTCTCCGCCGCCAGCAGGCTCTTCTTGTGGGGTTTTGTGTGTGATCCAGGCGGAAAAGATGGGAGTTTTATCCATCACGAGGGTCATCGTGTTCGTCGAGAATGCGGATGAGAATATCTTTCTTTCGCTATTTTCTGGCAGTTGTTGTTTGTTGTGCCATTTTGCTGCACACGACGATGATAACACGACAGAAGAAGAAGAAGAGGAGGAGGATACGACGTTTGTTGTCGCCGGAGTAAGTATACCTACTTTTTCAAGCTCTTGAGAAGAAGAAGAAGAAGAAGACTCCATTGCTGGGAGAAGATTGTTTTGTCTTTCTTCAATGGAGAGTTTTCAAGAGAAAGGGAGCCAAGAGCTACTGAAGAAAAGAAAGGAGAACACCACCATTGCTACTCTTGTGATGGAGCAATGGCTCTCTATGTTGAAGAAGATGATGATGATGAAGAAGGCTCCATTGCTCGGAGAAGATTGTCTTTCTTCAATGGAGGGTTTTCAAGAGAAAGGGAGTCAAAAGCTCCTCAAGAAAAGACAGGAGAACACCACCATCACTGCTCTTGTGGTGGAGCAATGGCTCTCTATGTTGAAGAAGAAGAGGAAGAAGAAGACTCCATTGTTGCATCAAAATTCCTCTGATGCCAATTCTGGTACCACAAAAACAACACTCTTGTATCCAATTTCTCTCTCCCTTTGCCAGATTCACAGCTCTGCTGGTTCTGCATACCTATTGATCTCACATGAGACTTTCTCATAGCTACTCAGCCCCTCTTGATTGCAAAGGGTTTTGTGGAGAATTCTTGAGGAGTTATGTGGCAGCAAACAAAATCTGGAATTCGCATTTCTCTCAACAGCAACCATTCTATGTATGTATACTGCCTGCATGTATCTCCCTCGTTGTGGAAATGTGACAGAAAACTCAGGATGTTGCATTTCTGTAGAACTAACTATGCGCTTGTTCTTGAGGTTCGAGCATGTTGTTACATGCTTCTCAACATCCGCTACCATCAGCTGAAATGTGACAGAAACTCAGGATGCTGGATTTCTTCTGTATCAGTAGGGTGTTCTCTTGAGGGTCGAGCACGTTGTTACCATGCTTATCAGCATCCACTATCAACATCTGAAATGTGACAGAAACTCAGGATGCTGGATTTCTTCTATAGTACTCATTATCATGTTACCTATAATTGTTGTTGTGGAGATTTCTCTGCAACTTCATCAAGCTTCTTCTATAGCATTTGGGTCTTCTCTTGAAGTTTGAGCATGTTGTTTCATGCTTAGATCAACATCTGCTATCAGCAGCTGAAATGTGATTGAAACTCAGAGTGCTGATTTCTCTAGAATTAGGTGTGTTTCTCTTGAGATTTGAGCATGTTTTTACCATGCTAGGATTGACATCCGTTATCAGCAGCTGAATCTGAAGTCAGAGAGATGCAAAGGCAGTAATAAATTGTGGGTCTGCTTGCTGCTATATTTATTCATGCTGAAGGTGACAACACCAACAGATGACCTGACACTTTCATGTGCATGACAGGAGTCACAAGGTTTTGATGATGATGATGATGATGATTATACTTGTCAGTTTCTTGAAGGCATTGTTTCAGAAACTATTCATGTCATGTGCTCATCACATTTCTTTGAATCTCTTGCTTGAAGAATTGGGGATGATGATGCTCATGCAGCAATTCATATACAAAATCTGAAGTAAAATCAATAGCTGTGAAAATCTGAGTTTCTCCAATCCCTTTGTGCTGTGCCTAGAAGTTCACATTGCTCTCAAATGTACAACAGACAGAGGTGTGCCAGGTTCACCTTTGCATGGATATGTATAATAGACAGAGGTGTGCCATGGCTGACCTTTGCATATCCGGCTTTTTCTCTCTCCTGGTTAGGAACATCCGATCGATGCAGGATTCTTGAGCTAAAACAATAGAATTGTGCAACTATCTATGACCATACAATTTAACGTTCTGCAAAAGAAAAAGAACAAATAAGCGATTGGGATGGTTGTGCTATATTGATGGGTAACAGGAGAGTTGTTAGTGTTCAGAAGGAGCATTGTGTTATCTAGATCCATGGCACGGGTTTTCAAATGTCTGATCCTCTCCACAGGTGCACATTGAACCTTTTGTTGGCTCTGCCCTTTAGGGTAGAGACATTGTGATGCACCCAGAAATGGATTAAAGTTTGGTGTCCCTGCATTCTAGGGTCATGTGGAGTCAACTTTAGAAACATTTCCAGCATAACTGAAGGATCCACTTGGGCTTCATCATGCTAACCACCATGTGTTCCAATTTTGCATGTTTCGTCCTTATGGATGTCATTTGAAGGGAACAAGCTGCATGCTTTGTGGATATTTTTTATTTCATCATCAATTTGCAACCGCATCCAATGGAGACTTGAGTGTGCTGGTTTACTATGTCCCTCATGCAAGGTATTGAGTTGTTTTCTTGGAAACAAACTCTGAAACTCTTAAAGAGTTTGAAGTCGATGCCACATACTATCTGAGACCAAGAACAAATTATTAAGCACAGTAGTAGTAGTGATGGGTTTATGACAGATGTTTGATCTAATAGCACTCAAGTTTCTCTTTCAATGTTATCCAATTTGAGAAAGTGGGCTCCCATGGTACTCAGTTTTTGAGATGAGGCCATGCCAAAACCCATGGGTTGAATCATTCATTTTGATTGTGTTAAATCCATTACTCAAGGAAACCCCAGAGGGGAAGGAGACAACAGCCTCATCACATTTTCTTCCTAATGTAAACCAGAGTGGGGTGGGTATTAGAAATTGCACCAAACCCTCACCAGGTATCAAGCCATGTATCAAAGTTGATAACTGTGATCATTAAAAGAAGTCAAATGCCCAATTTTGATATAGAGTCATGGTTATCACAAAATCAAATACCCAGTTATTATATATGATCACGGTTCTCAAGTTGGTTTTTTATTTTTTAAAAAGTCAGATATCTGCCCAAAACTGATGGGTTTGTGCCGGTTCTTTCATGAAACCTGGCGGTTCTTCAAAGACTTGGAATTGGCAGTTATTGAAGATTATGATTTTTTTCAAAATTCCCAGACGGGGTGGCTCTTTGATTCTGAACATTTTCTGAAACTCGTGGTTCTTTGGTTCTGAATTTTTTCATATACCTGGAATGAGTGGTTCTGCGTTTCTGAATTTTTTCAAATACCTGAAACTGGCAGGTATTACAAAAATCAAATACTCTCCTCACACTGGTGTTAACCTGAATTGAACCATACAACAGACAGCATAGGAAACCTCATTATAATTGTATGGATAGGTAGTCATTTTGTGTGGAGGAAGCTACCAAAAGTTCCCTCTAACTTCACATTTCAAAAAAGCTCAAAGAAAATATAAATTACTATCAATAATTGCCCATGACTCTTTTTTTTGTTTGCCATGCCTCCCACTACCATAGTACCTTGGTGGATTCAGCACATGAATGTTGAATAATTAATTTAATTTAAGTTTCCTGGTTCAACCCTTAGATGTTTAATTCTGAAATTTTTGACAATAAGAACTAAATATATTGTAAGGTGCAATCATTTCAAACAGATTGAACTGTCTTAGTGATCAGGTGGACCTTAAGTTGATATTCTCCATTCAGGACAACCAGAGTTTAAACTCTACAACTTGTTCTTCCAAATTTTGACAGAATACAAAATAAATTTATAACAATTTTGGCACATCAAAAAATAATTTAATTTATGCTGAAGCTGCCAAGGTACTAGTGTGATTCCCTCAGGCTCATCTCTTTAAGGTAGGCATGAAAAATTCCACTACAATCTTGGTGCATTTTAGCCCAAAGGTGATGGCTTAGTGGTGTAGCCAACATTGGTCTATTCCTGTTTCTGATAACCGCCCAACACTAGTATAAACTGCCCCCAAAGGACAACAGACCAACTGAAGAGATTCAATAAAGCCAGGATGGCTTCTGTTTCATTTCTTGGTGTTGCCGACCAAGGCAAGGATATTGTGTTTAGATTCATTATAGAGTATAGAAGCTTAAGGGATTTTGGCCCCTAGGTAATAAAAGGTCTATTTTTATATGAGGATTTTTGAAAAATCATATTTTGGCTTCTGTTGAAACTTGAGATTAGTTATAGTATCTTGAAGGATTTTGGTTTCTGTTAGAGGATTTTTTGAAGATTATATTTTTGCATGGTGAAATATTTGAGTTTCCATAATTCTTCTTTTGCCTTAAGATACTTTTTCATGTAAATGGCAAGGCCACAGTGTAATACACCCCTTGTTGCTTGATTGGGATACAATCATTGCGAGTAGATTTGATCTGGTGGATGCCATATATTATTGTCAGGGCTTTTGGGGCTTTTACAGTGATTGATGCATGAAAGAAGAAGTTGCAAGTGCAAACTTTTTCAAATGATGGAACAAAGTGGGAGGGAGAGAGAGAGAGAGAGAGAAAGAAAGAAGAGACATTGTCTTCTTCAAAATTCAAAACTCACTCTGAGTAGCAAGGACAAATCAACACTCTGATGTGTTTCAAAACTGACCACATTGGAGGACTAAATTCTTAGGTTTAGGAATTCAATGACAAAAAGTTTTGGAGGAAAGCAAAAGCAAAGTAAACAAGACAAAGAACAATTCTCAGTATCCCTAGCTTGTGCTGCCACTTCAGTTTGTCTAAGCACAAAGAAGATTCACAAATTGTTTCTCAAAAATGGCCTCCAGTAGACTCAGTAACATTCCCCATACTCGAAGTTGGGTGGTAACTTAGATGAATCTCATTGCACTGTTCAGATTCATCCCCTTTATCAAGGCCAGAGTGAACTGAAATCCATCAGCACAACATCCATTGGAAGCCTGTTTTTATGACTCAGTTGTGGATGAACCCGTACTGAGTTCCCCTCGCATCTCACCTTGGTAACTTATCCTGTAAAGGATAGGTCCCATAAGTAGGTAGGATAATAAGTGACTACTAGAGAAATAGATGCATGTGACTACGAGGTAAGGGAATAGGTTAGGGCTGGTGAGTTGTTACTAGGTAGATAACAAGGCAATCACAAACACGCTGGCCCTGCCAACAAATAAGATGTTGTACATCTACCTACAGTGTCCACACTCTGAACACCAAAACAATCCATTCCAATCTAAACAGTCTAAACACTCTCACCAAAGAAACCGGTTCGCCTGATGTGAAACTGGTTCTAATAAGGTCAAACTTCCACACTTCCACAAGTTCCATCCAATGTGATAGTCCCTGTCCCTGTGGGGGCAGGGCCCAATTAAAACAGAAACTGAGTGGTTTGAGCTAACCACTCTGGTTTAGCTCAAGGAATTGGAACCCAATGATAAAAAGTTTCCAGTCCACCCACCATCTGTACCTCATGGTGAATTAATGGCTGTTGGGTCACTCTAGCCATTAATCTAGAGGTGCCACACACAATAAGCTCCTAACTTGGGGGCTACAAGTAGCATGCAAAGTCCAGAATTTTGGACAATGATTTGGAACCTGATGACGTGGACTATCCAGTGTTGGTCTGGTATAGAGACCTACAATCAGGGTAGCCCAGCTGGTAACCGAACACTTAAGCACTCAGAGTAAAATAGCAGCCAATCAAGTGTTTGGCTCGTCCTAGTGCTCCAAGAATTTCTGTAAATCTGCTCTGGGCACATCGATACCCACTTAGATCACATCAAATGGTTGAGAAATGACGGAGATATGCCCATTCAAAGTATGGGTCCTTTAAAAGCTGGAAAAGGTATAAAGCAAACACATGGGTGACTGATCAGCAAACACATCACATTGCACGATCAATCTTCAATATGCTAACAAGTGGACAACATGAAGCTTGTTTTCAAACTAGATAGATTCCAACACCATTACCTTTTTCATACAAAACAATTCATCAAGCATGAAGGGCCAAGATTAAAATTTTCAAAACTGAGACCAATCAATAGTCATAGCGAATAAGTTTGTTCCATTAACCTTAATTTTCTAAACTAGAATGGGCGCCACAAACTTAAGGTTTAGTTTCTCTCCTATGCACTGCAACAAGAGTTTGTTGAGTTTGTTCTTGTTCAATGTCGTTGGAGACACTAGTGTCGTTGAGGCGCTCCTTCCCTTGGTGTGCTTTGTGGTTTCTATGTTGGACCAAGGATCTTTCTCAACATATCCCGGAATCATTGCCAAGCTTGCAATTCCTTTCTACATTTCTTTCTACTCATGGGACCTCACTAACCTTTTGTCATGTGTGTGTAGGCTATGAAACAAAGGACAATTGCAGGCTTTGGAGTTTTTTTGTTATCTCTTCTTTCCACATTGTGTTTGAGTTTTTGGGTTGCAAGTTTTCGTTGGTTGTAGGTGCTTTTCTAGTTTGAACTTTTCAGTCTCATCCATTGCAAGTTGGTGTTGTTTAAGCACCCTTTCTCTCTCCTCTCTATTACAAGATGTCATGGGGGTGCACGTGCCCTCTCCCCTCTTCTGAAGGTTTTTCTCTTTCCCTAGCCATCACTTTTTCTCTTTCTCCCCTCTACTGAACCTTTCTTTTCTCCTTAGTCATCACTTGTTCTATTTTTCTTCCCTCAGTCAAACCTTTTTTCTCTCTCCCTAACCATCACTCTCTCTCTCTCGTTGGTGTTGAAGTTCTTTTTTTTCTATGCGTTGAAGCTCTATTTTTCTCTTGTGCATTGAAGTTCTTTCTCTTTTTCCCTAGAGTTGAGGCTCTCTTTCTTTTTCCCTAACATTGAAGCTCTCTCTCTTTCTGTTACAACATATTCCGGGGGTGTGCACACTCTTTCCCTTCTGCCGAATATATATATATATATATATCTCCCCCTAGCCATCTTTCTTTCTCCTCTCTATTGCAACATCTCCCAAACTTGCGTGTGTTGTTTCCCTTCAACAAAAGTCCTTTCTATCATTCTAGCCATCGCTCTCACTTTCTCCCTAGCGTTGAAGGCTTTTGTCTCCTTTCTATTGCAGAGCACCTCGAAGGTGCATGCACTCTCCCCTCTATCGGATCTCCCCCTCTCTTTGGCCATAGTTTTTTTTTCCTCCTTTTTGTTGCAACGCATCCCAAGGGTGCACACACTTTACTGCAACACATCTAAAGGGTGCAATTCTTTTTATCCCCTTTACCGAATCTCCATTTTTCTCTCTAGCCATCATTTTCTCTCCTTTTTGTTGCAATGCATCTTGGGGGTGCACTCTTTCTCTCCCTTCTATTGAATCTCTCTCCCCCCTTTATTGAAGCTTTCACTCTCTCCCTAGCCATTGTTCTATCTTTTTCCCCCCTCTGCAAAATTTATCTTTCACTCCCTTTTGTTGAATCTCTCTCTCTCTCTCTCTCTCTCTCTCTCCTTTCAGTTACAACACATCTATGGGTGCACTCTCTCTTTCCCCTCTGCCAAAGCTCTATTTTTCTCTCCCTAGCCATCACTTCCTTTCTCTCTCCCCTTTGTTGAAGCTCTTTCTTTCCTTGGCCACTCACTCTTTCTCCCTAACCATTGTTTTCTTTCTCTCCTTGGCCATAATTATTTTGCTCTCCTTAGGCCAAGGCTATTTCTCTCTTTCTTTTCCTTCTATCCAAGCTCTCTAAACTACAACCTCTTTATTTTTATCTCTTATATCTATTGCAATTATCCAAGCTTGAACTAGAGCTTTGCTCTTTTCATTCAGTCTCAATTATCCCGAGCTCCACCCATTCACTATCTATATTTTATTCTTGGCTCTCCCCCACCTCTTGTTATAACCCCCCACCCCCCACATCCTACTGCAACTTGTAGCTCATTAATCAATGGAAGGCTAGGGTAACCTTGTTGAAACATGGCCTTTTGCAAGCATCCTTGCCTTTGCCCTTGTTCTAATTTCTAATTGTGCAACTGTTGAAATGCCCATGTTGATGCCTCTATACCCTATAGGATGGGCTCTAAAACCAACTTGGAAGTTTTGGTGAAATTTATTACCTACTTCTTTAATTACAAATGTTGACTAGGCTCAGTTGAAATTTGCTCCATGTCATTTCTCAACTAGCCTTTGAATTGTTCTATCTACAACACTTTGTGAATTTGTTACACGCCTTTTATTTGTTTCTTCCCTATCCTTTCTCCTTTGTTCTCTTATTATTTCTGCTACTTCTTTGTCCATAGTTTTTTGTTGTAAAATCTACAAATATTCATCAAAAGTAACAACATGGGATTGATTATAATTAATTAATGGCTCTTTGTCATGTGTTTTTGTTATAGGAAAATGCAAGAAGGACAACAAATTTTGAAGGAAAATTGTCACTGGAACTCTTTAGAATGAAACAACTCCTTTTTAGATGCATGTAGGTGTTTAAAATTCAAGCTCAACTAATTAGGTTTCATTAGTTACTGGGGTAGGAAAATAACTAGGTTACTTTCACAAGGTTGAATTACTTTCGTTACTTATCTTAGTTTGGTTATTTGTGGTTTGGTCTTTTTGTTAAATACCTTGGTGTTGATGGTTTGGTTCTCTTTTCTTCATTACACAAGTTTGTGTATTTCATGTGACAAGAACCTTGGAGAGTTCTTGATGTTGTGTTTTGTGTTGTGAACATTATGTTGTAGTTTCCTTTCAATAAAGATTTATGTTT
>Ga0116231_10011518_pt1 | contig 13542 bp, 13 predicted proteins | sample S1TSphgellanicum_2_FD_89695 | JGI IMG/M metagenome (GOLD analysis project Ga0116231, IMG submission 89695) | Host-associated microbial communities from peat moss isolated from Minnesota, USA - S1T2_Fd - Sphagnum magellanicum MG | ecosystem: Host-associated > Plants > Peat moss > Unclassified... | reverse complement strand
TTGTAATTTAATTTCGAGAATTTTTTTTTTCGCATCTTTTTTTTTAATTATTCCTTATTTAAAAAAAAAATTTGTTTTTTTTTTTTAAAAAAAAAAAAAAAAAAAAAAAAAAGCAAAAAGCACAATGGACGTTGCTCCGGAGGCTTGGCACTTGGCTGCGGAAGCCTGACACAACAGCTCTCATAAACATGCAGCTTTGACGTAAGGAGCCACATAAACACAGTCAGGAGGAGTGAGCTACAAATTCCATAACTTATTATCTTGACAACATATGTTGATGTGAGCTCCTTGCGAACAACAATAAGAAAAAAAACCATTTAAAAAAAAAAATGCATACGTTTTTCTGTGAGCAGCAAAAACCCTCGCCTCAAAGTGTTGCAAATTTTTTTGACCAAAAAACGAAGTGAAGAAGAAGAAGAAGAAAATATCAGTTCTTTTCTTCACTTTTTTCCGTCCTCCTCTTGTTCTTAAAACTTGCTAAACTTTCAAAAGAAAACAAATGAAACAACCACACACATAGCTTGGAACTTACTCGAAACTTGAAAAGAGGTAGCGTTGCAAAGCTCGACAAGTTTGGAGGAGTTCCTTTCAAATGGCGCCGACAGTGGTGAGAAAAATGCGATGCAACAATAACCAGGGGGGGCGGGAAATGTGGTTATAGGTAGGTAGGAGGGGGTGCTAAACTGTAGTGAACCCACCCTAACCAGGGTTGAAGTTCATCCCATTTCATCTTACAATATTTTTTTGGATGGTGTATTGGTGGTAGATGGGTCATGTACTCATGAGCCCAACCATAAAGATATAAATCCTTGGTAGTCAGTGGGGCCAGTCACCATACACGCAACAGGCTGAATTGTTTTTGTTTCAGGGTAGGGGTATTTTCTTAAATTTTGTGTTCCCAATGTGTTCCATATGGTTAGCACAACCCATTCCATCAAGTTTGGAATTGCTATCTCTTATGTTCCCAATTTATCCCCCAAGTTCCCAATGTATTTCAGATAGCACTACAATTTAAACCCATAAGCTTTGCCAAGGTTCTATTGTAACTGATGTAGGTAGCCCAGAGGGGAAGGTCACAATATATCTACTTTGGGAGAGCTCACAGTTGGATCAATTTCTTTAGCGGTGGGCCAATCAAGGAAGCCCATCAACCCAAAAATTAAATTGTGAGTCGAGTCCCCCGAGTTGGCATCAGCATGTCAGGACAATGAGTAAGGCCCAAACTATTTGAGCTGGAGGCTGGAAGGAAAAATAAAAGTGTTTAACAGCCTACCAAGTTGCATGGTTTCTTGCCAGAACAATGCAAAGGTGAAGAGGTGCACAAGACGACATGCAAGGGAGGTGCTGGACAGAATACGGGGTAATTAGCTGGGATGGTTATTGCACCAGGCGCCTTTACCAGTGATCACTGAAACCATGTTCTAACTAGGGGGCTTGAGTGACCCAGCACCTTCCAGTGCACCATCCAAAAAATCCCGTTCTGGGATTTCATGGATGGGATGAAGCTGTTCCCCAGGGGTCAGTTTACTTGTCAGTAGTTTTTATTTTTCTTCTTTTTTGTTTTTTTTTTCCCTGAGACTTTTTTTTTTGGAGCTCACTGGTTTTCTTCCCGGGCTCATTTTGGTTTAAATTTTTTTGGGCTGCCACCCTAACGACCATTGTTTTTGGGGGGAAGCCCTACCTACCCCTCCAACCTACCTCCCTTCCCGCCCTTCCTCTTACCAGCCCATCCACCTCCATCATTCTGCGCAAGCTCCTCTCCATGGCCAACGCTCCAGATTCAGTGTGACCAGGCTTTAGGGTTGTTCAGGGTTTAGAGCTGATCAGAGGAGAAACAAGGGGAGGAGCTTCTTAAGCACAATTTTAGCATCCCTTGACACCTTATCCTAGGTCAATCTCTTTATCCCCTTGGAGATTTTTAAAGGGGGGAGTCACAAGTTCTCTGCTCACTTTTAATCTTTTAATCTTTTGATTTCTGACTTCTTACTCTAAGGATTTTTTTCCCCCCTTCCTCTTATCCTACAACAAGAGAGAAAGGTACCACCGGATGGTGTCCAACCTAGTAGTATCCTTCTCTTCTAAAGTTTCTTCCTTCTTTACCTACTACCCTTATGCTCCTATTTTAGGTTGCTATAAACAATCATTTCTTTCTTCGTTCTTGGCTACTCTTCCTACCTCAAATTAGCCTAACCTGCTTTTGATTAGGAAAGTTAAGATGAATAAGGAAATTTTGGGTTAAGCTTGAATCTAAGGGATTAGGTTAAGAGGTATGCCATCATCCTATTGGAGCTTAAGGGGGTGGCTTGGTTAATAAAAGGGGAAGGTAGGTTGGCCGCTTGAGAACAAGGTCAAATTTCTTGTCCTTGTTCGAGACCAGCTCACCTCGCTGGATAAGAAGGTATGGATAGAGGGAAGGAGGCTTCTTAGAAGTTTCTAAGCAATTAACGTTTCGGTAGGGAATCACTAGTGGAACCTCCAAGGAGTTGAGAAGCAAGAAATCGGTGTTGACTTCTTTTTCTCCTTCTTGAGTGATGAATGGAACGTGGGAAGGAGGTTGTGAAAAGGAGGGTGTGATGATGGTAGAGGCAAGGGATCGTAACAATCATGAGGAAGCAAAGAGGATGAAGGTGAGAGGCCACAACATCATGAACCAGCCAACTTCTCAAGGAGTGGTCAAATCAACATTTGTTGAAAATGGAGGCTAAATCTTCAAATAGTGGTCGTTGTGGCAACATAGGGGGAGGAATGCATGAGCATGGTGAGTGGGAAATGGCTAGTGGAAATCAAGCAAAAGTACTTAGAGTTGTTGGAGTAAGGGGGCTAAGGATAAAAAAGGGGAGGAAGTTGGAGTTCATGGGGGGGGAGGACCTAGGAGCAAACAAATAATGGTCTACCTTCTTACAAAAGCAAGAGAACAAAAGCAAGAGAACAAGATATAAACAAGAAGCAAGGTTGTCTTAAGATTGATAAATCAAGGGGGTTCGTTTTCCTTGTGGTTAGTATTAAGGGTTCTAAAGTAGTAGATAGGAGGAGGTAGGATTGCAATGAAGTGGGAAAGTTTATGGAATAAATAAAACTGAATTAAAGATGGGAATGGAACACAAAATTATGTTATAATTTCACTTTGAATGATGTGAACTATTTTGGTGTGTAATAATTTTTATAACCTTTATGAAGTGACCTTTGTATGAATAATTCTCGTTCAGGGTGACAATAGGTTAAGGAGGGTTGTAGGGAAAAGTAGTTAAGAACGTAGAGGGAAAGGGTTGTTTGTAGTAACTTGAAATAGGAACATATAGGTAGTAGATAAATAAGGAAGAAACTTTAAAAGAGAAGGATATTACTAGGTTGGACACCACCTAGTGGTACCCTTTTCTATTGTTGTAGGATAAAAAGAAAGGGGGAAAAAAAATCCTTAGAGTAAGAAATAAAAAATCAAAGGGTAGAAGGATTAGAAATGGGCAGAGAACTTGTGATTCTCCCCTTTGAAAATCTCCAAAAAGGTAAGGGGAGTGACCCAAGATAAGGTGTTAAAGGGTGCTAAAATTGTGTTTAACATCTTTTTAGCGACGGGGAATATTAGTGATAGTTCCCCCCAAGTCACAATTTTGCTGAAAAGTCAATAGAATTGGACAAGCAACATATAAACGTAGTTATACTAAACAAAGAACTTGGATAAATATGATAATAATAGTTTTCTGGGATTTGAGAATGTAGAGAAATGGGTAAAAATACATTAAATTCCAATTGCTAAACCTTCTAATTAAAAAAGGGTGATGATTGGTGATGGATGAGGCAATGTTAGGGGAGCCTAGCCAAGGAGCACACCTACATGAGAGGGAACATATGCAACATATAAGGGAGGCAACTAATCAAATAGTCTTTGAAGGGGGTCCCAAGATCAAGGAAGAGGAGTTCTTGCCTATGACTACTGGTGACATTCGCCCCAACAGTGAAATACCATTGACCCCAAGGAGGCTAATTGGAGGCAATATATGGCTTCTTGGGGGACCCCTACACAACTACCAACAATAGTAACACATGCCCCACAGGTGGAGGTTCCACCGGAAAACACCATCCTGCACCAACCTACCCAGCAACCCCCCACAATCCAACCCAATTAGGGTTTAGCAATTCAATACTTCATGGCTAATACCTCGATTGGATCCCATTCATCTTCCATAGCCACCTAACATTCTAGTATTATCCACCCATAGGAATGGGTAACCAACCTAGAAAAAACATGGAATGGGTGAAATACAAAGAAAGGGGAGATCTCCATTCCCATGTAAGGTTGTTTGAGCGAACATGTTGGGCAAATGGGGAGTGCACCAAACAAGACAAGTTAAGATTATTTCCTTGCACCTTAAGAGGAAACGCCTTTGACTGGTACTCCAAGTATGAAAACAACTTCCCCACAAGTACATGGGATGAATTAAAGGCTACATTTGGGTGAAGGTATCGAATGGTCAAAATGAATGAAAGGTTTTACCAGAAGATGTGCACAATTCACATGGGTCGTGAAAAAGATCTAGAGATTTATTATGAGCGGTTGATCAAGCTTAATAATGTTTTTGCTCCTCCCTAAGTTCAAGATTCATTTTTGAAGGAAATATTCTGAACTGGGTTGTGGAAAAAACTAAAAACCCTCATATCATGTATGCCTAGGCATACCTTGGAAAAAGTGATGGAATCAACTAGGCAAGTAAAAGATGACATGACTAGTGATAGGTCTAGGACTAGGAGGAAACATTAGAATTCGACTTCATCTTCTTTGTCATCTACATCTTCATCAAAAAAGGAAGAAATTAGATCCCGAAAGGACAAAAAAAAGAAAAAGACAAAGGAGTAAGCCAAAACAAGTGAAGAGAAGGCCATAAAATAGGAAAGGTTGTTATTGGTTGAAGCTAGGATAAGACTTTAAGAAGAACAAAAGGGCCTTGGAGGAGAAGATCCGAACGGCCATGGAATTACCTACATTGAACAACTTTCAAAACCAAGTCTACTATGTGCATTACAAAGGAGAAGGACATTTGTTAGCTAATTGCAAGAATGTTAAACAAGTTATGTGCCACATATGCTAGAGGTCAAACCATAGTATGGAGACGTGTCCATATAACCCCCGATCAAGCCAATTCGAGGAGACACCCTTTCCTAGGACTAATTAGGTACAACCATAAGCAGTTTATCATTTTTCTTCACCCACCATCTCAATGTATCCTTCGTCACAAACCATCGTGCCATTTCTTACAATATATGCCCAATAGTCTTTTTTTAACAACCCTACCTTTGACACAATCTCGACTTCGTCTTCTCCTATCCAGCCAACAATCAATGCTCTACCCCCCACAACCTATCCAACACCACAAGTTAATTATCCCTCGCATTTACCACCCTACCCACCACCAACCTTTGGTAGACAAAGATAAGACCCAAGTTTAATTAGACGTTTCACCTCTAATCAACTAGGCCACATGAAAAACACTTGCCTTAATTGGCTTCGACCAAAGGACAAGGCCACCCCACTCAACCAAAAACTAGGGGGGGTTGCATTAACTTTGTTAGCTTGCAAATAGATTCACCAAAAGAGGATGTGGAAAATTGGGAGCCAATGGTTGTAGTAGCCACCATAAATCAAATATGGGCAAGGAAAACACACTTGAGCCCACTTAGAATAACTCATACCCAATCCATTCTATTGCACCTACACAATGGCATGAAGACCAAAAACTAGGCCTGGAAATGATGGTTTTTTTATCATGAACTATAGGTAGGATTGTTGGAAGATTTACCAACACCTTTTGAGGGTAATGGGGGGCCTGACCAAATAGGGCTCATGGAGGATGACAAATTTGAGGCAAGGAATCCACTACCCTTAGATGACGGGTTCCTAGATGCCTTGGGTCCAAATGACTTTGGTTTGAAAGGGTTGTTTGGCGAATGGCCTCCCATGGAAAAAAACACTTGGTTGCCCTTGTAAGCAACTTGAAAAACAACTTTTAAAAAACTACAACATATCCTGCATTAATTATCAGGTACTTACTTAACCAAGAATCCAAGGGTGTAGTTGACCACAAGGTAGGACAACTAACACCTATGTGTACCCATAACCAACAATGGTTGGAAACTAAGGTAATGATTTCATTAGGACAACTATTGAAATTAGCCCCAAGTCTAGTTGACTACCTAGCTCACCATGCACTTCTATGTCATGAAGGGGAACCATAAGATGAAGAGGAGGTAGGTCTTTACTAGGCCACCTCTATGGACACTCAAATGCCCATGATTATTGTCAAAGTGGCAGGACATAAGGTGATAGGCACCCTAATTGATGGAAGGTTAAGAATGAATATTATTATAAATTCCTTCCGACTACAGTTAGGTTTGCAAGGAATGTATCCTTCCCCCTTTTAGGTTAAAATGGCATATCAACAACGTGTCCAACCCATGGGGACTTTCAAGAATCTCCTTATTCGAATATCTAGCTTGGAATTTCTCATTATTACAAGAGTACCTCGAATGGAAGGACTTAACAATGAATATTCCATGTTACTCAGTAGACCATGGTTACAACAATTTAAGGTCCATCATGATTGGAACACAAACTTGCTTTCCCTATCCATTTCAGGCAAGACAATAATAGTCCCTATCGACCTAGTCTTTTTAGTCAAACCATGCCACCAACCATTAGCACTTCCAATGTATGATTAAATGGTGGGCTTGATGGATGAAGAGGAAGATTGAGTATTAAGGACACACCTGAAATTATAACCCATTGTTGAATTAGATATGAGGAACATTCCTAACTTGGCAGAATGTTACAAGGCCAAGAATCTAATAAAGGGTGGTTAGACAACAAAACCTATTAGGTTGGTTACCATGAATGAAGACCACCCGAAGGTATATCCTAACCATTTTCATATTGTTAAAGAAGGGTTGGTGGATGTATATGAAAAACCTGCCAAGGAATAGGTGAAAGGTCATACCATTTTGGGATGGAATTTAACACTTGAAGAACATGTTACCCACATTAATCTAGGAAGTCCAAAGACTCCACAATTAGTTCGAATTAGTTTTGAAGCTAGTGATGAATTTTTTAGAAGAGCGAAAGCCTTTTTTTGCAAGTATAAGGATGTGTTTACTTGGAATTACCGCAATATGAGGGGCATCCTTCCTTCCATTTGTGAACACCGTATAGAGCTGGAGGAATGAGCTGCCCCATTCCATCAACAATGGTACCAGATGAACCCCAGCTATGCTAGTAAGGTACAAGAAGATCTAAACTGTTTGCTAGACTCTGGATTCATTGTTCGTGTAGATTTAACAAAATGGTTGTCTCCCATTGTGATTGTGCCCAAAAAGAATGGGAAGTTATGCATTTACGTAAATTACAAATGGTTAAACTCTCTCACAAAGAAAGACCCATACCCTCTCCCATTCATTGATGAAGTTTTAGACTCCATAATTGGAAAAGAATTATACTCATTCCTAGATTGGTTTAACGGTTACAATCAGGTTAAAATTTGAGTAGAAGATAAAGAGAAAACCACATTCATCACAAAGTGAGGAACTTTTGTGTTTATGGTAATGCCCTTTGGGTTATGTAATGCTCCAACCACCTTCCAGTGGGCGAATATTGAAGCTTTTAGGAAATGTATTGGGAAATTCATGCAAGTTTTCCTAAATGATTTTATAATTTACGAGAAGGTAGCTAACCACTTGCACTTACTCGACAAATGTCTCCACTAATGCCAAGAAATAAGGATTAGCCTTAACCCAGAAAAATGTAGTTTTGTTGAAAACTAAGGCCAGATCTTCAAGTAGTGGTGGTTGTGGCAACACATGGGGAGGAATGAATGAGCATGGTGAGTGGGAAGTGGTTGGTGGAGGTCAAACAAAGGTACTTAAAGTTGTTAGAGTAAGGGGGTTAAGAATTTAAAAAAGGAAGAAGTTGGAGTTTGTGGGGGCGAGGGGACCTAAGAGCAAGCAAACAATGGTTTGCCCTTTTACAAAAGCAAGAGAACAAGATATAAATAGGAAGCATGGTTGTCTTGGGAGTGAGAAGTCAAGGGGGTTTGTTTTCCTTGTGGTTAATACTATGGGTTTTAAAGTAGTAGATAGGAGGAGGTAGGATTGTAATGAAGTGGGAAAGTTTATGAAATAGGTAAAATTGAGTTAAAAAAGGGAGTGGAGCAACTCCTGGTTAAAAGAATTATGTTGTAACTCCACTTTGAATGATGTGAGCTATTTTGGTGTGTAATAATTTTTACAACCATTATAAAGTGACCTTTGTATGAATAATTTTGGTTTAGGGTGGTAACGAGTTTAAAAAGGTGGTAAGGAAAAGTAGCCAATAACGAAAAGGGAAAGGATTGTTTGTAGTAACGTAAAATAAGAGCATACATGTAATAGATAAATAAAGAAGAAACTCTAGAAGAAAGGGATACTACTAGGTTGGACACCATTTGGTGGATCCCTTCTCTATTATTGTAAGACTTCTTCCAATTGGCCTTTGTCCAAGGGCAAAACAAGTCACTTCATTCGGGGTTGGGTTGGTGTTTTCCAAATCACCCTTAGGCTCCTTGTCCTTGGATCCATCTTGCAACCCCATCCACTTATCCAGCTGGGACTGGAGGTCTTAGATTTGGGTGCAATATGGGGCTACTTTAGCCTAGAGAGCCTTGGTTAGGCTATCTTTCATGGAGCTGTAGGATTTAGTGGTAATTAGTTTACCTATCCGAATAAAAAATTTAGAAAATCGGATCTTGGGTTCATCCAGAACCCATTGATCCAATGCATCATCATAACCTTGGGGTGGTAGGGGTTTATCCTTGAGGGTTTGGTGGGCTTGTCATTCATTTTCCAAAGCTTGCCATACCCCCTTCCAACTCAACCCCCCTTTGGACCAACTCCTCCAAGTTTGGACCTGATTATCCAAGATCGATTTAGCTTGATTTGTTGTGGACAAAAGAAGTTTGGTCGTCTTCACCCTTTGGGATAGCTCAATGTAGTTGGTGAAATGATGCGCTTGTGTCCCTTCCAACTTGGCCACCTACTTCTTTGAAACCAATACCCAAGCTTGAACCTGCTTTAAGGTGTCACAAAATGCATCCTTTTTCGCCACCACCTTACGGACCCCTCCCCACTCTAGAACCCACTTCATGGCCTCATCCAACCCGAAAGACATACTATCCCTTGTCCAAGGACATCCTAGTGTAGGGGAAGGGTTGTCCTTCCCTTTTGATTCCCACATCAAGTCATCTGAAATGGTGACTTGTGGGATATATCTTTTAATTGTCCCAACCCCAACATGAACCTTTTGAGCTGGGATTTTTTCGAACAACAACTTGTTCGGTTCAGGGCTATTTGCCCCTTTGCCCCCTTTCGTAGACTTGGATAAACTATCATCCCCTTTAGAGGAAAGTTTTGAGGGATCTTCAGTTAAACCCATTTCCAGTTTATCTTGGGGGGTTATGGTAAGCGTGTTGTAGCAAATGGTGGTGAGGGTTGGACCCACATAGGTTACAAATCTCTTTCGGACCCCCTTTTGTAACTGAATCATTTCGGAACACATCCGTTACTTTAAAAGCTTTGCCCAGTCCACCTCTATCCCCCCCCTCAACTTGAAGGATATTAGTAAATACATAACAAGCCACATGGTTCAAGGTTTTCCAAAGGCATAATGGTTCCAACAACCTTTTGAAATGTAGCTGGTAAGAAGGGGTGGCTTCACTTACTGGCCATTTGAATTTTGAGGAGTAGGAATCAATAGGGAACAAGTGTCCAAGATCTCACATAACAGGGTTTTTCGAGAGACTATGGTTGTCCCGTCCTTAAATTGAAAAACCTTTAACAAGATTTCATGTGACAAGGTGAACCCTTGACCGAGCATCCTAGAACTAGAAGTCCCTTCATCCCAATTGCAAACAAATTCCCGAGCAATCTCCTTATGACAGACATCCCAATCCTATTGGTAAAAGGATGTTGATCCTACCTTCTTTACCTAGGAAAAATCCTTGGCCACTTTCCATTCCTCCATGTGAACCATTTTGAAAGAATAAGAGGTGACCCCTAACCTAATCAATAGTGAAAACCCCTTGAGGGATTCAAGGCAAGGTTTTTTAAGGTTGGGAGTGTGTGAGTTTGGGGAAGACCTACAAGCCTTTTTGGCTAGTTCGATGCCCTTGCTCTTGGTCTTCATAGTTGGACACACTTACAATGACTCTTGAAACACAAATTTTAGAAATTCTCAACAAGGAGTATCTCTTGGAAGTGCTTGGACTTCTTAGGTTGGATTGTCTCTAGACCTTCCCTTATTGATTAATTCGACCTGGGGGACCTCTATGCCTTTTCTAATTCTTTTTAGTTTTGTGCAAACCTTGAAATCATAGAAGCCTTTGTGGGGCTTTGTGGGACAACAAGATGTTCATTGCCTCTTACTTCAACAATTGAACCTCCACAACACGCCTCATTGGTTGGGAGTGCTCGATGGTTGTGAACCATCGCAACATTTGATGGCAATGTCGAATGTTGCTACAAAACCCCACACCCCCACTTTTCACTGCCCCTCAAAACTTCAATGTTCATATCCCCCCTTCTTACCAAACCCCCTAAACTTCTACATTTGCCCCAACCTCCTATTTGTCATCTCTTGAACCAAAACCCGCCATCGAGTTTTTCCATGCACAACGCAGTGGGGTCGAAAAGCTCGATGCCCCTTGGCAATGGAAACGTTTCTAATTCCTCACCTTGGGTGGGGTTCATTGAATCTTGATTTCCTCTGTGCTCCGACCATGCCCAAAGCTCTATAGCTTCAGGTTTCTGGTAGCTTAAAAAACCTTTAGCAATGTTGCCAAAGGTTACAAAGCCCCACCCTTTTTTCCCACTTTTTACTAGGCACTATCGCATGTAAAATGTTGTGGCAATGGCAAGGGCTTCGGCTTTCCAATTGTTTACTAAACATTGCCAGGTGCGGAGCGTGTTGGCGATGCCAAAAACATGGGTGCTTTGGGCACTTTTAACAACATCACCATGGTTTGCACTAAGCTTGTGGGAGCTTTTTGCATTGGCATGAACCATAAAAGCTTTGTGGATGGTGTATACATGCACCTTCAGGGAAGGTCGCATAAGGAACTAAAGGTGTTGGAAGTATCGCAACTTGGTGTCGAGTTAAGTTGGTGCGCCCGCCCCTTCTTAGCTTAAGCAGGGTTCTTAAAATGTTGTCCACCCCCTCCTCGTTGCAAATATTTGAATAAGGTGGAGCTCCCTCCCAAAAGCCCCTATTTATAGTTTTTCCCTTTGTCCCCACTGCATTGCACCCAAACCTTCCCCATTTTTCAACTGAACCTTAATTCCTCCTTCTTGAAAGGAATCCAAGGTTCCCTTGTGTGTGTATGAAGGTGTTTCAAAACCAAGGGGGGAGGGAGGGTTCGGATGGTAACTAGGCTTTAGGGTTAACTCCTCTTCTCCTTGGGGGTAAGGTGGTAAGTTTTGGGAGGAGAAAAGGTAACCATGGGGACGTTGTTGGTTGGTCATAATGATTTACCCCTTGTAGTTCTTCACGGGGTCTTTCATGGTAAAAGTAGGTTGAAGGATACTTAACCTGTTTGCTAGGCCCGTGGATCTTGTAAAAGTTAAGGTACAATGCCCTCCCCTCACGATCTTCCTCTAGTGGTGGTTCCCTATTACTTGGAAAATGACAATTTGCTCCTAAGTTGGGTGGCAATTTAGTAACCACTACTGTATGGGTAATCTCTACGTCACTAACTAGGATAAACCTTGTGAAATAGAAATAGGCTATTTTTTCCATTGTTGGGTCTCCATTTTGGTGTATTATCGAGTGTTCTTGGTTGTTACCCCCATTATGGTTGTCATGAGTTGTTAACTTTTCCCCTTGTAGCTTTCCCCATATTAGGTAAGGTTGAAGCTTGTGAACATTAATTAAGAAAAGTTTTTCTTCATCCAGACTCCCTAGCAAAATTATATTATTACCTAAGATGTTCTAGATAATGTAAGGTCCTTTCCACAACAATTTAAACTTGCATGGCCTTATCTTTACCTCCTTTGGGTACCACATCACACATTGGCTTTCTATGAAGCTACAAGTCTTCCCTTGGCGGTTCTACAATTGCCTTTGCCTTTGAATGGTTTCGTTATTGTAGTTAGCTTCTTCTTTCCATTCATCTAGAAGATAAAGGTCTTCCATTGTAGTAATCAAAGCTGCCATCATACTATAATTCAAATTGCAACCCATGCGATAAGAAAGAACCAAGAACTCCAGTGGTAGCAGAGGTTGGAGACCATAAACTAGTTCAAATGGGGTATGTTTGGAGTTAATTTTGTAAGAGTTCCAATACACCCACAAGGTGGTTGGTAACTTGACATCCCAATTTGTGCAATGAAAGTTGATGATCTTCTTTAGAATACCCTCTAATACTTTATTTATGCTCTATATTTGCTCGTTCCTGTCATGACCCTAGCCTTGGGCTCGTGACCAAAGCAAGGGCATGGAAAGGTGCGAGTCGAAAATGTAACCCGAGAATCACATTTATATTCCCGGAATGCAAGAGAATGTGAAGGTATGAACCCACACATTTCGAAATGGACTCCCAAACACTAGTAGAAATTGGCCAAAATGTAACCACCCTATTTGCGACTATTAGTTATTTGCAACTACATTTGGACATTTTTGCAACTATTTCTTGTGTTGGTCATATTTGCAACTACAGTGCAACTAGTTTGTGATTATTTTGGAATTCATCCTTTCATGTGAACAACATTTAATTTAGTTTTCATTCAAGAAGAACAATTTATGTCCCATTAATTGCAAATGTGACCTATTTAGTTGCAACCCTAAGAATATACCCTATGAATTTTAAGGAATATAATGGTGTATATTAAAATAATTAACCTAGCCTAGGTTTTAATTATATTATTAGATATTAAAAAATTAGTACATTAAATATGAAAATGTAAGACAAAACACCTTGTTCATATACTTTTCAAGATGAAAATGAAAGCTAAAACATATGGGATAAAAAATTTAGTTGTAAGTCCAATGGATAGGACTCACAATTATTAATTTTTTGGGTTGATGGACTTCTTTGATTGGTTAATCATGAAAAAATGTGATCCAACTTTGAGCACTCTCAAAATAGATATATTGTTCACATCCCCTTTGGGCTAGGTGTATAAGTTACCATAGAACCTTGGGCAAAAATTATGGGTTAAAAGTGTGGTGCTATGTTGTAATGTGTTTCTTGGTTGGGCTGGTTGGCTATTCCCCTTGGCTTTTCCTTTCATCTTGTACTGGCTCTGTTTTGCAATGAATTTTTTCATTTGTGCAATTAAAAAAATTGAAAAAAAAACTTGAAAGAAAGAAAGTGTAGTGCTATGAGAAATACATTGGGAACTTGAGGAATAAATTGGGAACATAATATATAGCAATTCAAAACTTGATGGAATGGGTTGTGCTAACCATATGGAACACATTGGGAACACCAAAATTAAGAAATCCCCCCACCCCCAAACAAAAACAATTGG
>Ga0116231_10011516_pt1 | contig 13551 bp, 13 predicted proteins | sample S1TSphgellanicum_2_FD_89695 | JGI IMG/M metagenome (GOLD analysis project Ga0116231, IMG submission 89695) | Host-associated microbial communities from peat moss isolated from Minnesota, USA - S1T2_Fd - Sphagnum magellanicum MG | ecosystem: Host-associated > Plants > Peat moss > Unclassified... | reverse complement strand
GGGGCTTCATCAGTGCCAGCAAGAAAACTACCCATCATGACTGTAGATGCACCCAAAGACAATGCCTTAACCACATGTCCAGAATTGGCAATCCCACCATCTGCTATGATTGGCACTCCCATTGCATTGCCGACTGCAGCTGTCTTATAAACTGCTGTTCCCTGCAACAACAAAAAACCTTCTCCATTCAATCATTAGAGAATCACGAGGATTAAATCCATCTGATTTGTATGTTCTGGAACCAATTTCAGCTCTTGTGAGCAGCTGCTTGGTTGCTAGCTAGATAGCTTCAAGAGAAAAGGTAGAGAGGGACAGTTGGTTTCTTCAAGGGTATAGAAAAAGAAATTTACTTGTCCTCTTCCAACGGCGCAGACTTCCTGTGTTGTGCAAATGGAACCAGAACCCATGCCAACTCGCAATGCATCAGCTCCAGCTTCAATCAAATTTCTGACCTGGTATGCAGTCACCACATTACCAGCAATTACATCCAACTCTGGATGCACCTTCTTCACATACTCAATCATCTTTCACTGATATATGGAATCGCCTTGTGAGCTATCAAGAATTACAACATTGACGCCAGCATCCACGAGCAGCTGTAGTCGGATTTGATCACTCTCCCTGGTTCCAACTGCAGCACCCACAAGGAATTTGCCATCTGCACCCAGTGAGGAGAAGCCGGAATCTGGGTTCTGTCGATGTGCCTTCAAATCTGTCCTACAAAGCAGCTCGGTGAGCTCTCCAGTGTCAGTTACCAGGGGCAATAGACTCTTTTTACTCTCGATCAACACCCTTGACGCCTCCTCCAGACTTGCACCAGCAGGAGCTGAGATCATGTCACACAAAACATCAGATGTGTCACATGGCTCTAAAGTGACTAGCTTCCAAGGCTTGACGTAATCTATGGACACAAACACCTAGTGTTACATTAATACAGTGGCAACAGAAGCAGGAAAAATCCCTGACTTGCAAATGGACATTGTTGCGATGACTCATTGAGCGGATTGAATGCATGCTAAGAAAACCAATGACTATCCTACAATCAAAACCATGATTTCTATTTACATCCCGAACCTTGATTTCCTAAAACATTCGTTGCAATTGTCGTCTAGCGTTGCATAGGCAACATGAAGCAGTGACATGTTGGCTCTTAAAAAATTAACCACATTTATTGAAGCATTAGGAAGGATTACTCTTCAATTGTTCTTTTTGAATAACTTGTTTCAAACAAGCTCCAACCCCATCATGAAGGCCTTTCCCATGCCCTGTCCCCCAATGGTGCCACTCCATGGCACATCCAAATAGCAAGTCCTCACATGTGGGCAGGTTTGGGTACCTGGTTACATGAAACCAATTTCTGGCTCCCTTGAACTACGACACACACCCATCACTTTAGACAACATGCTTCTTGCGATAGAGGCCCTTACCAGTAAATGACCCCAATGTAGGTTAAAACATTTATGGGCAAACAAAGTATCATGTTTCCTATCATTAGAATAGTAGTATGGTATTATGTAAGGAACTGACAGCTCTTGGGATCATCTTGATTATAATTTGGATTCACCATGTATGTGATATGCACCAAAATAGTCATTTGGAAGTTGTACCAATGTCGTTCTTGTACTTCATTTTGCTTTTTAAAGCTATAAGTTTTTGCAAAATTTATTAAAGACGTTATTTCGCCCTCTTTCATTTGTCAAGACGTATAAGCTACATCTTGCCACTTTGCCACTTGGTCGTGCATCACAAATTTAACAAATTTAGGTGTAGCATATGCAAGAAACATTTTGGGGCTTGTCACCTTTGTTTCCAACCTTGTGACTTCTTTCGGTTCCCCATTTCTAGTCTTTCCAAACAAAGACTTTCTCAAACTTCCACCATTCTACAACATTGTTCATGGTAGGTTGCAATTCTTTTTTCACAAAGTGGCAAACAATGGAACCCACAAAATTGACATCTTCCTTGCACACATTCTAGTTTGAAAAACAAAACATTTGAAAGTTTTGGACATAAGTATAACTCCCATAGACTAGAATTCCTTTTGTACACATGATGGTGAGCTTGGCAAGTCAAACTCTCAACTACAACACTATTAGGAGGGTTAGAGCATACATTGTCATGGCCACACATACAAGGCTCATTGGTTGAATCCAAATGCACATGAGCTACCCTCATATTATTGAAGCCTAACTTGATTTCTACCATTTCCTGGTGATAACGACAACAACATGAGTTGAAATCCTTCAACTTTCACACAAAATATGGCTTCAATTTTTTGAAGGCAATGACGCCCACATGAGCATGTGGGTGTACAACTGTGAATCTAGTGTAAAAATCCAACTGCAACACACAACATTTAACATGTTAAATGACATCAAATGATTCCTAAAACTTAGTAGTACTGGATTGAGCCCTGTATGTTTATGTACCACTTGACTCAGGACTATATACATGTTTCCAAGACTATATGCACAAGTATCAGGACTAGATGTCCTTTTATTGATGGACCAAAGACTAATGTTCTTGATGTTTATTCATTAACTTCAATCAGAACCTAGTTCAAGGACTCAAAACTTTCAATCTATGGACTTAGGACTATATGTCCTTACATTGTTAAACCCAACATTTTGTGTTCTTGATATTTAAACAGTAGCATTATTAGCCTACTTGTTCAAGGACTTAGGACTATAAGTTTGGACACTGTTGGATTCATGACAACATATTAGGAATCTACAAAAGTAACTTAACAAATGCAAGGACTAATAATAGGACTTTACAACTATACAAGAGTACTTTGACAAATTGAAGGATCAATAATAGGATTTTACGACTATACAAGAGTACTTTGACAAATGTAAGGACTAAACCCATGACTATAACAATATGAAGGACTCACATTAAAAGGTTTAAAGGTCTAATAGGACTAAAGATGAAATTTCTAGACTTTGAAAGATTCTAGACAAAAATCAAAGACAATCCAAGACTTAGAGTTCCTCCAATCAAGGAAAGGAGGATTGAAGACAAAATGTTTAAACATTGTAGGAATCTGACTAATACAAGACTCAAATCCTTATTTGATATGTATAGACATTCTAACATGAAAATGTATAAGTTATGATACTTTAGGGTAACAAACAACAAGCAATAAGATATGCACACAAGATTTCCACATACAATGTTAGTAAGCTTAAGGAATTTTTGGTCACTCAAGTGTCCGAGACTTCAAACATTAAACAAATAATATCTACACATAGATCTCCAAGTAAGCAATTTAGGTAAGTAGTCATTTGAATGTCAAACATATGATAACTCATGAAGACACAAGTTCTAAACATACAACAACATGACAATCTAAAAAAGATGTGATAAATAATAAAAACATTGGGAAACACAATCACATGAATAAGTTGTAGGATCTTACCTTTCCAAGTATAAAATCAATGGTGGACAAACATGTAGTTCCAATAACTAATTTACCCTAAACTTGCTCCTTGAACATAAATTGTTCTAGGATTCAAAGCTTGGATTCAAAGCAAATAAGCTCAAACCCTAAAACAAAAATTGTTTTAAACATATGAGAACATGCAACATGATTATCCTAGAACTAAACCATGACAATTTGAAGAAGATATGATAAACAATAAAAAGTGTGAAAAACACATCAAATTATAGGATCTTACCTTTCTGAGTATAAAATCAAAGGTCAAAACATGAAGCTTTAGTAACTGAAATCCTAAACTTGCTCCTTGAACAAAAATTGTTATGGGATGAAGAGCTTGGATTCAAAACAATAAGTTCAAAAAATAATTGTAGCAAATTGCAAGAAAATTGTGATAGGATTGCATTACCTGGCTTTCTTGATTAAAAATGACCAACATGTGTTTCCCATTCCTTGCAACCAATGTGTCTCTTCACAACATCATGCTCTTGAGGGCTAACACAAGTTTATTCAAACTACCATTTGAAGACTAAGTCCCAAAAAAATTGGGTCAAACCATCCTTCCTTGGCTTTCTATCAGCTTTCACCCACTTATGCCCTATTTCTTGAAAATCTATCAACTTTCTTCATTGATGCACCCTATGAACTATTATCTTGTTCATACCCAAGCAACATTTTCTAGCTTACAAACAATTTAGACCACTAGATGACACCACAATAACTTCAACAACATTACGAACCACATACTTGTCTTTTTCGATACCATACTTTAGGCCACTCCAAGCACTAGATATGCTTTCACAAACTGTGGCACATTGTTGCAATTGTTTTTGGTTTGGAAAAAACCTAGGCAAGAGAGGATGTAGGCATGGTAGGCACAATAACTTTTCCATCACAATCTTTTGAAATTCTATAGTTTTTGGGTTTAACATATCCAAAACAATGGAAACTATTTCTTTCGCAAAGATGTGTGTGGCCTTGTCAGAACTTGTATTCGGTGCACTACATTTTGGAAAGGGAGTGCAAGTTTTTATGGATGCCCAAAATTTAGGAAGGGGAGCAATGATGTCTAGGTTTGCCATAGCCATCTTTCTTTGCCTTTGCCTAGAACATGTTTTTTTAATAACAAAGACTTTTTTTTGCCTTTGCAATCCTCCTTGAAGCCTCTTTGGGAATAGACCTATTGTGTTTATTGCCCATGATATTGCCAAAAAAAACCTAAACAAAATAATTTATGTTAAACACAATACAACACTAGATAATTGAAATGAAATTTAAAGCAATTGAGTTGCAAAAACTCAGATAAACAACAAATGTCAATTGCAAAAGGTTGATGGACAACAAGGATGCTTAGGACATAGCAAACATGGTGTTTTGGCAAACCCTACAATTGTGGGAGACGATGAAGCTTGACTACATGATCAAAACATTTGCAAAGCAAAGGTCAAAATGTTCTCGAATCACATCCATGCAATTAAAAGTGATTTTTAATGGATGGTAGGATGAATTTTCATTTTCATTTTTTCCCTCCAAACATGGGTGTGCATAAGATCATGAGGTATTGTGCATAAATTATCAATTGGTTAGTCCATGCCACATAATGAAATGCACTTGAAAAAAATTAATGCTTATTATTTAATTTTTTACATTTGGTTTTAGCAGATTGTTTCAAGGTGCTTTACATAATATTAAACAAATGCCATTTGATAGTCCTTTTGCTTGTAGCCATAAAATTCTTGAATATTCATTTTTTAATCACCTTAGTTGGGATTTCATAAATTAAAATGCCAACATTTCCATGGCATGTGATTTATACTAAGTTAACCTCTCTTATGTTCAAATTTAGTCCCATTTAACATACTTGGCTAGTCCATATGCTTCCTTTATCATGTTGCAAGGACTAATGACTAAGATTGTGGTAACTATTACAGGACTATAAAGGACAATGAGTTGTGCATCAATTTTTTAAATTAAACTATCTATGTGTCCATTCCAACTCATAAGGATCATTAGTTGTTCCAAATTTAACATAATAAAAATTAAAAATATTTTGTGCATAATTGAATTTTGTGAGTTGCAATCCTTTGCATTATGATAGTCTTTTTTGAGTACCTTAATCATGATTGTAGCCAATGGCCATTTCTTGTCAATGTGGCACCATTGCCATACTAGGAACATAAGGTTTATGACCATGGTTGGGTTAGTTGTTACCATTCAAAATGTATCACCAATGTTGGGTTTTGAAGGGCTTCAAGTTTTGCATCGATTACAAGGAATCCTATCCATTCCAATCCATGTGTTTGTGACTTTTGTCCAAATCAATTATTTTTGCGATTTTAAATATGACTGTCCTTTGTGGCACTTAGTAAAAATGACTAGTAGTCGCATAAATGATTACAAAATGGTTTGTAATTGCATATGCAATTTATACTTGTGGCTAATGTTGATTTGGATGAAAATGAAAATAAAAAATACACACATATCATCCATTTTTAGTGGCATCCCAAGATAGATGAAAATGTAATTGTTTTTGCAACTTGGAAGGTAATTCAAAGGCCATTGAATATCATGTGGCATCTTTTCAACTTGATTTGTGACTACAAATTTTAGTCACAAATGCACATGTAATCAAATGTGAAAAAGAATTGAATTAGTCAATGAAATTGCTAGATTTAGTGGTCTAATTATTTTTTGTTAACTTTTATCAATGAATTAACCATTAAATGTGTAGTATGGTTTGGTGGGTTTGTGAAAATTTTAAAGGAGCCATGGCAATCAATGGTAGAAATAGGGCTAGGTAATAGGTATTTTATCATATTGTTGATATGTGATAATGTTTTTGTATTAATTATTTAATGAATTAAGCTATGTAATTTATTTATTAAATAGGTCAAGGTTTAGGTAGTAAGTGTAATTAAATAATTAGATAGGCTATGCAATTAATGTATTAAATAGGCAATAAATAGAATAGGTACTAAATGGTAAGTCAGTCCTATGTATGTGGGTTAAATAATAAGTATTTTATCATGTTGATATATGTGATATTTTTTAAATTAATTACTATATTAGGTTAACAATGAAATTTATTTATTGAATATGTTAGATAATAGGAGTAATTTATGACCCATTTCATATCATACATTTAAATTACATTTTTTTGGTATGATTATGATTTATTGTAAGCAAAATTGTATAATATAATTTATTAAATCAAATAAATGTTTGAGATGTGAAAAAATATTATTTTATTTTAAAATAAAAAATTTATCATAATTGTAAATAAAACTTAAGGTATTATATGTGTAAACATAATAAAATTTGTGATTCCATAAAATCAATTAAGTATATGGCATTAATCAATATTTAGAAATTAAAATTCATTATCTAGATTAATCTTTTATATCATAAATATAATTAGTAAAAAAATTATAATATTTTTATTATAATTTATTTATGATTCATTTATAAATATTATACGTGAATAAATTATATATCACACATTTTATTTAAATTATATTGGTAAAATTATGATATATCAAAAGAAATTATATAATATAATTTTTAGAATTAAATGAAAGTTTAAGATATGAAATTTTTTTATGTATTTGTTATTATATTATCCATTTGTAAATCATGTGATTGAATTTTTTTTTTCCACATAATGGTTTTTGAAATTATATTGAATCACAAAATTCAAATATATTTTTTTTCAAATTTCTTTATACTTTTAAAAAGAAAAAAAATGTTTGTGTACATTATTGGAAAAATTTAAGTTTAAACTTTAATCTTGTCATTTGGACAAAATCGTAATAAGATATCAAAGTTCAAAGATGATGTTTTGCGTAATGTTTGAAATCAAATACGTTAAATAACATGCATGTTACTTCTTTTCAACAACAAGTGGGGTGGCTTGGTGGTAAAGGAATTGATCTCCATCCTTGGGGTTCAAGGATCAATCGTCACGAATGGTATGGGTTGTGGTCAACTTTGGAATGTTAACCAAATATTCCTTACCTACATAGGCTAGGTGGCCCATAGGTGGCCTACCTGACAATCTAAACTAGCTTTTCAAGCTTATTTTATGTAATGACACATGTCAACATGGTACATGTTGAATTTAATGAAATTAACAATAATGTATAATTTAAATAATAAATATTTTAAAATATATAAATAAAGTGACCACATTTTTTAATCATAAAATCAATCGCAAAATGACAATGCCACGTAAGTTGGTTTGGATGGATGAAAAGTTCATGTAAGTCACATCTTTATGCAATTGCCTTTGCAACTTAATGCTTATATTATCTTTTGTGACTATAATTTTATGCAACTTATTCAAGGCGACTAAGCACTATAATAAGTTGCATGTGATAATTACAACTAAAAATGAGTCGTAAATCTAGTTGTATATTTGGAAATTCCTTATAGTGATCACAACATTTTCCCTTCACCCCATGGCCCTTGATCACTCGTGCTCCTCACTATATGCCATAGCACCCTATTACTAATCCACCCACAACAATATAATGAATGTTGTACTCCTTTAACCTATGTTAAATTCAATGGGGGTGGGATATTTCAGGTCCACTTAATGTTATATTAAGGTTAGAAAATTATGTAACTTAAAGGTTGGGTCCTCCAAGAGGCTCAATAATGAAGGTCAACACATAATTTTTTTCACAACTAATGTTGTGAGTTTTAATGCCCTCCTAAAAGGTTCATTTTCTTTGAGGTGTATGGCATTGATTACTCAAAGCAAACAAAGTCATCACATAAGGAGAATAAAATATTGACAATGGGAAAAGTGTGGGTCTTATAATGAACCCATTCATTTAGGTATGGTTTAAAGTACTTTCAATCACCTTTAGTCACTTTTTGGTAACGAAAGGGCATATTTCATCATTGAGCAAAAGGATTGGCCCAAATTGATTAATGATCGAACAATTTTGATCACCATCTGATGACTAGAATATTTAGGGTACACATAACCATTAGATAACGACCAAAATAGGTTTGATCACCATTAAGGCATGTGAAAACTAAGTTGGTGACCAAAATATTTTTGAGTGTTATTAATCATTATTATTTAGTTGGTGAATGAAAATTTTCAATCACCATCTAGATAATCAAAATATGTGGCAATTAAAGTTTTTTGGTCGCCATGGTGGATAATGAATTTGAGTGGTAACCAAAAATGTTTGATCATGATGGGAGGCAATTAAATTTTTTTAATCATCACCTTGGGTGGTTAATTCAAATTGTGATTGAAAATATTTGGTTACCATCTAATGATCGTGGATTACTAATGCATGCTGGTTGTTAGATGTCAACCAAATGTTTCAATCACTAAGCAATTTACCCTTTTTTAACAACATAACATCACAAATTTAGCATTTCACAACTTAATAATGGAAATCGTGCATAATTTGTTCATTCATAATTTGTATGTTTAACACATTCATATTGTGCATTCAAAACACATTTCACACATGGATTTATAGGAAAATGAAAAATTTGTGTGACAATCATTCATTCATAGGTTCATACTTCATCCATCAACACATTTACCCATGTGTTAAACATGTTTTCAATGCATGATATTTGTGTGCAAAATGTACAAACCTATGAATGAATGAACTTTACACAATTTTCATTATTAATTCATCGCATGTTAAATTTGTGGTGTCCTTAAATAATTGTTTTACTCATATTTTTTATCTTAACAACGTTTCAACCAATTCTAAATTTGTAGAATTAAATAATAATAATAATTTCACACAACGAAATTTCTGTATTTTTAACAAAAATAACCAAAGCGAAAGCCAAACCATAAAATCCTGATTTTCTACCCCAAATCCATCCCACCGATGGTTGTTAAATGGTAAATGTTTTTTTTTCTACCTTTTTAATTCTTATTTCTAAACTTTAACATATTGTCATTGTAACTAACATATTTTATACAACAATAAAACTATAAAAAAACAATGAATCAAATCTATCAAAATGATAAACAATCCATATTTGTACCATAATCATTTCTATAATGAACTAAAAACAAATTCAAAGCAATCTGGAATGGAAAACATAAATAAAAAACAAGTACCAAGTTTCATCATTCTTTTCTCCATCAAAGCATATGCTTCTAGCTCTAGCATGAGTTCTTTTGAAAAAAAACCTACAACAACATGTAATGCTTCAAAATCCAAATTCCTTCAAAGTTAATTCCCAATTTCTTACCATAAAACCAATTCAAATTGCATGAGCTCTTCTATCCTATAATCAACTTCGCCCCATTTTGCCCTATAATGGCAACACAAATTTTCCCTTAACAAACATTCAACATCCTTTTGATATGTCCACAAATGTTCGAAGTAATTACAATGTTTCATTAAAAAACATTGGTTTTTTCAAGGTCCTCCAAGGTTATTTGATAGTCTTTCAATGTCCCTTTGACATCTCCATGCATGGTCACAATGAATACATTATTTGGTTCAAGAATATGAACTTTGTCAAGGTCTTGCAAGGCTTTTTTATAATCTTTCAACATCCCTTTGACATCTACACACTTGCTCAAATTGCATGCATTGTTTGGTTTAAAAACATGAACTTTGTCAAGGTTTTCCAAGGTTCCTTGATAATCTTTCAACTTTGTTTTGACATTTCCATAAATGATCAAAGTGAGTGCATTGTTTGGTTTAATAATTTAAGCATTGTCAAGGTCCTTCAAAGTTCCTTCAACATCTTTTTGACATTTCGACACTTCCTCAAAATGGATGCATTGTTTGGTTCAAGAACATCCTTGAGAACTGTTGAGAATTCAAGCTCAACTAGTTACGTTTCATTAATTACTAGAGTAGGAAAGTAATTAGGTTACTTTCACAAGATTGAATTATTTTCCTTACTTATATTAGTTTGGTTATTTGTGGTTTGGTCTTTCAGTTAAATACCTTGGTGTTGATGGTTTGGCTCTCTTTTCTTCATTACACAAGTTTGTGTATTTCATGTGACAAGAACCTTGGAGAGTTCTTGATGTTATGTTTCGTGTTATGAACATCATGTTTTAGTTTCCTTTCAATAAATATTTATGTTTGCATTTGAGTAGAACTCCTATTTGTTAACATGGTATCAGAGCTTAAGTTGTTGAATGAGAAAGTTGAAAAAGATCTAGAGCTAAAAAGTTTCTAGAACAAGAGCTTGAAAGTCTCTAGTAATATCATAGGAGCTTGTCAAGTGCAAAAGAGAAACAGGGAAAGGAAAGGATGTGAAGAGAAAGAAAAAAAAAGAAAAGTAATGAGAGGAGATCAACATATCAAGGTTATGGAAGTCAGATCTTTAAATCTAAATCTAGATCTACTGTGAAAAGATCTTTAAGTGAAACTTGGAGAGATTATAGAATACTATAAGATGCTTTTATTTTCAAATTTTCAAAAGAAAATGATATGTTTTGTGAGAGTTATGAGCCTTTGAAGACTCTGTGCCAGATCTGGATTTTTGGTCATATCTCCTTTATTTGAGCATTTTTGGATCTGCAGCTTTGGGATCTTATAGATCAGAAAGGAGTATATATGTGAGAAATTTCATGTCATTTGGATCTGTATTGAGAGAGATCCAAAGAGTGATAACTCTTTGTGTTCATCATCAATACAACTGAAATTTTGAACAAATATAAAAAACATATATCTAGTGTGTCTCCCAAAATCTCAAGGAGTTTAAAGTTGCTGAAAGCAAGTTGTAAGTCATTTTGTGTTCAAGTCCCAGCTTGAGGTGATTTCAAGGAAGTAGCAAGATCTCTCATTTTATGAAGTTAAATGAATTAAAATTTTGAAAAATCGTAGTAGACATAGTTGTTCATGTTTCATCAAAATTTTAGATCGATCCAAGGTCATATGTCAACAATGTAGCTTCGCAAAGTTATTGTGACAAAAGTTTGTTTTGAGAAGACACCAAAACAAATTTTTGAAGTGGAGCAAATACAACTTGGGAGAATTTGAAGGAAGGAGTTTGAAGATTGGGAAGTGCAAATACATTATCAAAACCTTCATACAAAAGTGTGGTATGTAACCATGTACTTAATACCATACGAAATATTATACGAGATACATACATATATGTAAAACCTATGTATAGTATAGAATTTTGTATAATACTCAAAACATACATACATATGCAAGGTCCATCTTGTTCAACCCTAACCCTAACCCTAATCCTAGAAACATAAAGAAGGAAAACCCTAATCCTAATCCTAGAAACCCAAGGAAGGAATTAAAATCATTTGTGAAACCCCAAGAAGATGTTGAGTGGTGCTTTGAGAGATGGCAGATGGTCTTTCTCAAATTGTAATTGAGAAACTAGATAAGAACAATTTCCAAGTGTGAAAATTTAGGATTATGAATTTATTGATGGGGAAAGGCTACTAGGAAATCATAATTAATGATGAGAAAAAACCCCACACAACAACAAATTCAAGCCAATAAAACTTAGCATGAAAAAACAAAAAAAGTCTTGTATTAGCTTTCTGTGAGTGTGTCCGACTCCATGATTGTGCATATTCAAGATGCAAAATCACCCAAGCAAGCTTGGGATACATTGGTGAAGATGTATAGCACCAATACACAAGCCCGCAAAATGCAGTTCAAGCAAGAGTTGCATAATCCACACAAAAACAAAATGAACATCAGTGACTATTCTACAAAGGTGAAAAACCTTGTAGATGCTCTTGCATCTATAGGAACCGCTATAGATGATGAAGATCTAGCGACCGTCACCTTGAATGGACTTGGAAAAGACTATAGCCAGTTTTATACTTCAATTATAGTTCAAGAAACATTTTCCAATTTCTAACATTTAATAACACTACTTATAAGTGAAGAGATGAGACTTATTGGTATTTCATCCAATGGAAGATCACAAGAAAGTGTTTTCTACTCAAATACTAAGAGAAGTAGAGGTAAAGGTGGTACAACTTCATTTCGAGGTCGACATAGAAACTCGCATGGTGGACATCATCAACATGAAGGTCAAGCTCATGGAGGTGGACGAGAAAACTTTGGAGGAAGAGGAAGTAAAGGAAGTCGTGGAGGTCGTGGTGGAAGTCATTAAGGTCAACAACCAAATAGTGATTCAAATTAATACTACTGCGGGAAACGTAGGTACATGGCAAAAATTGTTCTCAAAGGGAACATGGTGCACGAAATGAAAAGCTACAACAAGGGAATTATGCATCAACTAACAATCAAGGTGATGAACAACTGTTTGTGATCCAACACATGGCAAATTCAATGATAGGAGGTGTATAAGATAATAATGTCTGGTATGTGGATTTTGGAGCTTCAAACCACATGACTAGTCATGGAGAATGGTTTAGAGCACAAAGGATTTGAAGACACTAGGGTTTGTGGAAACTAGTGATGACATTACACATCCCATCACACAAATTGACAAGCTGCCATTGTCCATGCAAGATGGGCAAATAAAGTACCTGAAAAATGTACTTTATGTTCCAACCATAATAAAAAAATTGGTCTCCGTAGGCCAAATGGTGGAACAAGGTTTACATGTGACATTCAACCCAAATGGATGTTTTGTGGAAGACATGAAGAACTAAGGCAAATTGATTACAAAAAGGGAACGGAATGGACAAATGTTCACCTTGGATGTGAACATGCCTGAGGTGAATTCCATGTTATTCACACATGGAAAAAGAGCTAAAGACATTGAAATTTGGCACAAGCAGGTTGGCCATGTTAATTTCCAACGTCTTAAATTAATGGAGAAACAAAATCTTGTTGGAGGTCTTCCCAAATTTGGAACAGAAAAGGTGATGTCAAAAGTTTGTGAAGCATGCCAATTGGGGAAGCAAGCTAGGCATCCATTCCTAACTCAAACAACTCATGTAAATTCCAAACCTTTGGAAATGATCCATTCATAACTGTGGACCACGAAGACAGAATCCATTGGAGGATGCAAGTACTACGTGAGTTTTATTAATGACCACATAAGGAAGGTGTGGGTTTACTTCATGAAACACAAAGGTGAAGTGTTTCAACATTTTTTGAATTTCAAAGCAATGGTGGAGAAGGAGAAGGGTGTGAGCATCAAGTGCCTAAGGT
>Ga0116231_10011515_pt1 | contig 13553 bp, 14 predicted proteins | sample S1TSphgellanicum_2_FD_89695 | JGI IMG/M metagenome (GOLD analysis project Ga0116231, IMG submission 89695) | Host-associated microbial communities from peat moss isolated from Minnesota, USA - S1T2_Fd - Sphagnum magellanicum MG | ecosystem: Host-associated > Plants > Peat moss > Unclassified... | reverse complement strand
TATTTGTGGTTTGGTCTTTTAGTTAAATACCTTGGTGTTGATGGTTTGGTTTTCTTTTCTTCATTACACAAGTTTGTGTATTTCTTGTGACAAGAACCTTGGAGAGTTCTTGATGTTGTGTTTGTGTTGTGAGCATTATGTTGTAGTTTCCTTTCAATAAAGATTTATGTTTGCACTTGAATAGATCTCCTATTTGTTAACATCCTTAACTAGCTCCTTCCACAGCTTCGACTGTTATGCTCCTCAACCATTTTGTTGACCATATATCCTATATATATATTATTATAACTCTTGGAAGCTTCTTAAACCCATATCAAGCTTGCAATTTTCAAACTTCACTCTTCCTAGGGCTTTCGTCAGTATGTCTACTATTTGATTGTGTTGGTACATACTTTAGTCTTGGCATGAAATATTAGATTATGTGTTATTTTGATACTTGACTGATTATCATATAACATTCAAATTGGTGTGTTGCTTGCAAAACTAAGTTCTTGCAATAGCCTTTAAGCCAGACTAATTCCTTGGTGCTTTCAGTGAATGACCTATATATACTTTGCCTTTGTTGATGAAAGTGCAATAGTGGATCGTCATTTGCTAAGCTAATCTACAGGCCCTGATCCTAATCTGAACACATAATCACCGATTGACCTTTAGGTTTTTAAATCCCCTAACCAATCTGAATTCAAATATGTTTTGATCACATTTTCATCTCCCTTTCTATAGTAGATCCCTTGGACCATAGTTCCCTTAAGGTATTTGAAAATATGTTTTACAATCTTCAAATGTGCTTCTTGTGAAGTAGACATGAATCTACTTGGTACACCTACTGCATAGCTAATGTCAAGTCTTGAGTTTGTGAGGTATATCAAATTTCCTCCCATCCTTCACTACTTAATGACATCCATTTCCTTTGTATCCTTGTCTACAAATATTTTAAGGGCTTGTACCATTGGAGTTTTCTTGGGTTTATAATCATATATCCCAAACTCCTTGAACATTAACTCAATGTAGTGTTTTTGGTTCATAAAAATCTCTTGTTCAACATAAACAAAATCAACCCCAAGATATCTACATAGGAATCATGAACTATACATCTCAAAGACATTCTCTAAATGACTTTGGAGTTTCTTAATCCCTAATGTATCACTTCTTGTTATTAACAAATCATCAACATAAAGGACCAAGATAACACACTTTCCATTCTCATTTCTATAGTAAAGGTTATGATCTAACTTGTTCCTTTCTAGTCCATGTCCTCTTGGATAAGTATCAATCATTTTGTACCACATTCTAGGAACTTACTTCAGCTTGTAGAAAGCTCTTTTCAATTTGCACACCTTGTCTTCGTCTTATGGTTTGCAAAAACTTTGAAGTTGATCCATGAAAACCTCTTCTTCAATTATCCATTAAGGAAAACAATTTTTATGTCTAGTAGCCTAAGATCCACCCTTGATGGGCTGCCAATGCAATCAAAATCCTTATGGTACTCCATTTGACAACACTAGGGCAAAGGTTTTTTCATAGTCCAAACCTCCCACCTATTGAAAACCCCTGGCCACTAATCTAGCCTTAATTTTTGGGGAAGCTTTTCCATATCCGAGCTTTATTTTACAAACCCATTTTGTTGTGATGAGTTGTTTTCCTTGCAATAATTCAACCAAATCCCATGTCCAATTTTTGTTGATGAAGTGTATTTTTTATTGCATTACCTTTCTCCACACCTATTGAACACTTGTTCCATGAAAATTCAAAGGTTCTAATGTCAAACAATAAAAAAAGAGGACATTGTCATCAAACCTAGATGGGAATCTTTTTTGGCGAATTGATCATTTGAGTGGTGTTGGTTCAACCATTAAATCTCCCGGTTCTTCAATGTGGACATGTTTGGTAATGTGTTATTGGTAACTTCCATACCATCCTCATCATGTTCCACTCTAATGAAGTTATCCACATTAGAACTTCCTCCTTTGGACCCATCAAATGGTATTCCATAATGTTCTTTAGTTAATGTTGACGTTTCAAATATTGCCACTCCATGTCCCTATGCAATCTTCTCACTCTTTAGAGCACTATAAAATTGACTAATCTCCACTCGATACTTTTATTTTATTTTATTCTTTTTCAATCCATTCTTTTCTCATTGAACTTCATGTCTTTACCAATTTGTATGATTTTCTTATGAGGATTGAACACTATAAGCTTTACTTTATTCATCAACCTACAAATAGGTATTTATGTTATCTAATTTGCAATTTGTCTATTTCATATTTTGGATTGTGCACAAGAGCTTCACATCCCCACGCTCTAAGATGATCAAGTCCTAGTAATTGACTAATGTTCTATGAATTGGAGTCATACTTTGATTTGCCCTTGTTGGCAATTGAATAATCAAATTTTTTTAACGTTGATTACTTATATCTAAAATTAATTTGGAAGTTTGTTAGGGAAAAACATATTCATAGCTCATTCCAAAAGGATATGATTCTTCCACTCTGAAACACCATTTTGATGCAAAGTATGAAATTGGGTCAAGTTTTGTTTAACGCCGAGTTCTCCACAAATCTTGATGAATGTCATTGATGTGTATTCTTAACCCTTATTAAATATTAGAGAATTTATTAGTTCTCTAATTGTTTCTTTGCCAACAACTTGAATTGAACTTTTTAAAAGTTTTTAAATTTATTTTCAAAAAATAAATCCATGTATATTAAGAAAAATCATTTGCGAATGTCAAAAAACTAATTCATTCCTCTTATAGAGGTAGTGGGAAGAGGTCCACAAATATCATAATGCGCTAGTTCAAGGGGGCTATGTGCCCTTCAAGTGCTTTCTTTGGGTGCACATTCTTTGAATTAACGCCCACACATGCATGGTTCACAATTTTCTAAGAGAAGTTCAAATGTTAATATCCCCACAACTAATCCTCATTTAGACATAAATTGCATGTTTTGTGTACCCAAATGGCCTAATCTTTCATGCCATAACTTGGATTTAATACCAATTAAGCTAATATCTTCAATAACTATAACATTTGTTTCTATAAGTTCAATATTAAATTTATAAGGGTTAGTGTCTTTGTCTCTAATTCCTTTAATAATCACTTATTTTGGGCCCTTTTTGGGAATCACCAAACATTTATGAAAATACAAGATGCTCATATTGTAGCTATTGAAAACAAGCTTTTGGTGAGGCTAAGCACATACACACTTCATCAACTTTGTTTACTCTAACAAAAGTTACAACCATAGCCTTTCCCTTTATTTCCACATAATGGGTCTTGCCTCTAGTTGATTTGACATGACATGTTGCTACTTCCTTCTCAAAAGTCATTCAAACTACTGTTTTCACCAATGACATGCTTTGATGCTCCCAAATCAAAATACCAAGATGCTTTGTTGCTTCAGTCTATCTCTAACGACGTTATAAATGTTTCAAACATGTCATTGTTTTCCACATTCTCTTTTTCTTCATCACTAAATTCATCTTAAACAACGTTACTTATTTCCTTATTTGTCTCTTGGTTGTTGGAATCTTTTTATTTTTCTTTTTAAATGTGGACATTCAAACAACTTCCAATATTTCGATTCACCACAACTGTGGTAGTTTCTTAATTTGGGTTTTGTTTTTCTTGAGCTTTGCCCTTTCTTGTGCATCATCTTCTTGAACTTCATCATGAAGGTTTTTTCTTCAATTCTTTTGTTTCCTCTCAACTTTCAATGAACCTCCTCATGATGCAACTACATTGTGAGCATGGTTGTCACAATGTTTATGTGTTTGTCATGACACGATGGATGCATTTAGATGCAGATGCACCCTTGCATCACATTAATATAGGGTTAGCTTAGGTCAACCTAGGGTCAACTTAGGCCAAAGGGACTTTCAGGTTGTTCAAGGCAAGCTTATGGGCAACCAAAATTGGGCCCGTTTTGGTTATTGTAAAGCTTACTGCAACGAAAATGTTTTGGTCACCATAGGCTTGGTGATGGAAATTTTTTGGTCACCACAAGCTTGGTGACCACACTACGGCTTGGTGACCAAAAAGTTTTGGTTGCCAAGCCTATGACAACCGAAAATTTTCCATTGTTAATCATGCAGTGACTGAAAAAAAATTAGTTACCACATGGTTGGAGACAAAATGCTTTTGATCACCAAGCTTGCAGTAATTAAACATTCCATTGCTAATCGTGTGGCAACTAATTTTTTTCGATCACTGCACATCTTTCAGCCTAGGTCATTTAATTAATGGTGGATTGATCTCTACCATGATTTGGTGACAGAATTTGATTTGGCGACGGAATTTGGTCTATTTGGTAATAAAATGTAGACTTTGCATGTCAATACTCATTTTCTTCTTTGAAATGTGTCAACCTTATGTTGTTTAACACCAACCATTGCCATGTACCTTGAGAGGGTGGGGTGAAACCTTTATGGGAGTTTGAATTTCAAATTGTCATATTGCATTTGCAATTAATGTTAAATTTCAATTGTAGCCTTAAAGGTGAAGTCCAATTTTAATATTAAATACTTTAATTATATTAATCAAGCCTATTGTTCTTGTGTATAATGTTCTATCAATGGAGGGAAGGTGGAACATGTGGAGTCCGTGGTATTTAATGCTAGAAGACAAGTCAGGGAAGGTAAAATGCAAGTTTTGCGACATGTGTTCAAAAGCACATCCACAAGTGAAAGCACTATTTACCTAATGTGGTGGACTTGTCTTTTCACCACTAAACGACATGGAAGTACCAACCCATATCTTGGATGGGCGAACAAAGGATGTGGCCATGGAAACACCGAATCTTTCAATGGAAAGATAATTTGTTTCAATGTCTCAAGTGGAAGGGGCTTGAAATTTCACCCCCCTACAAACAACACAAACGGTCCTAACAAATCTAGAAATAACAACATTCAAACCTTCAACATATTTCATTGCCCGAGGGATTGAATTCAGCTAAAAAATAGCATTTTGACAAAAAGTGGGCAATTTTTTTTTATGAGGCGAACATTTTGTTCAATGTTGTGTGACATTCATTGTTCATAAAATTGTGAAAACAACCTCCAAATCTTGAACCTACTACAAACCCTCGTCATACCATGGATTGCACACAAATTTGTTAAATTAATCCAAGGTGGATGTGTCCAAATAGGTAACCAAAAGGATGTGAAATTTGAATCAGAAATATGGAACAACCATTTATTCTGATGGTTGGGACAATGTTGCAACCACTTGCTTGTCCAAATGGTGATGTATTCATGGGTTCCATTGACACAACTAGGGAGCGAAAGGATGCCCATTACATATATAATGCATTGGGTGGATACAACAAAACCATTGGAGTCAACAAGATTGTACAAAATAGTATAGACAATGTTTTGAGCATGAAAAATGTAGCTAACCTTCTAATCCATTATTTTCCAAATCTTTATTTCCAAGGTTGTGTTGCTCATGGTTTGGACTTACTATTGGAAGATTAAGGGAAAACAACATGGGTGAAACACATTGTGAAAAAGGCGAAAGTTATTGTTTTTTTCATACAACAACACCATATATACGCCACTAATAATCTTTCATCGTTATGAGACCAACTTAATGTTGCTAAACCCAGTGAACAATGTTTAGTAACCAATTTTTTAATGGTTGAAAGGTTGTTCAAATTTAAACTACCATTGAGTAAACTATTGTCGATCTTGATTAAACAACTTTTGTCAACCATTGCATGGCAATCATCGTTAGAAGACGTTCACCAAGGTGAGAGTTGTTTGAACCAACATAAAGAAGGACAAGTTTTTAAATACTTGTGCCAACTTTGTACACATGGTGAAACCGATATTAATGTCATTAAGGGCATGGGGAAAGCGTGGCTTTTTATGAAAACATTGGAACAACATGTTTTATCATTACGAAATCCACCCTTTTAATTACATTTAGATGTGATTGAAGATCAATTTTACCAAAGGTGGAAGATGTTGACAACCGACCTACATTATGCATGGCCCTTCTCAATCCATACTTGTTGGGTGAAGCTTGCCTACATGATGATGTAGATGCAAAGGAGGCTTTAAATAGAGCTTTGCAAAAAACAACTCGTACTTCGATCACCTATGCCTTAACTTTAAGAGATTTGGCAAATTTTGTTGAAAGTCAAGGTCCATTTTTTAACATCTCCTTAATGAAGGACCTAGACTTACTCCCACATGAGTGGTGGGATTTGATTGGAGCTAGTGGATGCACACTTGCACCCATCACCCGTCACATTTTGGCACAAGTGTGTTCTGTATCATCGTGCAAGTGAAATTGGAATTCATATTCATTTGTCCATAGCAAAGTGCATAATCGATTAACATCAAATCAAGTGGAAGATTTGGTGTACATATACACTACTAGCAAACTCTTGCAAAAATGACTTGGCACAACCCCCAAGTCATGGTATGAAAAGAATATATTGTCTGAAGATTCGATGTTCGATGTTGATGAAAGTGCAAATGAAAACGATTCATCAAGCGAGAACCTCATAACATCAGATGGGCCAGATGAGGATGAAGTCAAACATGACCCCTTTGAACTCCCTCATGACGATGAGATTCCATTATCAATATTGTTGTTTGATCCGACGGTTTGGTAGGTTCAAAGGGGCTGACAATGGCGATGCAAATCCAAACATGCCATTATTAGATGATGATGTTCAAGTGTTTGATGCACCCCCCACCCCCCCAAGGCTATACTTGATTCAATGGCCCCAGGTCAAAACACATCCATGCAATCAATGAATTCCATGGAAGTGGACTCCCCCTAATTAATGTGAACACACCATTAACTTGAATCATCATTCCACAAATGGACACACAACAAACACAAAATAACATTGAAGACATACAAATGGACCCATTCATCAATCCTCCCAATATTGTAATTGATGACATTGGGGATATTACATTGGAGCTAAGTGTGGGCCCGTATACGATCACTAACACAAGTGCACCCCAAGTTGCGAATCCAAGTCCTTCAAGTTCTAAAGCTACAAAACTTGAAAAGTTAGCAAAAGGTGATTCAACTTCTCACCACACACCAATAAGCCAATATTTACAATGTCCAAGACCCCTGATACCCAAAGTTCCAATGGGGTCAAGATTAATTGTTGTGGCAACTTCCATGAATCCTCTTCAACCACCTATTGAAGACTCGTCCACATGTCAAATTACTTGAGGGAAAAGGCCCATTACTCAAATAATAATTTTTTTTATAGAACTTGAAATAAAAATCCACATAAAAAGTAGAAGTGTACTATGAAAGACTATTGAAACTGGCCAATAAGTTTACAAAATGCTTACTACTGGTAATTTCCTAACCATAATATTTTGATCCAGACTATAGTTTTACTTATGCATTACTATTATGGGAATGAAGCAAGAGATTTTACAACAACACAAAAACTTAATGCTAATATGGGAAAAAAATATTTTTGTATATGACATGCAAAGTACACTTTATGTACCACAAACCACATGGACAAGGAACGTAGTTATTGGAAACTAAACAATTGTCAAACCAAGTATGTACTATACCTATTACCATCACACAAACCACAATGTGGAGACCTACAAAATCAAGAAGAAAGAAGAGCCTACTATAGCTCCTACTGAAGCCACTACACATGCTCGTAAACCTCTAAGACCATTGAATTACCCTTGTCACATTTATGGAATAATGGGTCACAAACTAAAAAAATGCCCAAGATTTGGTGAAATGCAAAACATGTTCAAGGATAAAGGAGGTCAAACCATAAAATCTAAGCCAACAACAAGGTGAAAGTTGTTATTGCCTCGGTTAACATGGTGGATGTCAATGTTATCACTCAAAGTAAGACAAATGAAAAACATATGTTCAAAGGCTAAAAACCAAAGAAGAACAAATCTATAGCTAATTGGGAAGTTGAAGAGGACTATGGTGGAATAGATGCAAATAGTTAATCTACCGCTGTTAACAAATAGGATATCTACTCAAGTGCAAACATAAACTTTTTTGAAAGGAAATTACAACATGATGTTCACAACATGAAACATAACATCAAGAACTCCTCAAGGTTCTTATCACATGAAATACACAAACTTGTGTAATGAAGAAAATAGAACCAAACCATCAACACCAAGGTATTTAAGTAAAAGACCAAACCACAAATAACCAAATTAATATAAGTAAAAAAAGTAATTCAACCTTGTGAAAGTAACCTAATTACTTTCCTACTCTAGTAACAAATGAAACCTAACTAATTGAGCTTGAATTCTCAACACTCCCCCTCAAGCTCAAATCCACTTCGAGTACACTAAGCATTTTTCTAAACCTTTTTAGCTTGTTTGTACCTAAAGCCTTTGTGAAAATGTCAGCAACTCGATCTTCAATATTGACATGAATAAGGTTAACTTTTCTTGCTATAACTTTTTCTCTAATAAAGTGGTAGTGCACCTCAATGTGCTTTGTCCTAGCATGATAAACCGGGTTGTTGCAAGTAGTATGCTACCAATGTTATCACAATGAATGACAACATGAGCATCCACTAATTGTCCCAAATCTAAAAGTAGTTTTTTTTGTAACCAAACTACTTCACATGCAGCAATTGTTGCACCTTTGTATTCTGCCTTCGTATTTAATAGTGCAAAATTAGTTGTTTCATATTCCTCTAACTAACAGCACCACTTCCAAAAGAAAACATGAAACCATTGGTTAATTAAACTTGGTAGGTGATGATTGGGTTAAGAATATAGGTTGGCATGTTAGTCAATAAGTAATTGATATACCTGTACTTGATAGAACTGGTAGTTAGACATGGTCCACCTTTTAAAATTTTGGACTGTTAGTCTAGGTATTAATTAATGACTGTTTATAATGGTCAATTATGACTATTATATTTTGAATTAGCTAGTATAAGATTAGGAAGATAGATTTATTAAAGGACTTTTGGATTTCATTCATGATTATGTGTTTCATTCTTCAATTTTAGAACATGGATCATTTCTCTTTCAGCCTATTTCCTTCAAGTTTGAGCAACTTGTGTACATGTTAGTTTAAGATTTGTAGTAGCTTAAGTTTTAGTTTGTGTGTTGAATGTACTTGTTGCTGCTTTCAGAACTTGGTGTTAAAAAATCCAAAGGTGAATTAATTATAATGGGAATAGAAAAACCTTGTTAACAATAAGACCATGAAATGAACTAACATTATTAAAATGGAGGAGTTGAACTAGTTCAAGATGTGTATTTATCTATGTGTGTTTGGTTTTTATATCATGGCCATTTGAAGAGTAATGCATTTTAAGATTTGTGATCAACTGGATCACTCAATTTTCTTTTAGGAATTGACAAATGAAAGTCTTGATTTGTTTAAACAACTGCATCCAAATGAAAACCATAGGAAAGTAATTTATAAGACCATCAAACAAACTAACAAATGCAATTGGAAATTGAATTATTTTTTGACCACTACAATCTTGGAAATTTGTATCTAGATTGAACTAGGATGGAAATTTATTCACGATATAAAAAATACTTTAGATATAATTGACACCAAATTCCATAGAGATATGTTGAACACAAATGCAATGTAGGATATAGAAGGAAAAAAGAAATATTTATGGCCATTTAAAAAAAGACAATTGGGAAATGGCTTCAAATATACTGAAAATTACATTCATAATTGGAAAACACATTCCACATAAGATTGATCTCACTTGCAATAAATATATAAAATAAAATTCCACCTCCTAATATGGTTATTCATTATTTAAATTTGAAATTTGTTATCAAGTAGCCACAAACTTTATTGGAAATTATTATGTATTATTATATATTGTTTAAATATTGTTTAGGTATTGTTAGGTTTAATTCCCCGTTGTAGGGTACAACAATTGTTAAAAATATTTACAATATAAACATTTATATACATTTGTGTGTCAAACTACTAAATTGATATAATTGAAATGTTTGATTTGATACTAGTAGAACCATTTTGATATAAGTAACATCAGCATAAGTTATTTCTAAAAATCTCCACTTCTATAATTTGAAATATGTTTCCAAAAAACATGTACATTGGAACTTTGGATAGAGATATTTTCAAAAATAAATGCAACATTGAAGAAAAAAGAAAACATATAATCTCTATTTGGCATACGTATAATGTGTACAAGCCAATATAATCTTCCAATAACAAATAACCCAATTCTCTTTGGATAATTTTATAGATGTAAAGGATGGTTTGATTGAACATTTCCAAAAATCATTTAAAGTTCTTGATCATTTTGAAAGTAATGATATATTAAATTATCTTATAGAGGTAATAGGTTTGTAATCTTCTTTCAAATAAGTAACTTTTTTTGTGGGAATAATTTATGAAACTTTTTGTTTTCCTTTATGTGTGCTTTAATCATTACAAGGTAGAGGTCATTCTTACAACCCATATTATTTAATATGAAAACCTATACATAAACAAAGAACACCCAAAGAACATGGAATTGCATGGGTAAAATATATAATTGATCCCATAACTAAGCTTAAAATTGGAATGGGCATTCCAATAGATAACATTATACTATCACTTTCTTTTTACAAAGATTATTCCAACATTGTGGTATGTAAAAGCTTCGACACAAATACTACAAGACTTATAGGAAGATGAATTAAAGGAACTTTGTGTGAAAACTGAAATAAAAGCAAAGTCCAACGCAAAACATAAAAACATCACTAGAGCTTTCCACCCAACTTTAGGACCACCCAATGGGTTCATAAACCTAATGATCCACCCTCGAGCTCAAAAAAAAAACCTAAACATCTTCTAACGCTTCATTATCAATGTAAGTTCTAATTCTTAGATCATAACCCCAGGAAACTATCCGTGAAGGAGGTGAAGCCAAGGACTCCAAAACTAGGGCTTGAGCCTCAGCATATGATGGTAGTAGAAAAGAAATGGTAGAATCCTGGAACATCTCATCCTCCTCAAATGAAATGAAACTCCTTGATGGAGGCAACACTCTACACATAAAAAGAGAGGAAAATGTGAAGCATACATTAGAAAGAACTAAAGGAATGCATAATATTGATGCAAATGGATAATTTATTCATAGTCAAGCAACCGCTTTGATTGTTTCTTGACAAGACAATCAATATTGAAGCTATGAACATGCTCCCCGTCAAGTTTGGGTGTGGCCACTTCAATGATAGGTTCGAACACCTCCATAAAACCTTTATATCCAACTCCAAAGCCAGGATGTGGTGCCTAAGGCTTTGGCAAGCCTTGATAGTGTTGCTATAAGGTGAAAGATGGTTAGACACAATTTTGATGCAGAGATTGAGAATGATTTTTTTAAAGGAAGGGCACATACTTTTGGATGTAAATAAATCACAACAAAGGATCATGTCTTGGAACATACATTAATCAAGGCCTAAAGAGTAGCAAGATGCATTTCCTTTGTAACCTTGAAGGGTTTGTTGGCCTTGGATATAGACATAGAAGCCCTATTCGTCTAATTATACAACATGTCTTCATTTTGAACATCAATAGAGTTGTTCATAAACTCATCAAATGGTGAAGAGAAACGAATCTCCCACTACCCAAGGAGCTCCCATTGGGGATCCTAACAAGAAGAGTTACATGGCTGAGGAGAGTTTACAAAGTTAAAAACAAATTTCAGCTAAAGGAGAAAAGAAAAAAAATGCAATGATAGTTTAATGGAATGTGATGGAATTTGAGAGATTGGTCCTACTCCTTGTGAGTGGTCATGAGTTCACCACAGCCCACTTCATTTGAATGTGGAAGCCATAGCTCTATAAATAAGACTTGACTTCCTTTAGAACTTTGGGGTCATTCAAGTGAAATAATAAGACAACCCCATCAAAGGCCAAGAACTTCTTGGCAAAATCAAAGACTACAACATACTCATCAATTTTCTGATTTTAAACAGGAATATCACCTGGGTTCTTGGATATAAGAGGAACATGGAGGTTTCTAAGAATGTCTACAATGACAAGCTAAACCTTGCCACCATGTTTCATCTACACAGAAATAAGAAAAAAATTAGTGCATCTAGGACAAGCTACTAAAATATGTTGTAAAATGAAAGAGAATGTAATGTAAGCCTACCCCCTTAATGAGCTTGGAGATTATCTCATACTCTGAAGGCTAGGTCTGCAATGAAATCTTGGTTGCCACAATGGAAGGCCATGAGAATGGGAGGACCCTATGGTGAAAATCAAAAGGCATGTTGGAAGCAACAATAATTGGACTTAGGTAGGATGGAGGCCATTGGAGTGATTATTGCTGAGTGCTCCGGACTCCACCACGAGGAGGGGTGGGAAGAACTTGTGGGGTAATAGTCATTATTTCTCTCCTCATATCTTTTATTGTATGTAGACTTATATTCTGGCTCAAAGGAACTTTAACAAAGGCATCTTGAATTACATCGGAGGAAGGAGGTTGGGTCACTTTGTCCTTCAACTTTCCCTTTCCCTTGGAAGTGTTTTTTTGTTTCCCACCCTCAGCTTGTGTTCTTGCAGAGCTTGTAAAAGTCTCCATGAAAAATGGCTTGATGCTCTCCCTCAAAGGAATCTCTAGGGTGGGGGTGTTATCTTTCGAACATTCAAGGTACCAACCACACTAGAGAAGATGGGAAGCAAGCCAATCCTTGAGCAGGTCCTTTTAGAACATAGTGTTATCAGCTTTGGGGTCACACCATATGTCTAGGAGATTGGGGAGTTGATCAATGACACCATGGAATAACAAGACATGATAGAAATACTTGTAGGGGAATGACAAACGCCTTCATAATGAAATTTAAAAAATGGCTACCAACTTCCTTACCTTCGACGCCAAGATTACGATAAGCTTTATGGTGATCCAAAAAAGGTGCATGGACCAACACACATTTAGAAATCAATTTGTTGTAGATTGAAAATGGAATAAAGTTTTATGATTGAATGGAAAATTAGATAGGTTAAAATACCCATACAAAACCCGTTTGACAACCTTTTTACTCTCGGATTTCTCCCAAAATTTGTTTATCTAGATCTCATCATTAGGTTTAAATTCTTGGGAAAGCAAGTCTCCCATATCACCAACATCCATTGCCATATATATGAGGAGAAAGATCATATTTAAGACCATTTTCACAACCAAAAAATAATTGGAGGCTGTTACATCGAATAGCTTGAATGCTTCAATCTCAAGTTACAAGAATAAGAGTGTAATAAAAAATGTCTTAAAGAAAAAATGAAAAAAAAGTAATAATGTGAGCCATACCGACACAACCATGTGCGGTAGTCTCAATATTTAAGAGTTGCATCAGGGTTATTTGAATGGGGTAAGGTTTTTAAGGGCTTTTAGCAACTTCATAGGGAATGATGAGTGTGCATGGTGCGAAGGGGGGTTATTTTCTTGTCTGACATGTGTCATTGGTGAATAAGGAGTTGGTTTAATTCTTTCCTTCAGCAAAGGCTAATAACCATAGTTTTAGGAACTCTGTTGCGTAATTAGGGGTGAGAAATCTCTAGAGGGTTGGGGGTAGAAGTAG
>Ga0116231_10011514_pt1 | contig 13553 bp, 7 predicted proteins | sample S1TSphgellanicum_2_FD_89695 | JGI IMG/M metagenome (GOLD analysis project Ga0116231, IMG submission 89695) | Host-associated microbial communities from peat moss isolated from Minnesota, USA - S1T2_Fd - Sphagnum magellanicum MG | ecosystem: Host-associated > Plants > Peat moss > Unclassified... | reverse complement strand
TTCTCCGAGGCGAGCCTCGTCAAGGAGATGGAGGAGTTGGGCATCGGCCGGCCCTCGACCTACGCCTCGATCCTGACCGTTCTGCAGGAGCGCAACTACGTCAAGCTCGACAAGCGGCGCTTCATCCCGGAGGACCGTGGCCGGCTGGTGACCGCGTTCCTGACCAGTTTCTTCGAGCGCTACGTCGATACCGGCTTTACCGCGTCGCTGGAGGAACAACTCGACGACATCTCCGGTGGCCGGGCCGATTGGCGGGCGGTGATGCACGCGTTCTGGGCCGAGTTCTCCCGCGCCGTCGAACAGACCCGCGACCTCAAGATCAGCGACGTGATCGACGCGCTGGACCAGGATCTCGGCGCGCATTTCTTTCCCGCCCGCGAGGACGGCGCCGACCCGCGCGGCTGCCCGTCGTGCCAAAAGGGGCGGCTCGGCCTGAAGCTCGGTCGACATGGCAGCTTCATCGGCTGCTCGAACTACCCCGCCTGCCAGTACACCCGCCGCCTCGCCATCGAGGGCGGCGACGAGGCCGGGGACACGCTGAAGGAGGGGATGCGCGAACTCGGCCATCACCCGGAAACCGGCGAGCCGATCACCGCGCGGCGCGGGCCGTACGGGCTCTATGTCCAGCAGGGCGAGCAGGAGAAGGACAGCAAGGTCAAGCCGCGCCGGACGTCCCTTCCTCGCGGCGTCGATGGCGACACCATCACGCTGGAACAGGCCCTGGGGCTGCTGTCCCTGCCCAGGATCGTCGGCATCCATCCCGAGGCGAAGGAGCCGATCGAGGCCGGGATCGGGCGGTTCGGACCCTACGTGAAGATGAGCACCATCTTCGCGTCGCTCGACAAGGACGACGACGTTCTGGTGATCGGGTTGAACCGGGCGATGGATTTGCTGGCCAAGAAGCTCGCCTCGGTGCGAACCCTGGGCGCGCATCCGGCGGACAAGCAGCCGGTTCTGGTGCGCAAGGGACGGTTCGGCCCCTATGCCCAGCACGGCGACAAGGTCGCCAACCTGCCGCGCACCGTGTCGATGGACGACATGACGCTGGAGGAGGCCGTGGCGCTGCTCGCCGAACGCGGCAAGGTGCTGGTGCCGAAGGGGAAGAAAGGCGGCAAGAAGGTTGCCGCGAAGAAGGCCGCGCCCGCCGCCGCGCCTGTTGAGGCGAAGCCGCGCGCCGCTCCGACGGCCGCGGCGAAGAAGAAGCCGGCGAAGAAGAAAGCCGCGCCGAAGAAGGCCGCCGCGAAGAAATGAACCAGTCGTTCTTCTCCCCCTCCCCTTGTGGGAGGGGGTTGGGGGGAGGGGTTCAACCTCGGGATCTCACGCGCCGCACCCCTCCCCCCAACCCCCTCCCACAAGGGGAGGGGGAGCGTTAAGTGCCTCAAAAACCCGCCATATTGCCCTCGCGCGAGGAAATCCGCGCCTTCATCGCGTCGCAACCCGGCCGCGTCGGCAAGCGCGAGATATCCCGCCACTTCAATCTCGGACCCGAACACCGGGTGGCCCTTCGGCACATGCTGAAGGACCTCGGCGCCGGCGGCGAGATCGCGCCCGCCGGGCATCGCCGGTTCGCCGCACCCGGGCGGTTGCCGGACGCGATGGTGGTCCAGGTCAGCGGCACCGACCCCGATGGCGACGCCATCGCGCGGCCCGTGGGCTGGCAGGGCGAGGGGCCGCCGCCCATCGTGTTCATGGCGCCCGAACCGCGCGGGCGCCCCGCGCTTGCCCCCGGAGAGCGCGTGCTGGCGCGGCTGCGGCCCATGGGCCCGGGTAAATACGAGGGCCGCACCCTCAAGCGCCTCAGCGAGGCCCCCGGCCGCGTTCTGGGCGTGTATCGCCCGCATGCCGGGGGCGGACGAATCGTGCCGACCGACCGGCGCGCCAAGGCCGAGTGGGATGTGCCGGCAGGCGAGGAAAACGGCGCCGAGGCCGACGAGATCGTGCTGGCCGTGCCCCTGCCCTCCACCGGCTTCGGCCTGAAACAGGCGCGCGTGGTCGAGCGTCTCGGCCGCATGGGTGACGCCCGCTCGGTCAGCCTCGTCGTGATCCACACCCACGACATCCCGACCGAATTCACGCCCGCCGCGATCGCAGAGGCGGAAAAGGCCCGCGGTGTCACCGTACGCGGGCGCACCGATCTGCGCGAAATTCCGCTGGTCACCATCGACGGCGAGGACGCGCGCGATTTCGACGATGCCGTGTTCGCCGAACCCGATGGAGATGGCTTCCGCCTCATCGTCGCGATCGCCGACGTGGCGCATTACGTGCGGCCTGGTTCGGCGCTCGACACCACCGCCTGGACCCGAGGCAATTCCTGCTACTTCCCCGACCGCGTCGTGCCGATGCTGCCCGAGGCGCTGTCCAACGGCTGGTGCAGCCTGCGGCCGAACGAGGATCGCGGCTGCCTGTTCGTCGAGATGCGGATCGATTCGGCCGGCCGGAAGACCGCGCACCGGTTCGGTCGCGGGCTGATGAGCAGCGCCGCGCGCCTCACCTACGAGCAGGTGCAGGAGACCCACGATTCGGGGACGGAGACGCATCTGCCGCTCGCGCCGCTCTATGCCGCGTTCCGGGTTCTGCTTGAGGCGCGCAACGCCCGCGGCACGCTGGACCTTGATCTGCCGGAGCGGAAAATCCTCCTTGGTGAGGACGGCAAGGTCGCCAACGTCGCGCCCCGCCCGCGTCTCGACAGCCATCGGCTGATCGAGGAGTTCATGGTGCTCGCCAACGTGTGCGCGGCGGAGGAACTGGAGCGCCTGGTGCAGCCCTGCGTGTATCGCGTTCACCCGCCGCCCTCCGACGAAAAGCTGGAGGGGTTGCGCGCCTTCCTGCACGGGTTCGATATCTCCTTGCCGCCGGGCAACCAGATCCATCCCCGCGATCTTGATCATGTGCTGAAGAAGGTGGCCGGCACGGAGGAGGCGCCGCTGGTCAACGAGGTGATGCTGCGCAGCCAGTCCCAGGCTTCGTATGCGCCCGACAATATCGGTCATTTCGGGTTGTCGCTGGCGCGATATGCGCATTTTACCAGCCCGATCCGCCGCTATGCGGATCTGGTCGTGCATCGCGCGCTTATCGCGGGGCTCAAACTCGGCGTCGGCGGTCTCGTCGCGGAGGACGCCGCGCGGCTGCCGGATACATGCGAGCACATCACGGCGACCGAGCGCCGCGCGGCCCTGGCGGAGCGCGATGCGGTGGATCGCTATCTCGCGGCCTTCATGGCGGACAAGGTTGGGTCGATCTTTCCCGCGCGGATTTCGGGCGTGACCCGGTTCGGGCTGTTCGTGACGGTTGCGGGAAACGGCGCGAGCGGACTCGTGCCCGTCTCGTCTTTGCCCGATGATTTCTGGATGCATGACGAAGCCACACAGACGCTGAACGGCCGACGCACGCGGATGACCTTCCGGCTTGCCCAGGAGGTCGAGGTGCGGCTGGCGGAGGCCACGCCGATCACCGGCGGCCTGGTGTTTCACATCATGCAGGGCGTGCCCCGGGCGACACGCGGCACGGCACGGCCATCCCTGCCCGGCAAGGCCGCCGCGAAACCCGGCTTCACCCGCACGCCGGTGGGCCGCTCCGCATTCGGGAAAAAAGGGGCTCGCCCGCGCGCCCGGTGACGCAATTTGGCCTCCTGCGCGCGCTTCCGCCCGTGCTGTGTCTACTTTTTGCCCTCCTCCCCGCTCCTGTCCGGTCCGAGCCGTTCGAGCCGGGAGGCGGCTTCGACCAGATTCGCGTGGCGACGACGACGGCCGCCGCCCTGGATTTCATGGCGGCCCGAACGCTCGATCCGACCTCCATTCCGCAACTCAGCATCTGGGGCCTGCGGGGTCTCACGACGATCGATCCCAAAATCTCCACCGAATTGACTCCCAACTCGGTGCGGCTGTTCGACGATGTCCGCCCGGTGATGATACGCCCCCTGCCCGGCGACACCGACGCGGTGGAATGGGGGCAGGCCATCGCGCAGATGTCGCGCGGGGCTTGGGACGCCTCCGCCGTGGTGCGCCGGGCCGGAACCCAGGCCATCATCACCAATTTCTTCGATGAGGTGTTCAACCATCTCGACCCATACTCGCATTATGCGCCTCCAGCGGAGGCCGAGGATGATCGCGCGCGGCGCCGGGGCCGCGCCGGCATCGGACTTCAGGCGGCCCGCAGGGGCGACGCGTTCGTCGTCGCGACGCTGGTGCCGGACGGGCCAGCCGCGCGGGCCGGAGTTCACGCTGGCGACACGATCCTGCAGATAGACGGCGAGCCCCTCGCGACCGCTGATGCCGCATCCGTCAACGAAATGATCGCCGGGCCCGAGGGCACGGACATCGAATTGCTGCTTCGCGGTCCGGGCCGGACGACGCGTCGCGTGTCGTTGCAACGCGCGCTGGTGCCGCCCGACACCGTGTTCGCCAGCCGTTCCGGCTTGGTGCTTCTCCTGCGGGTGAGCGGGTTCAGCTCCGACACGGGCGATCGGCTGGCGCGGGAGATCGAGGTTGGCGTGGCGGGCAATCACCCGCCAAAGGGCATCGTGATCGATCTGCGCGGCAACAGGGGCGGTTTGCTGCGCCAGGCCGTGCGCGCCGCCGAGACATTGCTGCCATCCGGCGTGGTTGCCGTAACGGCCGGACGGGCGCCCGGTTCCTCCAACGTGTTCACCGCGGATGGCCGGGATTTGTCGGGCGGGCTGCCGGTCGTGATCGTCGTCGATGGCCGAACCGCGAGCGCGGCTGAAATCCTCGCCGCCGGGCTCGCGGATCAGCACCGGGCCGTGGTCGTGGGCAGCTCCACGCTGGGCAAGGGTCTGGTACAGACCATCACCGAATTACCCGATGGCGGGGAACTCAGCGTCACGTGGAGCCGGGTGCTGGCGCCCTTGGGATGGCCGCTCCAGGGCCTCGGCGTCATGCCGCAGCTCTGCACCAGCATGGGGGGCGAGGTGCTGGCGCGCGAACTGGCCGATCTCAGCCATGGCACGCCGCCGATGGCCGCGACGCTCGCCCGTCACTGGGCGATGCGCGTGCCGGTGACGCCCGGCGAGGCGATCGAGATCCGCAATGCCTGCCCCGCCGCGGAGGGCCGCGACCAGGATTTGACCGCCGCCCGTTTCCTGATCGAACACGCGGCGGCCTACGAAACCGCGCTGATCGGGCCCGCCAAGGCGCCGTAGGGCTGCCAAAATACGGCGACTACGGCCCACCCGGCGGCGCGGCGACTCAACCGAGCAGGGCCTGGGCGCAGGCGTCGAGGATGGCGTCGGTGTCGAGGCCGTATTCGCGGTAGAGGTCGGGCAGATCGCCGCTCTGGCCGAAGCGGTCGGGACCGAGCGGGACCACGCGCTGGCCGCGCACCGCGCCGAGCCAGGCATGGGCGGCGGGGTGGCCGTCCAGGATCGTCACCAGCGCCGCGCCCGGCGCGAGCGGGGCGAGGATGGTCTCGATGTGGCTCCGCGCGGCGCGATCGCCGCCACGGCGGGCGCGGCCGGCGGCGAGCCAGCCGGCGTGCAGGCGGTCGGGGCTGGTGATGGCGAGCAGGCCGGCGCGCGGTTCCTCCGCGCGCAGTTCGGCGAAGGCGGCCTCGGCCTCGGGGGCCACGGGGCCCTGATAGGCCAGGGCGATCGGGGCGCCCTCGGCGGGCGGGACCACCCAGTGGGCGCCGGCGATGATTTGCGCCGGATCGAGCCGGCGATCAGGCTGGGCGAGTTGCCTGGTCGAAAGGCGCAACCAGACCGCCGAGCCGTCCGGGCGCTGCATATGGTCGAAGGCGTGGCGCAGCAGGATCGCCAGTTCATCGACATAGGCGGGCTCGAAACTGGCCAGCCGGTCGGCGGCCATGCCGATCAGCGGCGTGTTGACCGATTGGTGCTGCCCGCCTTCAGGGGCGAGCGTGATGCCGGACGGCGTGGACACCAGCAGGAAGCGGGCATCTTGGTAACAGGCATAGATCAGCGCATCGAGGCCGCGATTGACGAACGGATCGTAGACCGTGCCGATGGGCAGCAGGCGCGCGCCGGCGAGCGCGTGGGACAGCCCCGCCGCCCCCAGCAGCAGGAACAGGTTCTGCTCGGCGATGCCGAGTTCGATGTGCTGCCCTTGCGGCGACATGCCCCAGCGCTGGGCGGAGGCGAGCTTGGAGTCGCGGAACACGTCGTTGCGGGTGTGCCGGTCGAACACGCCCCTGCGGTTCACCCAGGGGCCGAGATTGGTCGAGACCGTCACGTCGGGGCTGGTCGTCAGGATGCGTTCGGCCAGCAGCTTGTACGCGCCCTGCCCGCGGCCGATTTCGGCCAGGATTTCGCCGAACCCGGCCTGGGTGGAAGTGCCGCGCCCGGCGAGCTTGCCCACCGGGAGCGTATCGGGGATCGGGATGGTCGCGGCCGGGAGCGCGCGGCCCTCCGGCGTGAGCTTGGCGGCGAAGGGGACCGAGGCCAGGAACGCATCCAACTCCTCCGGCCGTGTCGCCAGCCCCTCGAAACGGTCCCATTCATGGCCGGGGCGGATGCCCATGGCATGGCGGAACAGCTCCATCTGCTCCTTGGACATCAGGCCGGCGTGGTTGTCCTTGTGGCCGGCGAAGGGCAGGCCCATGCCCTTGATGGTGTAGGCGATGAAGCAGGTCGGTTGGTCTCCGGAAGCATCGGCGGCGCGCAGATGTTCGATGATGGCCTCGATGTCGTGGCCGCCGAGATTGGTCATCAGGGCGGCGAGTTCGTCGTCGTCCAGCGGATCGACGATCGCCCGCACGCCGCGCGACCGGCCCATATCGGTGAGCAGCGCCTGGCGCCACGCCGCGCCGCCCTGGAAGGTGAGCGCGGAATACAGGCTGTTCGGGCAATCGTCGATCCAGCCGCGCAATTCCTCCCCGCCCTCGCGGGCGAAGGCGGCCTGGAGTTTGCGGCCGTATTTCATGGTGACCACGTTCCAGCCCATGTCGCGGAACAGGCCCTCGATACGGCCGAACAGACGGTCGGGCACCACGGAATCCAGGCTCTGGCGGTTGTAGTCGATGATCCACCAGACGTTGCGGACGTCGTGCTTCCAGCCCTCCAGCAGCGCCTCGTAGATGTTGCCCTCATCCAGTTCGGCGTCTCCGGCGAGGGCGATGTGGCGGCCGGGCGGGATGTCGGGCCGGGCGAGGCCGTGCAGGCGGATGTAGTCCGCCATCAGGGCGGCGAAGCTGGTGATGGCAACGCCGAGGCCGACCGAGCCGGTGGAGAAATCCACCTCGCCGCCATCCTTCACCCGGCTGGGATAGGATTGCGCGCCCCCGAAGGCGCGCAGCCCCTCCATCTGCTCGCGATTCTGGCGGCCCAGCAGATAGTTGATGGCGTGGAACACCGGCCCGGCATGCGGCTTGACGGCCACACGGTCCTGCGGGCGGAGGATCTCGAAATACAGCGCCGTCATCACCGAGACGATCGAGGCGCAGGAGGCCTGGTGGCCGCCGACCTTCAACCCGTCGCGGTTGGGGCGGACATGGTTGGCGTTGTGGATCGTCCAGGCGGAGAGCCAAAGCAGCTTGCGCTCGATTTCATGCAGCATCGCGAAGCGCGCAGGGTCGTCGCCCGGCGGATCCCGGCGAGGGGGCGCGGCGAGGGGGATGTTCATGCTCAGCTCCAGCCGCGCGCGAGGCGGCGGACGGTGGTGGAGGCATTGCGCCTTCCCTCGCCGGCATAGGCCTCGTGATAATCCTCGATATTGGCAGGGTCGTAGAGGTAGTTGACCATGAGCGTGGCGCTTTCCTTCAGCCCCTTCTCCGAGGTGTCGGCGGCCATGTTGATCCGCTCGACCCGCGCGCCGTTGGACAGGTGGAAATGCGCCACCGGGTCCAGCGCCCGCTTGCCGCGCCCCTCGGCCAGCAGATAGCGCGCGCACAGGCGGATCAACACCGGCTCGACGGCCTTAAGCATCGTGGGGTCTCGGAACCAGCCGCGCCGCGCCAGGATCATGCCGAGCGCCTGGGCGCCGGTTTCCACCGCCGGCATGTCAGGGGGTGAAGCGGTGCGCAGATGGCTGCTCTCCTCCTCGGAGAGCAGGTTCGCCTCCGCGTCGGCCAGCTTCTCGTCCAGCCAGCGGCGGAAGCCGGGCAGCGGCGAGAGGGTGGCGAAGGTTTTCAGCTTGGGGAATTCCTGGGTCAGCAACTCGACCACGCGCTTGATCAGAAAATTGCCGAAGCTGATGCCGGCAAGGCCCTGCTGGCAGTTGCTGATCGAATAGAAAATCGCCGTGTCCGCCTGGCCGGAATCGACCACCGGGGCCTTCATGTCCAGCAGCTTCTGCACGCTGCCGGCGAGGCCGTTGACCAGCGCGACCTCGACGAAGATCAAAGGCTCGGTGGGCATGCGCGGGTGGAAGAAGGCGTAGCAGCGGCGGTCGCTGTCGAGGCGGTTCTTGAGGTCGCGCCAGGAGCGGATTTCATGCACCGCCTCGTAGCCGACCAGCTTTTCCAGCAATGCGGCGGGGCTCGCCCAGTCGATGCGGCGCAGTTCGAGGAAGCCGACATCGAACCAGTTGGCCAGCAGGCCGCGCAGATCGTTCTCCAGCGCGACCAGATGCGGATCGGCGGCTTTGCGCGCCTTCGTCGTATCCAGCAGGAAGGCGCGCAGATCGACCAGGAACTTCATGCCGTCGGGGATGGTGGTGAACTGCGTCAGCAGCCGCACGCGGGGGGGTTCGAGCGCGCGGCGCAGCGCGGTTTTGGCGGCGGCGCGCTCGGCGGGGTCTTTCGCGGCGGTAACGCCTTCATAGGCGGCGGCCACGGCGGCGGCGTCGCTGTCGAATTCGGCGAGGGTGCGGAGGAACTGGGTGCGGCCGGCCGTGTCGAGCGTCAAATAGGTTTGGGCGAGCTTGGCGGCGCGGTTGCGGGCGCTGACCTCCCCGCCACGCGAGGCGAGGCAGGCGCGCATCTGCGCCTCGATGCTGTCGCCTTCCTCGCGGGATACGCCGGCCGCCATGTCGCGCCAGACGGTGGTGATGCGCCTGATCGCGCGATCGAACAGTCCAGGCGCGGCGATATCGCTCATTGGGGGCTCCCTCGTCGTATCACTCTACGACGAGGGAACCGCCGGAGTCAGCCGGGCCGGGCGAGATGGGTGGTGCGGTAGAGGGCGGCGACGTCGCAGGCGAAATCGATGCTGGCGAGGGTGAGCGGGCCGGTCTCGATCTTTTCGGGTTCCTCCGGCCAGGAGCCGTCGGGGCGGCGGCGGAGGAGTTCGACCCCGATATAGGCCGTTCGCGCGCAGAGGATTTCGTGAATTGACGGGATGGTGGTGTAAGCCCAGACGTTGGTCCAGGTTTCGCGCTCGTTGCTGGGCGAGATGATTTCGACGGCCAGGAGCGGCGCGCTCGTCAACCCCGCGTCGGGCATGGGCGGGGCGCAGGTGACGGCGAGATCAGGGATGCGGATGTTGCTGCTGGCGCGCACATAGGGCTGCACGCCGGGCGCGGTGACGACGGCGCAGGGGCTTCCAACCCGCGCGAGATGATTGGCAATGAGGCGGGCGATTTCGGCTTGGATGCGTCCATGCGTTTCGCTGGCCGGCGCCATGGCCTCGGGCTCGCCATCGATGAGTTGCCACGCCTGCCCATCGCCGGGATGCCAGGCGAGAAACTCGGCGACCGTCATACGGTGGGGAAGCTTCAGGGCCACGGACATGACGGTCATGTAGCACGTTCCCGGCTCTCGATCACGGCCCGCGCGACATGTTCGGCGAGATCCTCGGCGATCATGCCCTCGCCCGCATGCGCCGCCGCCCGGCCATGGACCCAGACGCCGGCGCAGGCGGCCTCCCAGGGCGCCATTCCGAGCGCCAGGAAGCCGCCGATGAGGCCGGCGAGCACGTCGCCCGACCCCGCCGTCGCGAGCCACGGCGGGGCGTCGGCGTTGATCGCGACCCGGCCGTCGGGGGCGGCGACGATCGTGTCCGCACCTTTCAGCAGCACCACCGCGCCGGTGCGCGACGCCGCTTCTCGAACGGCGGCGACCCTGTCGGTGCCGGGGGGGCCGAACACGCGGGCGAATTCGCCGGCGTGCGGGGTGAGGACCGACGCGCCGCGCAGCCGCGCCGGGGCGCCGGCGCAGAGGGTGAGCGCGTCGGCATCGACGACCACCGCGCGGCCCGAGGCCAGCAGAATCGGCAGCGCGGCGGCCGCGCCCTCCGGGCCCAGGCCGGGGCCGCAGACCCAGGCGTTGCGCCGAGGGTCCAGCAACTGCTCCCCGAGCGGACGGGCATCGACGATCACGCCGGGATCGCCGGCGCGGTAGATCGCCGCGCCCGCCTCGGCGGCGATGGTGACCAGCCCCGCCCCTGCCCGCCTTCCGGCCGCAGCCGCGAGCCGCGCGGCGCCGGTCATCGCCGGCCCGCCCAGCACGGTGAGGTGGCCGCGCGTGTATTTGTGGCCGGCGGCGGTGGGGGCGGGGATCGTCCACAGCGCGGGGCAGTCGCGGAAACTCCGTGGCCCGATCCGTTCCAGCACGGCGGCGGGGATGCCGATATCGGCCAGCATCGTTTCGCCGCACAGCGCGCGGCCGGGCAGCAGCAGATGGCCGGGCTTGAGGCGGAAGAACGTCACCGTCATTGCCGCCGCCGCGACGTCTCCGCGGGGCGCGCCGGTGGCGCCGTCCAGCCCGCTCGGCACGTCGATCGCCACGCGGCGCGGCGCGGCTTGCAGCACGGCGGCGACCTCCGGGGCGAGAGCGCGGGAGAGGCCGGCGCCGAACACCGCGTCGATCACCAGCGCCGCGCGCGCCGCCTCGTTCGGTGTGAACGGGGCGCGCGGGCCGTGCCACAGCGACGCCGCCGCGCGCGCATCGCCCACGGGGGGCGCGAGGGCGGCGACACTGACCGGCCAGCCCAGCTGGGCGAGATGGCGCGCGGCGACGTAGCCGTCTCCGCCGTTGTTGCCGGGCCCGCACAGCACCAGCGTGCGGCAAGGCGTGAAGCGCGCCCGCACCGCCCGCGCCACCGCGCGCCCGGCCGCCTCCATCAGATCCGCGACCTGGAGCCCGGCCGCGATCGCGGCCTGATCGGCCCGCGCCATTTCGGCCGGAGTGAGCAATTCGGATGGGGTGGGGCGAGGCATTCCGGCACCTTGCCCACAGACTCGGCGGATGCGCTACGCTTGGGTTCCGGAGCGGAGGCGACGAGCCATGGCGGTGGTGATCACGGTGGCGCAGCAAAAGGGCGGGGCGGGGAAGACCACGCTCGCCGCCAATCTCGCCGCCGCGCTGGCGGCGGCGCGGCGGGTGGCGCTGCTGGACATCGACCCGCAGCGCAGCCTGGCCCGGTGGCACAAGCTGCGGCAGGCGCACCCGAACGTGGCGCGGATCGATTTCTCCGACGTGTCCGGCTGGCGGCTGGCGGGCGAGCTGGAGAAGCTGCGCCAGACGCATGATGTGGTAATCGTGGACAGCCCGCCGCATATCGACACGGATGCGAAGCTGGCGGTGCGCGGCGCGACTCTGGTGCTGGTGCCGTTGCAACCGAGCCCGCCGGATCTCTGGGCGGCAGAGGGCACGCTGGCGCTGGCGCGGGATGAGAAGCGCGCGGCGCGCATCGTGCTGAACCGGGCCCCGGCCTCGGGCAAGCTGCGCGCCATGGTGGAGGCGGAGATCGCGGCGCGGGGCTATCCGATGCTGGCCGCGACACTGGGCAACCGGGCGGGGTTCGCGGGGGCGTTCGCGCTGGGGCTGGGGGTGACGGAGACGGCCCCGAAATCGGTGGCGGCGGGGGAGTTGCGGGGGGTGATTGAGGAGATCGGGGGGTTTTTGGGGTGAGGAGCGTTGGCTCTGAATGTAAGGGGCCTCGTCACCCCATACGCGCTAAGATAAGGCCGTGCGGCCCAGCCCCCCACCCCGGCCCTGCCCACAAGGGGGAGGGGGAAGCAAGGAATATAGCCTATCTCTTCTCCCTCCCCCTTGTGGGGAGGGTCGGGGTGGGGGGCGGCCGCAGATGACGAATGAGGCCTTCGCCCGGATCAAAATCGACCAGCTTCTGAAGGATGCGAGCTGGAAGTTGAACGATGGCATCAGCGTGCGTTACGAGTATTCCCTCGATGACGGGGGACGCGCCGACTACGTGCTGTGCGATCGGCAGGGACGCGCCCTTGCCGTTCTCGAAGCCAAAAGCACAAGCGTGAATCTGAGCGCGGGCGAGGCGCAGGGACAACGGTATGCGGAGTTGCTTGGCGTGCCGTTCATCTTCCTGTCGAACGGCGAGGAAATCTGGTTCCGCGACAAGGGACAGGACGCGCATTTCCGCCGGATCGAGACCGTTTTCAGCCAGTACGATCTTGAGCGCCGAAAAGCCGCCCGCGATATCCGCCGGAACCCGCTCGATATCCTGATCGACGGCCGCATCGCCGGCAGCGGGGGCCGGCTGCATCAAAGCGGGTGCATCGAGGCGGTGTGCCGGGAGATCGTGAACGGGCGGCGCAAGATGCTGGTCGAGATGGCGACCGGAACCGGCAAGACACGCACCGCCGCGGCGCTGCTGAAACGTCTGTTCGAGGCGAACTGGGTGACGCGCGCGCTGTTCGTGGTCGATCGCAACACGCTCGCGATGCAGGCCGAGGATGCGTTTGCGGAACATTTGCCGCATCTGCCCTGCTACCGCGTGCCGCGCACCGGCCGCCGCTTCCAGGACGAGAAGCGGGTCACCATCGTCACGCTGCAGACGCTGGTGAACGAATACGCGAAGTATTCGTCGGGCTATTTCGACCTGATCATTATCGACGAATGCCACCGCAGCATTTACGGTCAATGGCGGCGCGCGCTGGACCATTTCGACGGCATCAAGGTGGGCCTGACCGCGACACCTTGCGTGATGCAGGAGGCGCCCGACGTGGATGATGAAGACCGCGCCGCGATCCGCGACACGTTGCGGTTCTTCGAGATCAGCCGGCCGACCTACAGCTACGGCATGTCCGAGGCGATCGCGGACGGGCATCTCGTGCCCTACGAGATTTACCGCGCCATGACCGCGCGCACGGCTGCGCGCGATGGTTTCTCGGTGGCGCGCAATGACATCGATTGGGCCGCGCTCGATGCGCCGACGCACACGGAATTGGAGCGGCTTTTCGCCGACCGCGACCCGATCACCGTCGATCCGTCGGCCCTGGAGCGGCGGTTCACCATTCCGGAGCGCAACCGCGCCATGGTGCGGGAATTCCGCGAGGTTCTGGAGAACGGTTACACGCGCCCGAACGGGACGCGCCGCGCGCCGGATTGGGGCAAGACCATCGTGTTTGCCGTGACCAAACGCCACGCGGAAACGCTGGCGCGCATGTTCGATGACGTGTTCGCCGACAAGAAACCAAGCCCCACCACGCGCTATGCCGATTTCGTCGTCTCCGGCCAAGGACCGGACGACAGTGTCGACGGCCCGGCCAAGATCAAGCGCTTCAAGCGCGAGGAATTCCCGCAAATCCTGGTCAGCGTGAACATGCTGGACACCGGGTTCGACTGCCCGGAGGTGCGCAATCTGGTGATGGCGCGCTTCACCCACAGTTCGATCCTCTACCAGCAGATGCGCGGGCGCGGCACCCGTCTGGCGCCGGGCAAGGACC
>Ga0116231_10011512_pt1 | contig 13554 bp, 14 predicted proteins | sample S1TSphgellanicum_2_FD_89695 | JGI IMG/M metagenome (GOLD analysis project Ga0116231, IMG submission 89695) | Host-associated microbial communities from peat moss isolated from Minnesota, USA - S1T2_Fd - Sphagnum magellanicum MG | ecosystem: Host-associated > Plants > Peat moss > Unclassified... | reverse complement strand
GAAGACGGGCTCGTTGCGGCGCAGCGCCTGGCCGAGCGCCTCGGCGTCACGCTCGCCGTGCGGCGTTTCGAACGCAAGAACCCGCTGCGCGTCGTCGACGCGGTGGCGCTCACCGGCTTGCGGCGCGGCGATGCGATCGTCGCCTTCTCGCGCAACGCCGTCGTCGAGATGCAAGGTCGCGTCGCGCGCACGGGCCTGGCGTCGGCCGCGATCTACGGCTCGCTCTCGCCGGCGGTCCGGCGGCGCGAGGCGGAACGCTTCCGCAGCGGCGCGGCCGACGTGTTGATCGCGACCGACGCGATCGGCCTCGGGCTCAACCTCCCGATCCGGCGGCTGATCTTCGCCTCGGTCGAGAAGTTCGACGGCATCGCGACGCGGCTCTTGACGCCGCCCGAGATCCGTCAGATCGCCGGCCGCGCCGGCCGCTACGGGATCCACGACGAAGGCGCGGTGACCGCGTTCGACGCGCGCGACGTGCGCTATCTGCGCGCCAACCTCGATCGCTTCGCCCCGCCCGACGACGAGCGCCCGATCTGGATCTCGCCGACCGACGAGCACCTCAAACGGCTCGCCGCGATCATCGGCACGACCCGCGTCGCGCGGCTCTTGCAGTTCTTTCAAACGCGCGTGCTGCGCGACGACGACGCAGGCGTGCGCATCGCCAACCTCGCCGATACGATCGACGTCGCCTCGGCGCTCGAAACCTCGGACCGGTTTCTGACGTTGCCGCTCGATGTGCGCGCCACGTACAGCCGCGCGCCGGTCTCGACGCGCGGCCCGGGCCTCGGCGTGCTCGCGCGCTGGGGCGAACAGCATGCCGTCGACGGCGTCGTGTCCGGCGCCGAACTCACCACGCCGGGAAGCTCGCGCGACCGGCTCTTGCTCTACGAAGATCGCTCGCGCATGGCGACGCTCTATCTCTGGCTCGCCCAGCGCTTCCCGAACGTCTACGTCAACGGGTTCGAGATGATGCGCGTGCGCGAAGCGCTCGACGACGACATCCACGATGCGCTGCTCGAAGCGGGTGCGCGTCCGCGCCGCGAACGGCCGGGCGCCAAGCCCAAACGCCGCCACGCGGGGCCGCCGGCCTTCAATAAACGACGACTGCCGAAGTAGCGACCGGACGGTCGAACGCCGAGCGCGACGGCGAGATCGGAACGCGCCTTCACATCCCGTTCACAGGCCACGAACGCACGCACGGCTAGGCTGGTGGCGATGAAAATCCAGAAAGACGAGCCGCTGCCGGCGACGTTGGCCTTCGTTTTCACGATCGGGATCCTGATCGTGCTCGGCTGGTTTGCGATGTTCGCGCTGCTGCGGTCGCGGTGGTAAGGTGCATATCCATCGTGCCGAGCGGCTGTGGCTCGGGTTCGGCGTCGCGATGCTGGCGGTGTTCTTGGCCGTGATCACGACGGCGGCGATCGTCGACGGCTTCGTGCCGCCGAGCCACGTCCAAACGATCGACCCGACCAAGGTCTCTCAGACCCCGCCGTTCGATCGTCCCGGCTTGCGCCGGATCGGCCCGGGCGCCTACGAGGCCTACTACATCGCGCGGATCTTTGCGTTCGTTCCCGCGACCATCACGGTTCCGCGCGACGCGCACGTGACGTTTTTCGTCACCAGCGGCGACGTCGAACACGGCTTCAGCATCCCCGAGACCGGCGTGAATACGATGGTGACGCCGGGCTGGGTGAGCGAGGTCTCGCATACGTTCTCGACGCCCGGGACGTTTCTCTTGATCTGTAACGAGTATTGCGGGAGCGGCCATCAACTCATGGCGGCCAAGGTGATCGTTCAGTGACCGCGGCCCGGCCATCACTGCCGCTCTCGATCGCGGGCGGCAATCTGCTCGCGCTCACCCACATCTACACGGCGACGCTGGTGCTCGGGATCGGCGCGCTCTTCGGGATGCTCCAGGGCTTTTCACGCGCGAACCTGATCGTGATGCCGCAGGCGTTCGATTATTACCGGATGCTCACGGCACATGGCGTGCTGATGGCGCTCGTCTTCACGACGTTCTTCATTACGGGGCTCTTCACGTACTGCGTGTATACGACGCTGCTGCGCGTCCGCTCGACGACGCTCGGCTGGACCGGCTACGTCGTCATGCTGGTCGGAACCGTGATGGCGGCGGTCGCGATCCTCGACGGCAGCGCGAGCGTTCTCTACACGTTTTACGCGCCGCTCAAAGCAAGCCCGCTGTTCTATTTCGGCGCGACCTTGCTCATCGCCGGCACGTGGTTCGTGGCGGCCGATCTGTTCTTGAACGTCGCGATCTGGAAGCGCGCCAACGTCGGCGAACGCGTGCCGCTGCCGGCCTTCCTCGCCACGTGCACGATGATCATGTGGATCATTGCGACGCTCGGCGTCGTCGCCGAGATGGCGCTGCTCATCCCGTGGTCGCTCGGGTGGACGCCGGGGATCGACGTCAGCCTCACGCGCATGCTGTTCTGGTACTTCGGCCATCCGCTGGTGTATTTCTGGATCATGGCGGCGTACACGATCTGGTATACCGTCGTGCCGTCGACGTACGGCGGCCGGATCTTCAGCGACGCGCTCACGCGGCTCGCGTTCATCATGCTGCTGCTGCTCTCGACCCCGGTCGGCTTGCACCATCAATTTCTCGAACCGGGGATCGCGCCTGGCTGGAAGTGGCTGCACATGGTGCTTACCTACGGCGTCGTCGTGCCGTCGTTCATGACGGCGTTCGCCATTTTCGCGAGTTTCGAGCAGGCCGCGCGCAAGGCCGGCGTGCGCGGCTTTTTCCAGATCGTGGGCTGGCTGCCGTGGAAGAATCCGGTCTTCGCCGGGCCTGCACTCGGGATGATCCTGTTCGTCTTCGGCGGTTTCGGCGGGATCGTGAACTCGTCGTATTCGATGGACGTGCTCGTCCACAACACGATGTGGATCGTCGGTCACTTCCACGTGACGGTCGGCGGGCCGGTCGCGCTTACGTTCATCGGCGCCACCTACGGTCTCGTGCCGATGCTGACCGGCCGCACGCTCTTCGCGCCGCGGCTCGCGCTCGTGCAAGTCTATCTGTGGTTCGCCGGCATGGCGATCATGTCGGTAGCGATGCATTGGGCGGGCCTGCTCGGCGCGCCGCGCCGGGCCTCGGATGTGACCTACTTCGGCGCCCAAGGCGCGGCGACGTGGCACGGTGAGATGGTGTGGGCTGCGACCGGCGGCGCGATCGTCGCGATCTCCGTCGTGCTTTTCATCGTCGTCGCGACCGGCACGTTTCTCGCGGACCGGCGCGCCGTCGACGCCGCGCCGTCGTTTGCGTTCGCCTCGACGCGCGAGGACGCGCTCGCGACGCCGCCGGCCTTCGACCGGCTGACGCGCTGGGGGATGGCGGCGATCGTGCTCGCGCTCTTGGCGTATGCCGGTCCGGTCACGGAGCAACTGACCGCGCATGCGTATCTTGCGCCCGGGATGCGCACGTGGTGATCGCCGTGCCGCCGCCGCCGATCGTCGCGCCGATGCGCATGCCGGCCGGGATGACGATGCCGGCCGAGCGCCCGCGACCGTTCGTTCCGGTCTTGCGCGAAGGTGACGTCGTGCCGGATCTGCTGCTTCGCGATCAGCTCGGTCGCGCGTTCTCGTTCGGCGCGGCCGCCGATCGCGTCACGATCGTCTCGTTCATCTACACGACCTGCGGCGATCCGGCGATGTGTCCGCTGGTTGCGGCGAAGTTCGCCTACCTGCAGCGTCATATCGACCCGCGCGCGATGCGACTCGCGACGGTGACGCTCGATCCCGCGAACGATACGCCGGCGGTGTTGCACGCGTACGGCGCGCGCTACGCGGCCGATCCGGCACGCTGGTCGCTCGTGACGGGCGCCGTGCCGCGCGTCGACGAGCTCGTCGCGCGTTTTGGCATCGTCGCGGGGCGCATCCGGCCCGGCGTAATCGGACATACCGAGGCGGCGATTGTGCTCGACGCGCGCGGGCGCGTCGCCCGGATCGTCGATGGCGCCGCTTGGAATCCCGACGATCTGCTCGCCGCCGCAACGTCGCTGACCGCGCGTCCGCAGCCGCTGCGGCTCGTCGCGCTGTGGCTCGGAAGTCGCGCCGGCGCGCTCTGCGGCGGACGCGGGGCATCGCCGCTCACGGTCGCCGGCGTGCTGATCGTGCTCGCGCTGGTCGCGGCGGCGACGCTCTTGCTTTTGCGGCGAATGTTTCGTCTGCCGGCCGGATCCGGTTAGGGATCGACGGAACGTTGCCAGCCGGCCTCGCGGCGCCCCAGTTCGCCCGCGACCCGTGCGAGGAAATCGTCGACCGTCGCGCGCGAGATCCAGCGGCCGATAACCGCATCGAAGATCCGGCCCGCGATCCCGCCGGGCGGAACGTAGCTCCCGTTCAGCAGCAAGAGCGTCGTCTGCGTCGAGGCGATGCGAAACCGGAGCGTCCCCGAAAAGTCCGGAAGCCATGCAAGGCGTGCCGACCACGCAATGTGCAGTTCGTCGCTCCGCCGGCCCGGTTCGGTCGCATCGCTCGACGAGCCGAAGGATACGTGCACGTGGCGCCGGAGCGGCCCGGCGACGATCGTTGCGCCGTCGCCGCCGGCTTCGGCGATGCGCAGAAACGATTCGGCGTAGGACGCCGCAATCGAGATCGGACAGCTCGCAAGCGCGGAGGCGGCCACCTGGCGCATCAGCGTGCGACTCGGAGGGCCGCGGCGCGGTTCGCAGCGATCGGCTGGCGCACCGTGACGACCGGGATCCGGGCGCGACGAACCACGCCGTTCGCGACGCTCCCGAGCACCATGCGGGGAAAGAACGGCCGCCCGTGCGTGCCCATCACGACCAGGCACGCTTCGAGCCGGTCGGTGGTCGCGATCAGTTGCTCGACGGGCCGGCCGCTGACCAGCACGATCGACGCGCGCACGCCGCGCTTTCCGGCCGCGGTGAAGGCTTCATCGAGATACGGCGCGTCGCGGGCATCGGGTGCTTCCGGTTCCAGGACGTTCACGAGCGCGAGCGAGCGCCCGCGCGCGCTTGCAATCTGCAGCGCGACGTCGAACGCCGCGCCGGCGCACGCGGAATCGTCGAGCGCGACGACGACCGGGCCCGTGCGCGTCTCGTCATCGGCGTGGACGACGATCGCGGGGACGCCGCTGCTGCGAACCACGGCTTCGGCCACGCTGCCGAAGAGCGCTTGCTCGAGTCCGCGACGCCCGCGCGTGCCCATGACGATCGCCTCGGAGCGGCCGTGCGCCGCGAAGCCGACGATCTCGCTCGCGCACGCTCCGTGCAGCACCTTGCCGTGCGCTGCAAGCCCGGCTGCGGTCGCGCGGCAGCAGGCGTCGCGACAGAAGCGTTCGGCATCCGTTTCGAGATCGGCCATCATCGGCCCGAGATCGACCATCGCGCCTTCGGCGCCGGTCACGCTCAGCGCCGTGTCATCGACGACGCTGCAAAAGCCGATCGCTCCCCCACCCGCGGCCAGATCGAGCGCGAAATCGATGCTGCGATTCGCGGCCTCGGATCCGTCGACCGCGACGGTCAGCGTCGCAAAGATCGGTTTCATCGATCGAGTATCGCGATTCGGCGTGAAGCAGCGGCGAAGCGGTGCGGTGCGCAACTTCACACGCGATTCACACCTTGTAGCGAGCAGAGGAGCCGCGTGATGCGAACGGTGTTGATCGTCGATGACGAACCGGCGCTGCTGGACGTGATCGAGCCGTATCTCCGCGACGACGGCTTTCGCGTCGTCCGCGCGGCCGACGGGCCGAGCGCGCTGGAAGCATTCGAGCGCTCCGCGCCCGACCTCGTGATCCTCGATGTCAACTTGCCGGGGTTTCCGGGGACCGACGTGCTCCGGCGCGTTCGCGCCGTGCGCGACGTCCCGGTGATCTTGTTGACCGCGCGGACGAGCGAGGTCGATCGCGTCGTCGGTTTGGAACTGGGCGCCGACGATTACGTCGGCAAGCCGTTCAGCCCGCGCGAACTCGTGGCGCGCGTGAAGAGCGTCCTGCGCCGCAACGATCGCACGACGCGCGACTCGGTCGCGCCCATCAAACGCGTCGGCTCGATCGCGCTCGACCCCGTGGCGCACGACGTGCGCGTCGCCGGCCGGTCGGTCGCCCTGACGCCGACGCAGTTCCGCTTGCTCGACATTTTGATGAGCCATCTCGGGCAAACCCTGACGCGCGATCAACTGCTCGAGCGCGTGAGCAGCGACGGCGACGTCTTCGATCGCACGCTCGATCGCCACATCGCCAACTTGCGCGCCCGGGTCGAACCGGATCCCGCCAACCCCGCGCATATTCTCACCGTGTTCGGGGTGGGCTACAAGATGGTCGAGCCGGCATGAGATCCGTCGTGCACGAGATTCGCAATCAGCTCGCGGTGGCGATCGCCAACGTCGAAGCGTTCCGCGACGGGATGCTCTTTCCGACGCCGGAGCGGCTGGGGTCGGTGCTGCATGCGCTCGCCGACGCGACGACGCTGCTCGCCGATCTGCCCGACTCCGAAACACCCGCCGCGCTGCCGGCGACGTTACGGCCGATCGACGTGTGCGCGGTGATCGCGAACGTCGTGCTCGCCTTCGAAGGCCGGACGGCGGAGCATCAGATCGTCTTTCGCGTGCAACAGTGCGGCGAGGTCCACCAACCCGGCGATACGTTCGTCGGCGATCCGGTCCGGGTCGCCGAGATCGTGAACAACGTGCTCGCGAACGCGATCCGCTACACGCCGGACGGTGGCCGCATCGACGTCGACTGCCGGCGTTCCGGCGGCGCGCTGACGATCGCGGTCACCGACGACGGCCCGGGCGTGCGCGGCGATGAGATCGCGCACATCTTCGAGTACGGATTTCGCGGCGCCGCCGCGCGCGAGACGAGCGGCTCGGGACTCGGGCTCGCGCTCACGGCGCGCTTCGTGCACGAGCACGGCGGGAGCATTCAAGTGGAGAACGTCCCCGGCCGCGGCGCGCGCTTTACGGTGCGAATGCCGGGGACGGCGCAAGCCCTTATTTCAGCGTCGGCTCCACGCTGATCTCGACGTTGTTGCGCAGCGCGTTCGAGACCGGGCACACGCCTTCGGCCTGGTGCGCGTACTCCGCGAACTGGTCTTGCGTGAGGCCCGGGACGTCGCCCGTTACCTGAAGCTTGACCTTCGTGATCTTGAAGCCGCCGTCGTGCGGTTCGACGGTACACACGGCCATCGTGTCGATGCTGGCTGGGCTCTGTCCGTTATTGCTCAAGAAGAAGGTCAGCGCCATGCTGTAGCACGCGGCATGCGCGGCGGCGAGCAGTTCCTCGGGATTGGTGCCCGGTTGTTCTCCGAAGCGCGTCGAGAAGTTGTACGGGACCGACTTGAGCGCGCCGCTCTTGAAGGTGATCTCGCCGCCGCCGGTCGGGACGTCGCCCGTCCAGACGGCTTCGGCGCGTCGATTGAAAGCCATGAAGTGTGCTCCTTGATGAATCCGAGAAGAGAAGGGTCGGTCAAACGTAGCCTTTGACGCTTGCCGAGGGAAAGCGGTTGCGGCGCGCGTGTCACACCTCGCGATTCTGAACGCCGTCACAGCGCGCGTTAAGAGAACGCTGCGCATGATCGGTGCACGAAACGACGTCGCGCTCATCACGGATGTGCGCGCAAGACGAGGCAGGAGGTCACGATGGCCCGGTATCGGCGCTGGGCGGTGCGCGTTGCGCTCGCCGGCGGTTTCACTATGCTCGCCGGCTGCGGCGGCGGCGGTTCATCGAGTTCGCCCGCGACGGTGTCGGTCGCGGCGGCGCTGACCGCAAAGCCGAGCGCGGCTCCCGTGCCGTCGCCGTCACCCGCGCTCATCGGCGGCCTCTCCCCCGCGTCGGCGGCGTATCTGTCCTTGAACATCACGCAACTCGCGAATTACGCGACTCCCTCGCTGCCGGCGTATTACGACGCGCAAGTGCAAGCCACCGATAATACGCCGCCGGGCAATCCGGTCACGAACGCCGGCGCGACGCTCGGGCGCGTCATCTTCAACGACGTGCGCTTGAGTTACAACAACACGATCGCGTGCGCGTCGTGTCACGTCCAAGGTAACGGCTTCACCACGCTCGCGCAATACAGCACGGGCTTCACCGGCCAGCTCTTCACGACCGCGCACGCGATGCGGCTCGGGAACGTGCGTTACTACCAGCCCGGGACGATGTTCTGGGATAAATCCGCGGCCTCAATCGAAGCGCAAGCCGTCGATCCGATCCAGGATAGCGGCGAAATGGGCTTCGATACGGCGAACGGCGGCCTCACGGCGCTCTTTGCGAAGATGGCGTCGCTACCGTACTATCCCGAATTGTTCAAATTCGTGTACGGCGATCCGACGATTACGCAGACGCGCTTCGAGGATGCGGTCGCGCAATTCGAGCGCAGCATGATCACCACGGGCAGCCGCTGGGATCAAGGCTATGCGACGGTCTTCAGCGAGACGGCGCCGGGCAAGAACCTCGACGTCGATCTGCCGAATTTCACGGCCCAAGAAAATCGCGGACGGCATCTCTTCATGGCCTCACCCCAGGCGGGTGGCGTCGGCTGCGCGGCGTGTCACGTGCCGCCGACGTTCGCGCTCGCCGCGAACGCCCTCGACGACGGGCTCGACGCGGGCGAAACGACGATCTTCAAAGCGCCGTCGCTCAAGAACGATTCGCAGGGCCACTACATGCACGACGGCCGCTTCTCATCGCTCGCCCAGGTCGTCGCCCACTACAACAGCGGCATCCAACCGGGTCCGGAACTCGATCCGCGCTTGATGCGTAGCGGCGTCCCGATCCAGCTGAACCTCTCGGCCGCCGATCAGGCCGCCATCGTCGCCTTCCTCGAAACGCTCGACGATCCGGCGTTCTTTGCGGACCCGCGTTTCACGAGCCCATTCAAACCTTAGGTCGGCGCCTCTTGCCGTGAGGGCCGTCGCGGCATAGACTACGGGGCATGGAAACGAATCGTGCAACCTTCTTAGCTGCGGCCGCGGGCACGGCCATCGTGGCAAGCAGCGCCGGCGAGGCGCGCGCCGCAGGCACCTACGATCGCTCGAAGATGGACGCCGTCCTTAACCGGCCGGCTCGCCATCGTCATATCATCGGCTACCCGCGGCTGCAGAACAACGCCGCGATGCGGTCGGCCGCGCACATCATGGGTGCCTTCGCGTACGCGTTCGGCGAGGGGCCGGGGACGGTGAACATCGTCGTCGCGCTCTACGGCCCGACCACGGTGATGATGCTCGCGAACGATGAGTATTGGGCGACCACCAAAGCTTACGATCTGACCGCCGCGCTCGGCGAGTTGCCGCAAACGACGATCCGCGGGCCGCGCAACCCGTTCTATCACGCGCATAGCTCGCTGAGTCCGCACGACGATCCCGAAGACCCCGCCGGGTTCTATCACGATTATTCGGTCGAAGCGATGACCAAACGCGGCGTCACGTGGTTCGTCTGCAACGAAGCGATGCATACGGCGGCACGCGAGCTCGAACGCCTCGGCGATGGGCACGCGGCGGAGAATCTCGCGAAGCTCAAAGCGCATCTCTTGCCCGGAACGGTGATCGTGCCGTCGGGCTCGCAGTCGCTGGTCGTCGCGCAAGAGCGGCACTTCACGTACCAAGCCGCGTAATGGTGCGCGCGAGCTCTGCGCTGTCGACGATCCCCGCGACACGCGGCTCGTAATATGTTATCGCGCTCCTCGGTGAAATTCTTGTTTCGTTTAGCAGGCTTGAGAACGTGAAGTAAAAAGAGGCAAGCAAAGGATTCGGTTCGAGCCTATGCTCGCCCGGTCTTTGTGCTTTTCGGTTTTGGTTACTTTGTGGAGGGCTCCGTGCGTATTGCAGTTCATCCGGGGATACGAATCGGGGCACTGCTCGTCGTGAGCGCGCTCGTTGCCTGCGGTTCGACGAGTTCGATCACGTCGGTGCCGCAAGCCGCGCCGTCTTCGGCAGGTGCGCTCTCGACGGGGAACACGAGCACGAGTTCGTCCGTGACGCTGCCGCCGGCGAGCGCGGCAGGGATCACGGCGACGGTGCAACTTCCGACTGCGAGCGCCACGGTCACGGTAACCGAATCGGTGTCGGCGACACCGCCGAGCGGGACGCCGGCGCTCGCGCAAGCGCGCGCGGCACAGGCCGCGAAGCGCGGCGCGCTTGCGGACGCCACGCCGACGCCGCTGCTGTATCTCTCGATCGTGAGCTCGACGACGGTGACCTTGGACGGCACGCCCGGCGTGTCGTTCACGCTGCCATCGATCACGCCCGGGGTCACCTACTATATTGCGAGTTACGGTTCGAGCGGCTGGACGTTCCCGGTTGCCGGTCCGGGCACGATCAGCGGAACGACGGTCTCGTTTCCGCTCACGACGAGCGGCACCACGACGCTTTCGACGACGCCGTCGATCATCGGCTTGTATTCGATCCCGACGGCGAGCCCGAGCCCGTCGGCAAGCCCGAGTCCGTCGCCCTCGCCGAGCCCGAGCGCCGTGCCGCTGGCCGCACCGGCGACGCTCGTGTTCGACGCCACCGCACCGACGTCGGCGCCAATTACGGTGACGGAAGCCGGGTACGCCGGCGCGTTCACCGCGGCGATCACCTGCACCGCATCGACCCCGACGCCCGCGCCATCACCGTCGCTCGGCGCGTCGCCGTTGCCCTCGCCGAGTCCGTCGGCGAGCCCATCGCCCGGGGTGAGCCCCTCGCCGTTCTCGTTCGTCGCGATGCTTGCCGCGACGTCGGCGACGGCCGTCAACGGATCCGCGACGTTCACCGTCGATTCGGGCGCCGAGCTCGGGATCTGCACGGTGACCATTACCGATGCCAACAGCGCGACGGCGACCGTCACGGTCGACGTCGACTCGAGCGAACTCGGCGCGTATGCCGCCCACCGGAAGACGCGGTAAGGAGCACGACCATGACGACGAAAACGAAACTCGGCTTCTCGATCGGTCTCCTCGCGACCGCACTGCTGGCCGCGTGCGGCGGCGGTGGAGGCACCTCCGCGATAACACCCGCGAAATCCGCCGGCGGCTCGGGGGGCAGCACGGCCTCGCAATCCACCAGCGGCGCGCACCTCACGTTCACGTTCACGCGCGGGAAAAAACCGTCGCGTCCGTCGTCGAGTGCGACGCAGCGCCGCGGGACCGGCTCGGCGCGGCGCAACGCCGGCGCGACGCGCTCGCCGAAGTACTTTTCGGGCAATGTGAACGGCCTTCAGATCACCGTGACGAGCGGGAGCGCGACGCAAACCCTCTACGTCGACGCCGATAGCCAGAATGTTTGCACCGCGGATTCGAGCGAAAGTGCCAATAACGTCTTCACGTGTACGATCGCGATCCCGACCCTCGGAGCCACGGAGACGATTTCGGCACTGGAGGTCGATCAAGAACCGGTCAACGGAACGACGACGCGTTACGGGACCGCGTTTCCGTCGAATACGAACGTACTCGCCGTCGGAAGCACGACCGCAACCTTGACGGCCGGCGCCAACACGATCATCCCGCTCTCCTTCAATCCGGTCGCCGTTGCGTTGAATACGGACTGCGGAACCTCTAGCATAGCGTTCAACAATAACATGATGGCTGCGACATCGTATGGATCGAGAGGATTCTACGCGACGGGTAAGCGAGGTAGCGAAGCGGAGACTTCCACGAGTTCGGGGCGCATCGTCGTTACCGCCGGCACCGCTTCCTCGACCATCGCTACCGTCGAAGTGGAGGATGCCGACGGGTATCCTCTTTACCCGCTTGGCGGATCGCCGAGTGCGGCTCCCGTCGGCCAACCCTTTGTCGACGTCAACGGTTCGCCCGCACCGATCACGGTCACCGCGAACAATGCGTCCGTTGGCGCGTTCGTCGAGCCCGGCGGCATCGAGCCGCCATCCCCGTTTCCGTCGCCCGCGTTCGCGCAATCGACTGCGCTCGCAACGAGCGCATCGCTCTACCAAGACACGGATTTTTGCGGCAATGCGCTCATCGCATTTTCCTACACGCCGCCGAGCCCGTCACCGAGTTCGACGCCGGCGGTCGAGACGATCGCGCTCTCCAATAATTTGTCGGCGGTGCCCCCGGTTTTTACGGGTCCTCCCAACGGGAATGGACTCACGAGTTACGCCAGCACGTATACGTATATCGTCGTCCCGATCTGGGCTAGCCCGGCGACGGTGAGCGTCACCGTCGGCGGGCCGACGGCGACGGTGACCGGCTACGACTATGGCGCCGAAGCGGAAGTTTGCAACTACTTCAATGGCTGTCGAGGAAACGGGATGGGGAGCGCGCCGGTGCCCGCATCGGTGACAAGCGGTCCCAATTTCGATACCAATTGCTATGATGCGGGGGGCACCGGGATTGCGACGATCTCGGCAGGCTCGTACTCGACGCCGCTCGGTTCGCAAACGTTCGCGATTGCGGCCGGAACCGTTACGGCCACCGATACGTGTACCTTTGTTCTCTTCGACGAGGGAACCGGCGTCATCACGAATCCGGTGACGGTCACGGTCAATCCAGGCGCCTCCCCGTCTCCCGCGCCGCCCCAATAACCGCCGCATCGTGTAGACCGATAAGGGCGCGCCGAGCCCCAGCGCGAAAAAGCCCGCCGAATGGCGAGCTCGTCCTCCGACGCAGTCGGTATGGTTTCCGAGGCGTTTCGCGCGCACTACGACATCGCGGCCCGTGCAAATTTGCATGAGGTCGACGATGCGCTTGCGCGACTCCCCGCACAGCAGCGCATCCGCAGCTCGGGTGCACTTGCGCTCCGCAGCGTCAAGGCGTTCGTCCAAGGCGACCCGGAGACCGGCCTCGCCCTCTTGAAACGGGCGATCGATTACGAGCGCGGCCCCGCTCGGTCGTATCTGATCGAGATCTTGGTCCCCGTGCTCATCAGCCGCGGCGAGTGGGACCAGGCCACGGAGATCCTCGACACGACGGCGGATGCGCCGGTCGCGATCGTACCGGCACTCGACGCTCTTCGCGCCGTCATTCTTGCCCGCGAGGGCAACGACGCCGCGAGCCGCGAGATCGCCTGGCGGGCACTCGAAGCGGCCAGCGGCTTCGACGATCCGCTCTTGTTAGCCCGGGTGACCCAGCGGATGTCGCTGGCGGCATTTTATCGTCACGAATTTTCCGAGGCGTACGAGCGAGGCATGAGCGCGGCCCGCGCCCACGAACGGTTACGCTCGTACCGCTCGGCGGCGCTCGCGTATTCCGTCATCTACAATATCGCCTTCACCTTCAACGGCGACATCAATATGGCACGCTACTACGCGGAGCGCATTTCGCTCAACGCAACTCGCGGCGGCGATCAAGCGATGCATAGCTACGCACTCGTGTCTCAGATTCATATTGCGGCAGAGTCCGGCGACCGTCGACGAATTGGTTCCATCCGCGCACGCCTTCTCGCCGTACACCGACACGAGCAACTCCGCGAGCGCTATGCGTTCGTGCTCTCCGAGGTGCTGCTCGCCGGCTGGTCCGGAGACTTCGATCTCGCGCGCAAGATGCTCGTCGTCCTGCGCGACGAACACCCGCGCTTCAATAACGTCCGGGCCGCCTGCGATGGGCTGCTAGCCGTCATCGCGGCGAGCGAGCTCGAAGT
>Ga0116231_10011510_pt1 | contig 13555 bp, 6 predicted proteins | sample S1TSphgellanicum_2_FD_89695 | JGI IMG/M metagenome (GOLD analysis project Ga0116231, IMG submission 89695) | Host-associated microbial communities from peat moss isolated from Minnesota, USA - S1T2_Fd - Sphagnum magellanicum MG | ecosystem: Host-associated > Plants > Peat moss > Unclassified... | reverse complement strand
CAAAAGGCGAATTGTACTTGTGTTAGCAATGACTGTGAAAACCGGTAAAGTACCGGGTAAGTTACCGTCTGTGCATTGCCCGGTTCTGCCATAGAAAATGCAGAGGCCGGTTCTGCATTTTCTCTGGCAGAATTGTCGTCGGACGTTTTCTCTGGCAGAATTGTCGTCCGACGGACGGACGCACGCACGCAACAAGTGACTTTATATATAAGATTTGAACAATAACAAAAACAGATGGACCCTTTGTCTCACCACTCTACAAAAAATGGACACCTAGGAACTGCAGGAAACCATGCAACAATAATAAAAAGAAAATGTAATATCACCTGACCCTCCTTGATTTTCATATTCCTTTCTCTCTCTCTATTCTTTCTCTCTCTAGCTCTAATTTTGTTAACAACTTTGCTTTGTGAGCAGTGTCAAGCAGCAAGCCATCATGCAACATGCTACAACTGCTGCAATGGGTTCTAGCACAAAGTAGTTACCTTAATGGCAACAGATTCAAGTTTGAGCTCGTTGTAAAGTTTTGCAGTACAAGGAATTGCTCCACCCATTTCCCATATCCCAAGTTCACACAGTAGCGAACCAACCCATCCACAGTTAGGTTTGTTTCAGCTACTCTAGATATTTGGTTCTCAACCTCATTTACGATGTTCTTTTCAGCCATTGAAGAACCTAAAATGCGTATTAACACCAAATTGTTAATTCATACAAGAAATACTGGATACGGATTTTAACATTTCATTCAACCAGTCACTATGTCCAAGCTATGTCATTTGCTTTCAGAAATAATGAACAACAATCAAATGAATTGGCATTGGAGTGATCAACATATACATCAATGTATCAATGTACATACACTTCGTACTAGAATTGTTATTTTTGTAACATGTGTAGCAGAAAGAAGCAAACATAGGAAGATGATAAAACCCTAAACTCTATTGAGAAAGACTAATCATGTGAGGCACATAAATCACTGTTTCTAAACAACATACTGTCAACATCATTCCTTTCACATAAACAAAGTCATCATTCCCAACCTGTCACCTCAAAAACTAAATCTCCAGGATATTTATTACTGTGTAGCACTCTTCCACAGAGATACCCAATCCCCGCATGTACACACTAAAGCATTGTCTAAAGATACATGACATTATAGACTGGAGTAAGAGAAAAAAAACCCTAAATCAAACTTGCATTCATATGACAATATGTTTTTGTACACACATCAAATCATGGGAGTGTCATTTGAAGCTTTAGAAATCATCTTGGAAGTGCAAATGAAAAGGAGTCATGAAAAAATAACAAGAAAAAAAAGCTTTCCAACATACAAAACACTTTTTTTTAGACCCTTCCTACTTTCAAACCTCATAACTTTCTTATTTCTCAAACGATTTGAAGTGCTATAAGAATGTCATGTGAAGTTCTACAAATTGTTTTTGAATTTTAATAACAACATAGCAACATACAAAGAATTTGTTGGGTGTTTGGGAACTGGCCTTTGTAATGTTTGACGTTTTTTTTTGCAGTTCTTGACCCCATTTACTTTGGAGGGTTGTAATTTTCTCATTTTTAATCTGTTTTTGACAATTGTTAGTCTGTCAGATGCTCCAAGAGGAGGGGTTTAAGTTTTGTTTTGACACCAGAAACAACTGAGCCCTCCCCTTGAATCTAGCCTGCCCTGAGTGCCTAAGTGTTTGGTCACAAACCAGTCTACCCTATACCAAAAATTGGAGAAATTTAAATACCATTGTTCTTTGAAGGCTTCCAAAAACAGAAACAGAAGGTTATTTGATAGCCAATTATTTTCTAAAAAGCTGGAATCAGAAATTCTTATAGTCAATTTTTTTTCCAAAAAACCAGAACTTGAATTTATTCAATTTCTAGATTTTCAAAAGCACTGGAACCAGAGGTTGTAACAAAAATCTAATAACCACCCAACACTCATGTTGGGTGGTTTTTACTCATGTTGAGAGGTTCTCACTTTTTGGAATGGAACCAATGGGTTACGGTACAGTATGTGTATTCCCTTCACCAATGGTTCTCAAAAATCAAAGAACTAGTTATGACCATTGACAACGGGTTCTCAAACATCGTAGATTTGGTTAAATGACCCTTAATGAGGGTAAAAAAATCAAAGAATCTGGTCAAAGAACATAAAGTGCTGATTTTTTCAAGAAAACCATTAGCTCTTTGAAAAATTTCAAAAACTTGGAAGTAGAGGTTCTTCAATTTCTAAGGCCATAAAAACCTCAAATCAAGGTTCATAACAAAACTTGCGCTTTTGCTACTATGCATTTGCAACAATGATTTACTTGATGAACAAAAAATGAAATTTGTGAAAATTATGTTGCATTCAAATGAAATGATTGAATGACAGTGCATTGAATTTCAATTCTATTGAAAATAATGGGATGAAAATTTAGTGTAGGAAATACTGAAAATTTGCTCACCACTATGGTGTTGAATTTTAGTTTTTTAAAAGACATCTTTCCCTTTCTCTTTACTTGAAAATTGACTGAACAAATTCCAAATTTAAAATTGTTCAAAAGATGACTTATGACAAGAGACACCTTAAAGTTGTCTAGCTGAACTAATTCCAATGAATGGACACTACATATTGAAGAATTGTCTAAGACTGGTTTTAACATTTTTATCTCTCAAAAGGAAATCAGATTGAAAAAATAAAGCTAAAATTTGTTGAACACACCCCCATAAAAAAGGTCAAATACTAAATACCCATATGCTAGAGCTAGTTATGGAGGAGATACATAAACACATCATGTTGTCCACCAATTTAGGTATATCCATTGTTTATTTGACACCTATTTTGTTTATTAAAAATTAGTTATTTATATTTCTTTGTATAATTGGTGTTGTTATCAAATAATCATTTTCTTGAGAATTGGAATCATTTTATCTACCTTGCAAATTTTAAATAGAAAAAACAAAACCCTGAAACCTTTGGGCAGATCAATTGCATTTTTCTTCTAAAAATTCATTCATGGGCAACAATGAGAAAATTTTCTCATTTCACATGTGTTGCCTTATTTTTCACCATTTTTACACTTCTGAAATAATGTTTGCAAAAGAGTGGTGACAAGAGAAGGGAAATATGCATCTAACATTCACACATATAAAAATATATAAATGACTTAATCATTTTCATCCATGTCAAATTTCATCCATGAACATAATTTTTGTGAAAGGGAAGTACAAGTGCAAATTGAATACTCTTCATCCATATTTATCTAATATGTGCCACACATTGATTTTTTTGGTAATTTGCAAAAAAAATTATTTAAAGGAATATTCTATCACAAATTTTCTATTAAAAAATCACCACAATTTATTGGCATTATGAAAGGTTGCTTAAGATTTTGTGCTTTCATATTTACAATATCACCAAATTTCACTAGATAAACTTATTGATGTTGACCCCTTGAGCAAAATCACAAAACAAAATGCTAGTGCCATATCATAAGCTTAGTTCAAGTCAATCATTTGGACTATTTTGATTTCTACATGGATCTTAATCCATAAAAATGTATGGTGTAATTAAGGCTATTGTAGGGGACGAAAATAGCTACTGTAGTACCTTTACCATTTCAGCAACAGACTACTGAATAATTAATTGAATTTTAAATCTTAACTTCAGCACTTGGTTTTTTAATTCTGAAGCTTTCGGCAACTAGTGATTATACACAATAATGAACACACTATTATTAACATTATGGAACAGTCTAATGTGTCTAGATTGCCTCAGTTTTAAGTTGTCCTTGAAGGTCTTGGGTTCAGACTGTAACAATGGAAATTTTGATTTTTTAAAATTTTGACACAAATAATAAATTATTTTTCAAAATTTTGACCAAAATAATAATAATTTAATTTGTGCCAAAATGGTAAAGTTACTACAGTATTTGAATGTTAAGGAACAAAGACAACCTTCTGCATTAGCCTCCTTGCTCAGCCTCCACATCAATCACCAGCCAGCAAGCTTTGTGGCCAAGCCTGGCTACCTTGTGTGCATGTGCACGACCTTAGAGTCAGCACCTCAAGAGTCTTTTCAGTGGCCATTGATAGTTTCTTATAGAAAAAGGTCTAAAGTCTAGGCTCCAAATTAAACAATTATGCCTAATGGTGGTTTTTTGGTCAACTTTGTGATGTAGCCAAAGTGGCAATGATGCACAGGAAGATTTAGCCAAATTTGTTTACTCCCTAAATATGACAGTAAAAGTTTTTAGACATCCTTCTATATTTTTGGCTACATATTTGCACCACATATAAAAATCTGGTGATTTTTCTTAAATTTTGGTCAAATTATGGCTATTGAATAACTTAAAAAGAACTTTATTTATTACTTTTTTATTATTTTTAGTTTGGCACTTTCAATATTTAATCTATTTATTTATGGCCAGAAAAAAAAGCATGGATTTATGGCGGTTTTCAATTGCCGTGACTGAGAGATAAATTAGTAGAATTGCAAGATTTCTATATTTGATTTTCAGTGTGTAGCCAAAAATATAGAAAGCTCATTAATTTTTGCATCTTCATGTCTGGTTTATAGCCAGATTTGGCTAAATATTCCCATAGACAATCACCATTATTTCCACATCGTCCTATGGATGTTCACCATTTTTGACTCAAAACAAAATTTCCTAGAAAAAATTCTACTCCTAAGCCATAAAACGTCATTTTTGACTTTTCAATAGTTAGTTTTTGATTCTGGCAAAATTTCACCAGTAAAAAGGAAGGCCAAGGTGAACACTGCAAAATAATTGGTACCGTTGCAGAATGGGTAAGATTGACAATTCTGGCTGTCGGGACCACAGGGGAACCTGAATAAGCCTACCTTGCTTTTAAAGTGTGGAGGGTGAGAGTCCATGATTTTTTTAGGGCAAATTTTGCCAAATTTCAATCTGAAATTTTTGATTTCGACCTATGCAAAATATTCGACCTATGCAAAATATTTTCCATGGTAAAAATGGCAAAAATTTAATCGCCAGATTTCTAAAACAGGTTCAAGTAGGTAGCCAAAATAAAGACATCTTTCTACTTTCATGTATCTTTTATAGCCAAACTTTTGGTTAAATCTTCTTGTGGATGATCACCTCCTTGGATACGTCAGAAAAATTAAAAAAACATTAGTGTGAGCAATAGAGCCTACCTGGAAGACGTGAAAGAAGCAATGGGTTCTTATTGCAGGCAGTGCAAAAGTACTGTCTGCATTTTTTTTTGTTTCTGTCTCCCTATTTGCCCAATCAAGATGCTGCTCAAACACATGACGAGGTGTCATGCTATGCAGGTTCTGGGCCTGTGGTAGCATCTCATGACAATTACAGGTTCAGAACCTGCATAACACGGGCCCATAACATGACACTCCATTATGTGTTGGGCAGCAGGGCAGATAAGAAAAAAGGGCAGGCAGTACAAAAGTACAGAAGGCACTATCCACCCCTAACGAGTCTAACCGACGCTGATTGTGGCACTCCCTGTCGCACCACATGCATTCCCTGCAACAGAGAGTGCGGCAGTGCACTGTTTTCCTGCAGGATTTCTATCTCTAACCTATGCGCTTTCTTTAAATTAAAAATAAACTCAAATATGTGCTAGTGGATGCTCCTGTGCCTCTTTAAAGGCATAGGTTTGATCTTGGTGAAGGGAGGAAAAAGACAAGCTAAAATGAGCCCTGCGAAGACCTTCTTCTGGATAAATAGTGTCTCACCAAAAGTACTGCCTGCAGTAAGGAACCATTGCTTATTTAAGGTCTTCCAAGACCCATGCTTTTGAATCCTCACTCCGGTATTAAGAGTTGAATTGTCACTAGGTATTAAGAGTGCATTTCCTGTTTTTTTTACAAAGTAGGGTCACTGGCATACTTTATTCAACAAGTTTTCTTTCCATACAGTTAATGTCTTCTGAGCTTTAGCTGGTATTAAGGGTGACGAGAGTTTTAAAAAAACCCCATCAAGCCCTGTCCAGTGCATGTTTTTCAACCATGCAGCACGGTTATACATGTTCTTTTATTCACCAAAAGAACTTGTCGTTGTTTATTCATATTTTAGTTGTGCTTGAATTATCTTCTGTATGGCTGGGTTTAAAGCAGATTCGTCATTATAACCTCCCACGCCAAGAACACGTCACTAACCATTGGCATAGATTAGGCGCTGCAAAAAGTGCAATTTCTTTTCTGTTTAACTATTACAGTCAAAATGTCAAACCTTGCGGCAGAACCGCGTGGTTCTGCCGTAGGGCTCCACTGTCAGGCCTAGAAAGGGTGACTATTTTGCGTCTTGTGTTTGAGTTGGAAAGTAGAGGACCTTGAGATTTAATGTGGTTTTTGTGTGCACTTTTAATCAATCATCTAGAATGTGGGAAATTTTTTGAAATGTTGAAGACATAAACTTGTTAAATTTTGGCTTACATTTTGTAGGTCAACTATTTGGGATTTGTGTTGTGTTGTCAACCAAAATGGATTTGGTTCAAATATGTATTGGAGATAATTGTTTAAATATTACTGCATGAAAAGAAAAAAATTAGGTATTATTTATATGGAAGATGTTAAATACCCATAGTGAGTATTGTCTAGCACCTTTTATGGGCTTGACAATGCAGCCGGATAGAGAACCGTGTTTGCCACAAGGTTTTTATTTTTTTCCACTTTTTGTCTTTTGTTGTTATACAAGTACAAAAGAAAACCCTCCTCCTCAATGCATGAAGGTATGCTAGTGGTTGGTACTGCTTCTTTGAATTAGAAGAGAGAGGTATAGGGTTTGAAATCAGCACCCCACTCCAAAACATCCATGTAGAACATTGAAATAATAGAACATGTGAAACTCAATGTTTGTGGGCTCATTAGGGGTGTTTCGCGTCTTGTTATTTTTATTGCTACAAGAAAGAAAGAAGTGTTATTACATATGTGATGTTACTTTGAAGTTTGCATGTGTGGTACATGTTTGATGTGGGTGCATGTGTTAGACATTAAGTGTTTAATCTTCTCTTCAATATAAATCAATTCTCTTGGTGGTCTTGACTAGTGTTGGGCAGGTATCACAAATCCTCCCCAACATCAGCCAGGCATTAGAGTCTAAACCCTTTGTGGTATCACATTGAATGATACCCTAACTAAAAATTGGATCACTGATTCTCACTTGTGTGAGAATCAGATGGTGAAAATCGGATAATTTTTTTTTATAAAAATAGTGAGACCTTGGTAAGGTCTAACCCCTTACCCGAGTCAGGGTCTCAAGGGAATCTTATGTGAAAAAATTAAGGCTAGGTGGAGGCATTGCATGCCAACGGCAACTTCCAAAAAACCCTAACTTTTTTAATAAAAGGGACTTTTCTCCCCCATCTCTTCCTCTTGTGTTTTTTTCACAAAGTTGTGTGGGTTGTGTTTTCAAATGTCTTTGCTCTAGTTTGGATTTTGGATGTTTGGATCATGGCTTCTAAAAAAATTCCTTTCTCTTTTCCTCAAGTTTCCTCACTTTCTTTCTTTCTAACCTTCCACCCCATTGTTTGTAAATGTTTTCCCAAAACTCTAAGGCCTTAAACCCTTTTTTTTCTTTTTAAACTCTAAACTCTTATGAATGTTTCATTTTTTCTTTTCTTTTTGTTTGTCAAAAAATTGGGAATTTTCTATTAATAGAGTTGATTGCAAATCTTGTTGTTGCTTTGGAAATACTCTTGTGAAAACTACCAATGAAACAATCCTTTGCTGATGAAAATGTTGTAAATGGAAATAATGAAACGATTGAAATTTGTATGAATGATGGAATTATGGAAGAAAATGTAAGTGTGCAAACATAAACAAGCAGAAATCTAAAAAATGAAAAAGAAGAAGAAATGAAAATAAATTTTTAAAAGTTGCATGTTCAATGAAAAAATTAGAAACCACATGGAAAATTATCTTTGTGTTGGAGTTTTTATTGTGTCAATGATAATAGATAAGTTGACCTTGAAAATACACAAATCATGCATTGTATCCTTTATTATCAAAAACTTATAATAGGAATAAATCTGAGAACTCAAGCAAGGAAAGGATTGATTTCTTATTACAAGACAAATGGAATAACTTCTTTTTAAAAACATGTGGATGCAAATCACACTTTTATTGCAAAAATGTTTCAAGAAGTAAACTCTTTGTTGAAAGGAAAAGAAGAAAGACAACCAGCAAAGAAAAGAACGATTGTGTTTAGTGAGTCAATTTCTAAAATTTTTTGGTTAAAGATTCCTTCAAAAAAAATGATGTGCCACAAAAGGAATTTTTAGAGGACCTCAATTTTTTTGTCAAGAACTATTTACCAATTCAATTTGTGGAAAACATTTGGTTCAAACATTTAGTTTTACACTTTTGTCCAAAACTGAATTTCTCTTCCAGAAAGTAATTTTCGCAAGAGATATTGCCAAGGTTAATTGAGAAGACAAGTTAACAGTATGTTTTTCCTACATTGGCAAATTTTTTTTCTACAATAATTTGCTTTGATCTTTAGATGTCCAAAGGAGCTTAAGATGTCTTTGCATTAATGATCAATTTTTTGGGTAGTGTCTAGTAGACAAAACATGTGACTACTTGTTTATTTGAAGCGACAAAAATTATTGGTCAAGCATTGGCTAAAAGTCTAACAAAATCATTGGACAAGTATGGTTTAAGGAAAAAGATCATTACTTATGTCAAAGATGAGGGGTCAAATTTCAATGCAATGACTACTACATTGAAAGCTATTGTAAATTGTGAATCTCTTAATTTAAAAGAAAGCTTTTAGGGCATTTGCTTTGGGCATGTTTTTTCAAAGGTGTGTTAATATGGCATTACAAAGGATTTGAAGTATGTTTCTATTAAATCTATTTAGACACATTTGCAAAAGTACATCATTTGCCTTACGAAATCGAAAAAAAGGAAGCATGTATGGAACAAAGCTTGTGTTGAGACTAGCATTTGCCCTAGAAATTGAACACTCTAATGAAAACTAAATAGTCCTCCTTGCTTCATTATTGTTTCAACACTTTTCAATTTTTGAAGTTTTGAAATATAGAAGATAACTAATATTTTCTCTTATTGGTTGTTTTGCAAGTTTGTTAATAAGATCATTATGTTTCAAGAGGCCTTATAATTTCATTCTGCCATTTTGCTTTGTTACAGCAAACAAATTGTTAGAAGAATTACTTGTCAAGTGCCTCCACTTCTAAATTGACAAATTTCTCAAATTATTGTGGATTGTCTTCCTCCAATTATTTCTACTTGTGTTTTTAACTAATCTCATGGACATTAGATGCTCAGTGATGTTTTATATTTTATATTTCCATGAGTTTGAAACTTAAGGAAGAAAACCAAATTACTCTTTCATTTCAAAATTTCATGGAAGATGATTCCATCATCTAACACTACACTAAAAAGATGGATATATAACTACATCCATGATTGGGTTTGTAATCATATATGCCACTAATGAACTACCTAACTACGTTTTATTATTTATACATTATATATATAATACATATTTGTGTATATAATATTATATAATATTATAGGTAGTTTATAATTATATTGCATATTTATAATTTCATAATAATATTTACATTTTTGCATATTTATTTTATAAAATAATTCTTCATTTAACTTTATTCTTAATTATTTATATAATGTATATGCACGGTTTGTTTACAAATAATATGTAAAAAAATCATACCAAATCAGTAACATACAAATTCATTGTACATATGATTAATCAACATGGTCAAATTTGGTCACCATGTTAATTTCAAATTTTGATCCTTGGACCTATGTCAAATGGTGCAAGGCCTTGGGTGAAATCAAATTACATTTAAGCTGGTTAAATAAACCTTGTTAAACTTGGCCAAATTTGAATATATTTAGTTAAATTTAGTTTAAATTTGTTAAATGAGGTTTTAAAAGGTATTTTGGTTAAATTAGGGCCAAAATTAGGCTAAATTGAGCTAATTATTCTAAGTTGGGCTAAACTTGGTGAAATCTAAAGGTTGTTAAAGTTGGTACACTTAGCTAAATTAAACTAAATTAAGTTACATATGTTAAAATATGGTACATTAAGTTAAAATAAGATTATTTAAAATAAAATATGCTATTTGGGGTAAATTAACCCTAAGTAGGTGAAATTAAGTTAAACTTGGATTGGATTAAATTAAATTAAATTAAACTAGGTTTAAATGAATTCATGTTAGAATATATACCTAGGCCTATCTAAAAACTACTTTTTAGGAAGAATTTAAATCCACCTAAGCTTATATTTAGAAGTTAATTGGGATTTAATATATCTATCTAGGCCTACTTAAGGTCTACCTAGATTTTTTAACATTTTTACTTAGCCTATTTACTTAGCATAACTTGTTAAACCTACCCATCTACCTACTTAACTTAGCTACCTTTCATGATTATTAGTCATATAGTCGTAATATCATAATCATATGAAACTAAAAATCTTATAATCATGATTAAAATCACATATGACTGGGTCATATCACTCCATGATTAGGTTTGGACACCAGTCACAAGATGTCCTAGTCATGGATGCTTTGTTTTGTTGTAATGTGATGAGTTATTTTTGTTGGTTTAAAAAGGAGGTATTCAATGTGTTAGATTCTTTCCTTTCATTCTTAAAAAAATATGACAACAAGAAAGCCCATAATATGATATCTTTGATAGTAGACCCCTCGTAAAGTATCTTCATTTGTTGGAAAGGAACAGGGTAAAGGAATATGATAAAAAAGCCTTGTATCCTATGTTGGTCAAATGCCTTGAACATTTACATCCTTTGGTAAGGTTAGATAGGAATTCTACTAACTAAGATATTTTTGAATAAGATTGTAGTTTAGATATTTTTGAACAAACTGCAAGCACAACTGAACCAACAAAAAAACTTATGAAAGAGTTGTTGATTTTTAAGATATCAATTAAATGTTAAGGACATCAAATGTCTTCTTTAATGGTAGTAGAAACATGAAGCAATGTTTTCTATAGTTGGATTTTTAGCCCAGTATACTTTGGGTGTTGTTGGATCTCAAATTGAAATAAAAAAGAATTTTTTCTTTGGCTGGAATACTTATTAACCTTAGGAAATGTTGTTTGCAAATTGAAATTTTTTAAGAAGTTGATATTTATCAATAAAACCTAGCCTAATGATTCTAGAATAGGTTGTAATTTTTCATTTAACTTACTAGAATTCCTTGAAAAGGATGTAGATTTACAAAAGGAGTTAAAAGAATTTCAAGGTCAATTTGAAAGGGATGAAGTTGTTGAAGTGTAAAAATAATTCAATATAAAAATTATTGTTTAATGTTTAAAATTTTATTTAAAACAATGTTATAATTTTTTCATTAATAAAAAAAATTGAGATTTTTTTAATTTCTAATTTCATATATATATATATATATATATTCAGTTTGTGAAAACCGACTATTTTCAAAATTTTGAAAATCGACATAATGAGAATTGTTTAATTTATTTTTAAAAATATGGATACCCTTGCTTGAAAAATATATTTTAGGGGAAAAAAGTGAAAACTAAACCATTTTATAAATTGTTTTATGAAAACCGAATCCAACAAGTATCAGAAAAATGTGATACCCACCCAACACGGGTCTTGACATATTCCAACTCTTGACAATGATAGTGCAATGGTAGGTATCAAATGTCAACCAACAATTGGTGTGAATGAGACACAAAATGTCAAGGGACAATGGTGAGAGCATTATGATTACAAATGTTAAAATTGTTAGGACTTAATGAAGTGGCCTTAATGTAATGTTAAGACGATGTTAGGTATAGGACCTAACACTAGGTGTGGCATGGTCTTTATTCAATTGCATTAAAAGAAGCAAGAATAAAATTGAACATCACAAGAGATTTTTTAAAAATACTAGTTAAACATATGGGACTCCTAAATATAATCATTCACCCATTACCAAGGAACCATCATGTGCAAAGAACTTTTTAAACCTTTGGAACTTTACAAAAGCGTAATATTTTTTTTTACTTTTAAACTCTCAAACGAGTTACTATATTGGGTTAACTTTAAAGTACTTCCTAGATGAAGGGCCCCAATGAATGTGATAGCCTAAAACTAGGTCAAAAATCTTGAGTATCACCTTGAACTAGCCTTTAAATCTAGGAAAACCCAAAAAGGAGTTCCTTCCCAACATGATGAACTTTTAAAATTTCAAAAATCTTATGAAATGGAGGTACCTAAATTGTGGGAAAATAGGTACCTTCCATTTCATAAAATTCTTGAAATTCAAAAAACAGATCAAGAAGTTTACATATGCCTTGGGAGCTATGTCAAATTACACATACAAATTTTTCAAAGGTGATTTTTCTCCTATAAAAGTCAATTGTTTAAACTTGGGAACCAATCTAAGATCATGATTTTGTGTAGCAATAAGATAACTACATTTTAAATGGACAGTTTAAACCAAAAATACAAAAAATCATCCCCATTTCGTATGGAAATAATTTCATTGGACTAGCAAATGAACACTTACACAAATTGAAGTGGAATTAAATTTTTTTTAGAAGGTTAATTAAATACAAAATCTCAAAGTTTGGACACCTAACCACCTATCATGGAGAGTTAGGAGGCCCATACATACAAACATGCAACCCTACTTTAAACATGGACCTTTTTATATCAAATCACAATGATGTGTTTGATCCATCGCTTCTTAAAATGAAGATAGAGAGGTATCACCAATAGAAATAGGCCAAAATGTAAGCATTCAATTTGTGATTATGTGCAACTAATTGTCACTTACAACTAACTAGGTAACATTTGCAACTAAAAGTCAAGTTACCAATTTTTTGCAACTGTGTTGTGACTATGTTACAATTAATGGCTTATTCATCCTTTCAAAGGGATGATTTTAAACATATTTTCATCCTAAAAGGCCATTATATGGCCCATTAATTGCAAATGTGATCAGAATTAGGTGTAGCCCTATGAACATGCAAAGGCATATTAGATGTATTTTAGGTTTTATTAGGGGGATACTAGGATGTACATGAGTACAATAGGGTTATGTATAATGGATGTATTGAAATCATATGTAGCTCATATTCAAAACATATCAAAATATATTAATTAAACATAATATCACATATGTATAATATGCATATATTAAATTTTTATTAAACTTATTTATATACGGAATACATTTCAGCCATATTACATGTGTTTCCAAAGTTTTTTTTATTAAGGTTAATTGACTTTGATATTAAGTTTCCATCAAATGTTTATTGAAGGTATGTTAAGTTATAATTTAGTTACATGTTTTAATATGTTTATATTAATAAGTAATAATTACTAAAAGCTACGAGTTCATTGATTATTTAATAGTAATGATTCATTAACAATCATTAGTCAATTCATTAATTAGTTGATAATTATTACTAAGTACTTATCATTGTTATTACTAGAGCTATTACATATAGTGGAACAATAAATAATTAATAGGTAGGTTGATAAATGAATAGGCGACTAATTAATTAGGTAATTAAGTAGTTAGTTAGCTACTTTATTTATTT
>Ga0116231_10011507_pt1 | contig 13557 bp, 11 predicted proteins | sample S1TSphgellanicum_2_FD_89695 | JGI IMG/M metagenome (GOLD analysis project Ga0116231, IMG submission 89695) | Host-associated microbial communities from peat moss isolated from Minnesota, USA - S1T2_Fd - Sphagnum magellanicum MG | ecosystem: Host-associated > Plants > Peat moss > Unclassified... | reverse complement strand
GCCAATGGGCATGGCCGATATCGCTCAGGTGCTCTGGACCGATTATTTAAAACATAATCCGGCCGATCCCCACTGGCCGGATAGGGACCGTTTTGTTCTCTCAAACGGCCATGGATCCATGCTGATCTATGCGCTGCTGCACCTCACCGGCTCCGATCTGCCGATCGAGGAACTGAAGAATTTCAGGCAGTTGCATTCCAAGACACCGGGGCACCCCGAATACGGCATGACCCCGGGCGTGGAAACCACCACTGGGCCGCTCGGGCAGGGGCTGGCAATGTCCGTCGGCATGGCGCTGGCTGAGCGGCTTTTGGCGCAGGAGTTCAATAAGTCCGGCCATAGCATCGTCGATCACCGCACATGGTGTTTTGTCGGCGATGGCTGCCTGATGGAAGGAATCAGCCACGAAGCCTGTTCCTTCGCCGGTGTGCTGGGCCTGGAAAAGCTTGTGGTTTTCTATGATGATAATGGTATCTCCATCGATGGCCACGTGAAGGAATGGTTCGCCGATAATACGCCGGCGCGCTTCGAGGCCTATGGCTGGCGCGTGATCCGCGATGTGGATGGGCATGATGCGGAAGCGGTGGAAGCGGCCATCCAGGAAGCCACCACACCTTGCGGCAAGCCCACGTTGATCTGCTGCAAGACCGTGATCGGCTGGGGCTCGCCGAACATGGCCGGCACCCATGACGTGCACGGTGCCGCGATGGGCGCGAAAGAAGCGGCGGCGACCAAGGCTGCGCTTGGCTGGGAAGGCGCGCCCTTCGAAATCCCCGAGCCGATCGCGAAAGCCTGGTCGGCGAAGCAGAGCGGTGCAGCCGCGCATGCCGCCTGGCAGCGGAAGTTTGCCGCCTATCAGGCCGAATATCCATATGAAGCGTCGGAGTTTAAGCGCCGCATCGCAGGCAAACTGCCAGAGGGATTTGCTGCCGGTGCCGAGGCGTATCTGGCCAAGGCCGCCGCAGCCGAGGCGCCGATGGCCACGCGCAAATCCTCCCAGGCAGCGATCGAGGCATTCGCCCCGCTGCTGCCGGAATTTTTGGGCGGATCGGCGGACCTGACCGGTTCGAACAATACGAACTGGAAGGCGGCAAAGGACGTGCATGGCGCAGGTTTTGGCAATTACCTGCATTACGGCGTGCGTGAATTCGGGATGGCGGCGCTGCTGAACGGCGTGACTTTGCATGGCGGCTACATTCCGTTTGGCGGCACGTTCCTGGTGTTTTCGGATTATGCCCGGAATGCACTGCGGCTTTCGGCGCTGATGCGGCTGCGGGTGATCTATGTGCTGACGCATGACAGTATCGGTCTGGGCGAGGATGGACCGACGCACCAGCCGATCGAACACGTGACGAGCCTGCGGATCATCCCGAACATGGATGTGTGGCGGCCGGCCGATACGCTGGAAACAGCGGTTGCCTGGAAGGCGTCCGTTGAGCGCGCGGATGGACCAACTTGCCTGATTTTGTCCAGGCAAAATCTGGTGCAGCATCCGGGGGCGGCTACGCGGGCCGATCTGGCGGCACGCGGCGGGTATGTGCTGCGGGACAGCGATGGCACGCCCGATCTAGTGGTGATCGCGACCGGCTCGGAGGTTGGCGTAGCCACGAAGGCGGCAGATCTGTTGGTGGCGCAGGGCAAGAAGGTGCGCGTGGTTTCGATGCCCTCCACCAATGTTTTTGACCGGCAGGATCTGGCTTATCGCAAATCGGTGCTGCCGGATGGCGTGCGGCGCGCGGCGGTTGAGGCCGGCGTTTCGGATTTCTGGCGCAAATATGTGGGGCTGGATGGTGTTGTGGTGGGAATCGACCGCTTTGGCGAGTCCGCGCCGGCGCCCGCCCTGTTTGATCTGTTCGGCTTCACGCCGGAGAAGATCGCGGCTGCCTTGGAATGTTAAGGAAGATGTTCTTTTCTGAAGAAAAGAACCAAAAGACTTTTATTATTTCTGCCGCTTCGGAGTGGGAGGCAATGGCCTCGATCTTGCCGCAGGCGCGAGGAATAAAAGTCTTTTTGCTTCTTTTTCTTCAGAAAAAGAAGATTCTTCCTTTCGCTTTATTTTCCCTGCAAGGAGTTTCCTGATGGCTCTCGTATCAATGCGCCAACTCTTGGACCATGCGGCTGAGCATGATTATGGCTTGCCTGCCTTCAACGTCAACAACATGGAGCAGGTTCAGGCGATCATGCAGGCGGCCGATGCCGTCAACAGCCCGGTGATCCTGCAAGGCTCCGCCGGTGCACGCAAATATGCCGGCGAGGCATTTCTGCGCCATCTGATCGAAGCGGCGGTGGAAACCTATCCGAACATCCCGATCGCGATGCACCAGGATCACGGTGCCAGCGCCGCGGTGTGCCTGCGCGCCATCCGCTCCGGCTTCACCAGCGTGATGATGGATGGCTCGCTGATGGAGGACATGAAAACCCCTTCCAGCTACGAGTATAATTGTGATGTGACACGCTACGTCGTGGACATGGCGCATGATGTCGGTGTGACGGTGGAGGGCGAACTCGGCTGCCTGGGCTCGCTCGAATCGGGCGAGGCGGGCGAAGAGGATGGGTCGGGCGCAGAAGGCAAGCTTTCGCACGACCAGCTTCTGACCGACCCTGACCAGGCTGCCGATTTCGTGGCGCGTACCGGCGTCGATGCGCTGGCGATTGCCATCGGCACCAGCCACGGCGCCTACAAATTCACCCGCGAGCCGACCGGCGACATTCTGGCGATCGAACGGATCAAGCAGATTCACGCGAAGATCCCGAACACGCATCTGGTGATGCACGGCTCCTCATCCGTGCCGCAGGATTGGCTGAAAATCATCCGCGAGTACGGCGGCGACATCCGTGAGACGTTCGGCGTGCCGGTGGCGGAAATCTGCGAAGGCATCAAGCACGGCGTGCGCAAGGTGAATATCGATACGGATATCCGCCTTTCCATGACGGGCGCGATGCGGCGGCTCATGGGCCAGAAGCCCGAAGAATTCGATCCTCGCAAGTTCCTGGCCGAGGCGGTGAAGGCGGCGCGCGACGTGTGCAAGGCGCGTTTCGAGGCGTTCGGCTCGGCCGGCAATGCCGACAAGATCAAGCCGATTCCGCTGGAGGCGATGGCCGCGCGTTACGCCAAGCCGGCTCGCTTGGCCGCTTGATGGCCAAACGTGTTCTGGCGTTCGATCTGGATGGCACACTGACCGATTCCGTTCCCGACATTGCGGCAGCAGTGAATCGCACTCTGGCGGCGCGGGGTTTCCCTGCGCTGCCGGAGGCAGATGTCGCGGCGATGGTGGGCGATGGTCTGCATCCGTTGATTGTACGGGCTTTTGCCGCGGTGGGTTCGACGCCGGACGCGACGGCCGCGGCCGAGTATCTTGCCGATTACGAAAGCAAGGTTGCCGTCGATACGCGGCTTTATCCCGGCGTGGAGGACGCGCTGGAAAAATTATCCGCCGATGGATGGACGCTGGCTGTCTGCACAAACAAGCCGGAGCGGGCCGCGCGCCTGCTGCTGGAGGCGCTGGGCATCGCCGGCAAATTCGCGGCGATTGGCGGCGGCGACAGTTTTTCCGCCCACAAGCCGGACCCGCTGCATTTACGAGGTACCATCGAGGCCGCAGGCGGCAGCACCGAGCGTGCACTTATGGTAGGCGATCACCACAACGATGTGCGCGCGGCCCTCGGCTGCGGCGTGCGCGCCATTTTCGCCGGGTGGGGGTATGGGCGGCCGGGGATGGAGGAGGGGGCGGTGGCGGTAGCAAGGGATCTGCCCGCGCTGGTAGCGCTGGCGGGCGAGTTACTGCCGGCCTGAGCCACCTTTGATTAACAAGGCTTTCAGCTTGCGGGAGATAAATATCCCCGCGCCTGATATGCGCGAGGGTTACATTTGCTCGCCATGCTGAAAGCCGATTTCGTGTTTCATCGCGGGTCCGAGGCTGATATCCAGTCGGTTTTCCGGTTCGAGGCTTATTCGCTGAACAGTATTGCGGTGGCCGACATGCGCTGCATTAACGATAACGGTGCGTATTGCGGCGTCTCCCGTTACCTCTGCGCGCGGACATATCCTGCCGCCGCCATAATTGCTTTCGAGCCCCTCAACATAAATTAGGTTGGTTCAGTTAGTAACACTGCCCCGTTCGCCAATGTGAATGTTCGAAACTGCGGGATTTCGGATCATGAAGGCGAAATCCGCATTTTCTTGCGCGCCAGACAAGGGCTTCGCGGCGTCGTCGAGCGTGAAAAGCTTCGATCATTCGGAGGATTTCGAGATTGTGTCACTGTGGCGAGCCTCGGATCCTCTTGCGGGGGCCGGGCGGGTGGATATCCTGAAAATCGATACCGAAGGCCATAAAGTGAGGATGTTGCGAGACCTGGCCGGCTGCCGCGCCGACATCTCAATCATACTCCTCGAAATGCATGACAACGCGGACCGCCATTTTCTCAGGGTGAATTGCCCAATCGTAAGATTTTCCCTTAGACAGCCGGGCGCTCTGCGAGCGAAGGAGTTTGTTACCGGCCAAGCTCGAGCCACATTGGTATCGCCCGGCCACACCTCGCATTGTCAGGCTGCCGGGTCGGGAGCCTGCGTGGCCAGGCCAAGGGCCTTGGCGCCCGTGTTGTATGCGTCGGTGAAGCGGGATAGGCCGTTCGTGCCGCCATTGACTAGGCTGCGGGCGGTTGCCAGACGACCCTCCAGCAAGGCTCGCTTGAGCGGCAACTCCGCGTCAGTCAGGAACGCTGCCAGCAGATAGGCGGCGATCGCCGGATCGTTGGCCTGTTCCGGCGTTTCCGCGAGGCCCGGCAGACCTATTTTGGGGCCGAATTTTGTGTAGTTGGTCCGCCCGGTCAGTTGCACGAAGCCGCGCCCCCTGAAGCGTGCCCCGTCCGGCGGGCCCTCGTTGCCCAGATCGTGGCGCCAGTCATAGAGGTCGAAAGGGTGGCCGCAAGGGCTGGTGTTGTAGCGGGAGGTGCCTTCGTCGAGCGGTTCGAAGCCTTCCGTCTCCGCCCTTATCGTGGCCAGCGCGGCCAGCACCATGTTCGGCGAGGTGAGAGAGGCAGCGTTCAGCGCGTTGAGCACCAGCGGGAGATTTTTCCTAATGGGCGGCAGCGGGGTCAGCGGAAACATTCGTGCCACGATGTCCACGCCAATCGGGGGCATGGCCGGGGGCGCCACTGGGCCGGCGGTGAGTTTGAGTGCCGTTGCGGTTCGGAAGCCGACCAGCCCGTCTGCGAGCAGGCCGCTGCTGCGCTGGAAGGCCAACACCGCGGCTTCGGTGGCCGGCCCGAAATGTCCGTCCATTGGCCCTGGCGGAAACCCCGATTCGGCCAGCCTGGCCTGGAGCTCGGTGACCTCACCCCCCGACATTCCCACACAAAGTTCGCCGCCGTTCGTGCAGTCGTCCGACATTGTTCCGGCCTCGCATCTAAATACGATGCTAGGAATAGTGGCCTATTCATAGGTATCTAGGCAAGTGTTTTTTAGGGGGCTCTCTTTCCTTATTCATGGAGATCGCTGCAACGTGTAGTTTCTTGCGTCTTGGAGTAACGCAGAATGACAAGATGCGAAGTTGGGGGACGCAACTTGGACATTCTGCTGATTGAGGACGACGAACTGGTGCGCGACTGCCTTGAAGTAGCGCTCCTGGAGGCTGGGCTGGACATCAGGGGCAGCATTTCGGGTGAGGCTGCGCTGGACCTGCTCAACACGGACCGGCCGCCTTCCGTCGTTGTCACTGACATCAACCTTGGCGCTGGCATGGACGGGCTGGCGTTCATGCGTGCCGCGCGTGAGCGCTGCCCTGGGCTGCCGGTGGTGTTCATCAGCGGGCGTTATGGCGAATTGCGCGGCCTGACGGCCTCGGAGCGTTTCCTTCCGAAACCTTTCACCACGCCGGCATTGCTGCGTGCGATCGAGGATGTGAGGGCTTCTTCACGGGTTTCGTGAGGCCGCGCGAAGCCCGTTCATTTCTGGTTTGGCCGGATCACGTCGGCCATGGCCACGAATGTGTGAGCGGCGGGAGCACAGAAGTATTTTGGTTCTTTTCTTCAGAAAAGACCATTTTTCGAAAAAGGAAGAAAGGTTCTTAACGCAGAAGACCGCAGATAATGGCGTTTTGGACCTGGCTGGTTGGACATGATCAGGTGCGCGGTCCGTGCCTGGCTTCAGGGCACGGCCAACCTGCATCGGCCAAGCGCGATGGGCGCTACGACAAAGGGATATTGGGGGCTGAGGTGTCTGTCCAGCTTTGCCAGTCGCGGGTGATGAATTTTTCGTCGATCAAGGTGCGCAGGTAGCATCGGTCATTGCGGAACCATTGCCAGGTGCGGGCACGCAGGGTGCGCTCGGCATTGTTCTGGATCATTTCGTAGAGGTAGAGGTCTTCCTCGCCCTTTCGGGTCCAGTTGAGGCAGGTGGAGCGGCGGTAATCGTCGGGCTGCATGGGAGCGGCCCAGCCTTTGATCAGGTCATTGTCCCAATAGATGCGGCCGTTTTCGTACCAGGCGGGGAAGTCGCGCACATCCACACGGCCATCGGCCCAATAATAGTAGTTGGTCTGGTGGTAAGTGTAGCGCGGGTGGTCGGTGAGGCGGCAGATCAGGCGGGAGAGGTGCTGGTCCACCAGTTTGCCGGTTTCGGCGTCGTAGTAGCGGTAGGTGCCTTCCCATACGCCTTCGTTATCGGCGAGCAGGGGGTATTCCGCGCGGATCTGGGCGGGGGTGGTGGCATGGTCCATGGCATGGGCTCCGGGTGCACCGCACTGATTAGCGATACTATCGCGCAGGGAGGCGACGGCCTGAAGCGGGGCGGCGGGTCTGGTTGCATTGTGGACAGGCGGCGCAGGCAGGTTGCCGTCGCCTGCCGCAACTTCTCCCCTTGCGGTGAAACCGGCAGGTATCGGCAGGATGAGCTTTGTGGGCGATCAGGCGACTTCAGGGCAGGCTGTCGCGCGGGAGAGCGAGTTCCGGCACGGCTGGCCGATCGTGGTTTCATCGATGCTGGGCGTGGGCCTTGGGCTTTCGCCGCTCGCTTTCTACACGGTGGGGATTTTCGCTCCGATCCTGGCGCAAAAATTCGGCTGGAGCTTCGGGCAAATTTTCGCCGGCATCACCGTGCAGACGGTGGCGGTCGCGCTGCTTGCGCCGGTGGCCGGCGTGCTCTCCACAAAATATGGCCCTCGCCCGGTGGCGCTGATTTCGGTGGTGCTGTTCGCCCTCGCCTTCATGGCTTTCGCGCTCTCGAACGGATCGCTGCTGCTCTATTATGGTGTGTGGACGGCGCAGGCCGTGCTGGGGTTGGGCACCTTACCGATCACCTGGACGCGGGTGATCAACCAGAGATTTGATCGCCACAAGGGGCTGGCTTTGGGGCTGGCCTTGATGGGAACCGGGCTGTTCGGATCGATCTCCAAGCCGTTGGTGGGCTGGTTCATCGCTACCTGGGGATTTCGCTGGGCCTATGTGGCGTTGGGTGCCATGCCGCTGCTGATCGCCTTTCCCGTGGGGTATGTGTGGTTCAAGGAGTCGCCCGGGTCCGCGCGGTTCACCGGGGCGGCCGAGCCGGTATTTTCCGGGCTTACGGCGCCGCAGGCGTTGCGCCATTGGCGGTTCTGGCTGATCGCCATCGTACTGCTGCCGGTATCCTTCGCCATCGCGGGGCCGATCCCGAACATGGAGAACATCCTGCACGTACGCGGGTTCGCGCATGCCGATATCGTGAGCCTCACCTCGCTGATCGGGGTTTCGGCGATCGCGGGCAGGCTCGCCGGCGGCTGGCTGCTGGATCTGTTCTGGGCGCCGGCTGTAGCGGTGGTGATCCTGGCGATGCCCTGCATCTCGTGCTGGCTGCTTGGGCTCGGCACGCTGGAGTATCGGCAGGCCGCGCTTTCGATCTGCCTGATCGGGTTCTCCGTGGGCGTGGAATACGATCTGCTGGCCTATCTGACCTCGCGCTATTTCGGCCTGCGCAGCTACGCGACGATTTACGGTTTCCTCTACGTTTTCTTCGGCATCGGCGCCGGCGTGGGGCCGATGCTGTTCGGCTGGGCCTTCGGGCTGAGCAAGAGTTATACGCCGATCCTGCACATCGCATTCGTCTCGCTCGCGCTCAGTGCCCTGTGTTTGCTGGGGCTTGGCCGCTATCCTCGCTTCGCGACACCTGCGCGGGCGGACGAGGCGATGGTACCCGCAGCAGCATAACCAGGCAGATTCTGCCGGGTCAGAACGGTCAGACTAGGTTATTTCTGCATGGCAGCCGGTTGAAAAATGTCTGTTTCTATCAAGTTTTCGGTTGGCATGGCGTGTGCAATCTCGTGGAACGCGACAGCGACCTCTTTTTGAAGCCGCCGATTGATTGGAGCCAGAGATTATGTTGGACAGCACTTTTGCCCCGCAGGCCTATGAAACCGAGTATCCCACGCCGCCACGCGCATCGGCGCGCGTCGAGCCTTTTGCATCCGCTCGCACGCTCGATCTCGATTTGTCGGTGGTTTCGAGAAACGGCCCGGCCTTTGATGGCAAGTTGCGCTGCGAGCCGGGTGAGGACCAGCAGACGCACGTGTTCCATTGGCTGGTTTTCGCGGTGCCCTCGGCCAAGGGAAAAGAGGGAGCGAGCACCGCCTGCGACCTATGGCGCTGGCATCGTGGCGAATGGCGCAGCGTTTTCGTGGCGGGCGCCTCGTTCACCCCGGAAGAAATGTATGCGCAGGGATGGCGCTATTGTGTGCCCAGCGTTCAGTTGTATGTGAATTTCGTCTCCGCGCCGAAGGAGCATTCTGGCGGTGCGGGCAGGCCACAGGCGCGAGCCAAGCGCAACCGCTCGCTGAGCCTGGCTGTCTCGGCGCCGGCGCGGCGGGGAGCGATTGCTTCGGCCTGAAAGGGAAAATCTTCTTTTCTGAAAAAAAGAAGCACAAGACTTTTATTCTCTTGCGTCTGTGTGACGTTACGGGAATGCCGGCAGGTTGCCGTCGCTTGAAGAGGATGCATGACGATTTGGCCATCGGACGCGACGGCAAGGTCCAGCTGGGTGTCGCTGCCGGCTATAGACGGGGCGGCACCGATTCATGGACCCGGCCATCCCAACACCAGGTTGCTCGCGTTGATGGTGCCTATCCCACTCGGGAAGTCATATCCCTTGGTGACCAGAAAGCTTGGCCGATAGGTTTTTGTGCTTGTCGATAAAACACCCAGGTGGCCAGAGGGCGCGAAACAATCGGCGGACGGGTTGATACAATCCTGATCATCGTCGCCCAGGCGCACATCGTTGAACAGGCAAGCCGGGTCGATGGCATTGCCCTTGGTCGAATTGCAGAAATTATCGCCTGCCTGGCCATACTCCTTTGCCGCCAACTGGTAGAGCACCACGTTGGCGTTGCCCCAGGCACTGCCGGTGCGCTCGTTGATCAGCGCCTGCAATCCGGCCATGATGGGTGCGGCATAGGACGTGCCGCCGCCTCCCGGCGCCCATGTGTCTATGTCGGCGGTCGTGGTGCCGACGCAGGGCACGCCTTCATTGTTTGGATCGGAGAAGCAGATGGCGTATTGCCGATCCCATACCTCGCCGTCAGAGGCGAACAGGGACACATCGGGAATATCGCGCACTCCGTCGGCGGGAATGCCGAACACGCCTGCTTGCCAACTTGGTTTTGGCCAACCCTTGCATGTGCCGCCGACAACGCCGCTGGGGGGCGCGGTGCCGGTGGCGCAGGAACTTGGGCCGCCTTCGCCGCCGCCAAGTTCGCGATAAGGCGAGCCCTTTGCCACATTGCAGAATCCATCCCTGCCGTAACTGGTGGCGAAACCCTTGACGGCGGTGAACAACGTGCCCGCGCAGGTATCGTTCCAGCCCTGCTCCGGGATGTAGGATTTTGCATTGGCGCCGCCAGGGCCATTCTTGCCCCAGTAGGTTGCGCTCTTGCCAAGATATTTGTCGGCGAAATCGGTGCCGCCCACAGCAATGTCGTACGGCGTGCTGGCCCAGCCGCTGACGCCGATGCCGTATTTCGTTCCATTGGTGAAGTATGAGCAGTCGCTCGGACCCGCATCTCCGGTGGCGACGAACACCGAAATGCCCTGCATTACTGCCTGCTGGAACAGTGTCGCGTAGTAAGCGTTGCCCGGCGGCGTGTTCAGCGTTTCGCACTCGCCGTAACTGACGCTGATGATCTTGGGGGGCGAGGCACCGTTGATCAGGTTCGTCATTGCGAGCGTCACCCCGTCGGTCGTCGCGGTCTCGTGGCAGGAGGCGAGAACAATCGCCGCATCGGGGGCTGCCGCACTTGACCACTCAACATCGAGCGCCGCCTCGACATCGTCGCCGTTCTTGTTCAGGCCGGGGCCGCGGCAATCGGGGTGATGGATGTTGAGGGAGCCGGCGCTGAAACGATCTAGGTTGAACACTGAACGAAATGTGGTCCAGTCGGCATTGCTGTAAAGGTCCGTATCTTCGACCACGGTGACAGTCTGGCCTTTGCCGGTGATGCCTTTCGCGAAGAGTGGATTGAAATTATAGATCGTCGCGATGTCGCCGGGCGTGACCAGCTCGCCGCCCTGACCGTTCGAAAGTTTTGGCGCCGGACGCAGATGGCGGTTTTTCGGCCGGAAATCATGCAGCGAGAGCGGCCCGGCCAGAATGGGTGAAAGAGCGGCTGGAATCGAGATGTCGCTGATATTGGCAATATGGGTCACGCCACCCACCACGACACTGTGGATGCTCGTGCCGAAGGCCTTGCCTATGGCACCGGCCGGGCCAGTGATGTCGATCACCATTCGACCCGCTAGGACGCGATTGACCTGCAGACCTTCTTCCCGAAGCCATCGCGATACGGCATCGATGTTTGCCTGGGCGGCGCCGAAATTCTTGCCGATTTCGGCTGACGTCAGCCACTTATGGAAATGCGGGGAGGACGGATCGTGCAGGGCATCGGTGTAGGCAATGGCTGCGGCCTCGGCGGCCGGGGAGCGCTGCAATAGCAGGAGAACATGCTCGAGCACCGTGTCGCCCGGCACCGGGCCCAAATCCCGCGCGCCGGCGATTTCCGCCCTTGTGGTACCCAAAATTGTTGTGCGCGCAGCTACAGACTGCGCCCAGCCAGGCTGAGCACACACCAGCAGCAGGGCGATGATGAGAGAGCAGATGCAAGCGCGGTTCGTCATGGCCGGCACGCTATCGCAAGCGGCCCATTTGACGCAATGAGGCTCCACGTTGAAAACAGCGGAGGCGTGGCGCCAGCCGAAAACCTCCAGGGAGCATGATGATGACAATCCGTCATCCAACAGAACCTGAACAGATACCTGCCGCCGGCCTGAAATATCTTTCCGGCTTCGGGAATGGTTTTGAAACAGAGGCACTGCAGGGCGCCCTGCCTACTGGCCGTAACTCGCCGCAGCGCTGCGCCTATGGCCTCTATGCCGAGCAATTGAGCGGCTCGCCTTTCACAGCGCCACGGGCCAGCAACGAACGGTCATGGCTGTATCGCATCCTGCCGACGGTCGCGCATTTTGGCGCATTCGAGAAGGTGGATGCAGGGCTGTGGCATACCGCGCCCCATATGGGCGCCGAAATGCCGCCCGCGCCGCTGCGTTGGGGCAAGGTGGCGTTGCCGCCTGAAAGCCTGTCCTTTATCGAGGGCATGCGCACCATCACCACAGCCGGCGATGCCGGCGCACAGGCGGGCATGGGCGCGCATATCTATGTTGCCACCCGCTCCATGCAGGATGAGTATTTTTACGATGCCGACGGCGAATTGCTGCTCGTGCCCCAGCTTGGTGCGTTACGCCTCTGTACGGAATTCGGCGTAATTGGCATTGAACCGGGTGAAATCGCAGTGATCCCGCGCGGCGTTAAACTGCGGGTTGAATTGATGGGAGGCCCCGCCTATGGCTATGTGTGTGAAAATTACGGTGCCTCGCTCACCCTGCCAGAACGTGGACCTATCGGCGCCAATTGCCTGGCAAATCCACGTGATTTCCTCACCCCTGTCGCCGCCTACGAAGATCGTGAGGCCCCAAGCCTGCTCTACGTGAAACGGGGTGGTGTGCTTTGGCGGGCGAAAATCGGCCATTCACCGCTCGATGTGGTTGCCTGGCATGGTAATTACGTGCCCTACAAATACGATCTGCGGCGCTTTTCGCCGGTTGGCCCCGTGTTGTTCGACCACGCGGATCCATCGATATTCACGGTTCTGACATCGGCTTCCGACACCCCGGGCACGGCGAACATCGATTTCGTTATTTTCCCCGACCGCTGGCTGGTTGCCGAAAATACGTTCAGGCCGCCCTGGTACCACATGAACGTCATGAGCGAGTTCATGGGCCTGATCTACGGCAAATACGATGCCAAGCCTCAGGGATTCGAGCCGGGCGGGTTCTCCCTTCACAACTCGATGCTGCCGCACGGACCTGATCTGGACGCATTCGAAGGCGCCAGCAACGCAAATTTGCGGCCGCAAAAACTGGAGGGAACCATGGCCTTCAGGTGCGAACCCCGATTTGCGCAATCCATCACGCCGGACGCGGCCGCCCTCGCGGAACGCCAGCCGGGCTATGGCAGCTACGGCAAGCGCTTGCGCCGGCATTTTGATCCGGGTAGGCAATAGACCCGCGCATGGACATGATCGATGAAACCCACGACCCAACCCTGCGCAGCTGGGTCGCGTCCGCCAACGTCCATCCGGAATTTCCCATTCAAAATCTCCCGCTTGGCGCTTTCACGCCACCGGGCGCGCCGGCGCCGCGTGGGGGCGTCGCCATCGGAGACATGGTTTTCGATCTTGCCGCCGCCCATGCTGCCGGCGTTTTCTCCGGCGCTGCGGCCGAGGCTGCCGCTGCCGCGGAAGGCCCGGCGCTGAATGCGCTGTTCGCACTCGGCAATGGCCCACGCCAGGCATTGCGGCACCGGCTTTCGGAATTGCTTGAAAGGCACAGCGACACCGCGGACAGCCTGGCTGACATGCTACATCCGGCGAAACAATGCACCCTGCATCTACCCGCGCAGATCGGCGACTACACCGATTTCTACGCTGGCATCCATCACGCATTGAATGTGGGCCGATTGTTCCGGCCAGACAAGCCGCTGCTGCCGAATTACAAGCACATGCCGATCGGCTATCACGGCAGGGCCTCCTCGATCATCCCCTCCGGCACGCCGGTTCGGCGGCCGAACGGGCAGATCAAGCGGGCCGAAAAACCGGATCCGGAATTTGGCCCCTGCGAACGGCTCGATTATGAGCTTGAGCTCGGCATCTGGATCGGCCCTGGCAACGCGCTGGGACAGTCTGTGCCGGCGGGTGAAGCAATCGCGCATATCGCCGGCTTTTGCCTGCTGAACGACTGGTCCGCGCGCGACATCCAGGCCTGGGAGTATCAGCCGCTTGGGCCGTTTCTGGCCAAAAGTTTCGCGACAACGCTGTCGCCCTGGGTCATCACGCCGGAGGCATTGGCGCCATTCCGCATCCCGCAGCCCGCGCGGGATTCGGGCGATCCCGCGCCTTTGCCCTACCTGCTGGACGAAGCCGACCAGGGCCGCGGCGCTTTCGATATCGAGCTGGAGGTCTTGCTTCTGACGCAGGAGATGCGGCG
>Ga0116231_10011506_pt1 | contig 13557 bp, 9 predicted proteins | sample S1TSphgellanicum_2_FD_89695 | JGI IMG/M metagenome (GOLD analysis project Ga0116231, IMG submission 89695) | Host-associated microbial communities from peat moss isolated from Minnesota, USA - S1T2_Fd - Sphagnum magellanicum MG | ecosystem: Host-associated > Plants > Peat moss > Unclassified... | reverse complement strand
TACTTTGCGGCGAGCTGCCCTGGCAATCGGACGGTATGTCCTTCGGCGTGGCGGTACGCAAGGTGCTGAGCGAGAACGCACCGACACTCAGTCGGCGCGCCCGTTGCGGACGCGAAGTCCCCGTACCGTGGAGCTCTTTGCGCGGGGATCTCGATGCAATCTTGGCCAAGGCCTTGCGCAAAGAGCCGCAGCACCGTTACACCACCGTCAATGGTTTGCGTCAGGACCTGTCCCGCTTCTTGCGCCATGAGCCCATCGAGGCGCGCGACGGTGCCCGCCTGTACGTGCTGGGACGCTTCGTACGCCGGCAGCCGCTGCTCGTGGCCCTGTTGCTGGCGATCGTGGCCGGTTCGGTTGCTGTCGCGTTGCAAGCGCGGGTGGCGCTGCGCCAGGCCCAACGTGCGGAGCGCGAGGGTCAAAAAGCGCAGGCCGTGAAGGACTTTCTGCTCGACATTTTCAAGCAGAGCAGCGTGCAAAACCCGGGCGGCGTCCAGGCCAGAATGGCGACCGCGGAACAGCTGCTCGACGTCGGCGCCACCCGAATCAAAGTGCAGCTGCGCGATCAACCGGAGGTGCGCGAGGAGCTGTTGGACACGCTTGCGGAACTCAACAACGATCTGGGTCTGACTGATCGTGCAAAATTGTTGGCGGCCGATAATCTCGCGGAACTTCAATTGCGCACGCACAACCAGCCCACCACCACTTTGGCGAGGCTGCACGTGCGGCTTGCAACGACGCTCATCGATCGCGATGAGATCGGCGAGGCGCGGCAGCATCTCGAGGCCGCGCTGCGCGTGCTGAGTACGGTTGATGCTGCGGATTCGGTTGATTCGGCAGCGGCGCACTTCCAGCTTGGTCGTGCCGCTTACAACGGCACGATGCAGGAAAAAAAGGCCGGCCTCGCAAATCTGCAGCTGGCCCTGCAGATATTGCAACGCCGCGACCCCAGCAATCCACTGCAGGGTGACGTTATCGATTATCTTGCCCGCTATGCCAAGCTCGACGAGGACTTCGCAGCGGCTGAACATTGGCTCGATGCGCTGGTGACATTTCAGACCGCTCAAGGTCTCGAGCGCAACGCCTTCCGAATCGGCGATGCCTATTTCAATCTTGGGGATTTTCAGTCGCTGGCTCAGCGCTATGACGCTGCCGAGGCCAATTTGCGACGCGCCGTACCGATTCTGAACCGGGCGGTGGGGCCTTCGCATCCCGAGGCTGCCGATGCACGCGCGCGCCTCGGCGAGCTGCTGTTTTACATGGGTCGCTGGGGCGAGGCCGCGACCATGCTCACCGAGGCGATGCGAGCCCAAATGTCGACGCCACAGGGCATCGACGACGCGACCGAGACGCGCAAGACCCTCGGTCAGTTGGAATATGCCCGCGGGCGCTGGCCACAGGCCGAGCGGCTGCTGCGTCAGAACCTCCGGCAGATGCAGGATCTACCGGACAAGGAACTGCGCTACGGCATCAGCGCAGGATCTCTTGCGGCCGTGCTGATCGCCGAAGGTCGGCTCGCGGAAGCGAAGACTCTTTATGAGAAATCGCTGGACGTCTACGCCCGGTACAGCGGTGAAAAATCGCATGCCTATGCCCGGATGTTGGTCCGCGGCGGACAGTTGGCCATCGCGCAGAGCAAGCCTGAGCTGGCCGCCGCGCTGTTCACACGCGTGCTCGACGAGTGGCCGCCGGCTCGCGGGCAGCTGCCGAGCGAGTATGCCGGCGCTCTGCAGGGCATGGCCGCCATCGATCTGGAATCGGGGGACGCCGAGGCGGCTCGCCGAATCGTCGAGCCGCTGCTGACGGAGGTTCTCGGCTCGTCTCAGCCGGCCTACTATGTCGAGCTGGAGGCTCGCAGCCGGCGTCTCCTCGGTGAGGCCTTGCGACGATCCGGGAAGCTCACCGACGCAGAACATCACCTGCGGCGAGCGGTCGAATTGCGGCAATCCCTGGACGATCCGGACAGCCCGTGGCTCGCCCAGGCCCGCATCAACCTGGCCGAATGCCTGATCGGGAAGCATCAACCTCGGCAAGCCCGATCTTTGCTCACCTTGGCCGCCGTGGCGCAATCCCATCAAACGCTGCTGCACGAGTCCTATCGTCGCGAGCTCGCAAACGCCTGGGCAATGCTGCACGCGGGGATCTGACGAGCACGATACGCCGCGTCGCGTTCACGTCCTCGCAACCGATGAAGAACCCTTTCCCGGGGGTTGGATCACTGCTGGCCAAACAGATCAATGGCGGCCGAGAAGTCCCGCTCAATAGATCGCGGGCACGTGCAGGTCGGCGGGGACCGGCGCGCGATGATACTCGGGATTATGGACTCGCGCGGGCAGCACGACCGCCTCTCGCGGTATTTCCTCGTAGGGGATCTGGCCGAGCAGATGGTGAATGCAGTTCAAGCGGGCGCGCTTCTTGTCCACCGCTTCGACGATCCACCAGCGCGCTTCCGGGATGTGGGTGCGCTCGAGCATGGCTTCCTTGGCTTTGGTGTATTGCTCCCAGAGGCGGCGCGATTCGAGATCCATCGGCGAGAGTTTCCATTGTTTCAGCGGTTCGTTGATCCGCACCTGGAAGCGCAGGTGCTGCACCTCGTCGGTGATCGAGAACCAGTACTTGATCAGAATGATGCCGGAGCGCACCAGCATTCTTTCGAACTCCGGCACATCGCGAAAGAACTCTTCGACTTCCCTCTCGGTGCAGAAACCCATGACCCGTTCGACGCCGGCGCGGTTGTACCAGCTGCGGTCGAACAGCACTATCTCGCCGCCCGCCGGCAAATGGCTGACGTAACGCTGAAAGTACCACTGCGAGCGCTCGCGATCGTTCGGTGCGGGCAGTGCGGCGACGCGGCAGACGCGCGGATTCATCCGCTGTGTGATCCGCTTGATCACGCCCCCCTTGCCCGCGGCGTCGCGGCCCTCGAAGATCACGACTACCTTGAGTTTGCGCGCAACCACCCAGTCCTGCAGTTTCACCAGTTCGTGCTGAAGCCGGAAAAGCTCTTTGAAATAGACCTGGCGCGCGGCTTTCTCGGCGGTATCGGCCGAGTCGTCGAGCAGTTCGTTGATGCGTTCGTCATCGAGCTCGAGTTCCAGTTCCTCGTCGAAGCTGTCCGCGATCTCCTCGCGAATCTGCGCCGCCCGTTCCGCCTTGGCCCGCTCCGCCTTGCCCTGGTCACTCATCGAGGATCACTCCGGCCCTGCCGCTGTTGTTTGACGGCACTGTAGCAGCCGAAATATGACACTCTTATGAAAGGAAGTTGCTCTCATGAGGAGAGCGACGGAGAGCCGGCTGCCGCCGCCTGCCGGATCGAGGTGCACGTCGGTACGAGCGTGCGGCTAGCAGACCTGCAGCCGCGAGCAGGTCAAGCCAGGTCAGGCGACCGCCGCCTTTGCCCGCCGCGGTCACGGTGAGGGTCGCCGCTGCCGCCGTCGTGTTCGCTGCGGTCGGCGTCGTCGAGAGCGCGCCCGCCGCGATGGTTTCGGTATAGGTTCCCGCAGTACTGCTGGTCACGGTGACGACGATGGTGCAACTGCCGCTCGCGGGCAGCGTGGCGCCCGAGAGGCTCACGCTGCTCGACGTGGCGGCCAGGCTGCCGCCGCAGCCGTTCTGAGCCGCCGTCGATTGACTGACGGACAGACCGCTCGGTAGCGTGTCCGTCACCGCCGCTGCCGTGAGCGCAATGCTGTTCGAGTTGGCCAAAGTGATGGTCAGCTGCGAGGTTCCGCCGGTCGAGATGCTTGCCGGCGCAAAAGCGGCGGCAACCGTCGCCGGCTGCGGCGTCGTGACGGTGAGCACGGCGCTCATCGCTGCAGTATTGCCACCCGCGGGCCCCGTGCTCAGCGCGCCGGCAGCAATGGCATTGGTAAAGGTCCCGGCCGCCGAACTCGAGACGGTCAGCGTGACCGTACAACTCGACTTGGGAGGAATGTCCCCGCCGGTGAGCGTCAGAGTATTCGACGCGACGGTGAGGCTAGAGTTGGTAAACGCGCAAGTCGTTGTGGGCGCCGGTGAAGCGGCGATTGCGAGTCCGCTCGGTAAGGTGTCAACGAAGTCGGCTTCGGTCAAGTCGAATGCGTTGCCGTTCTTGAAGGTGATGGTCAGCGTCGCAGCGACGGTTTCAATGACGCTCGCCGGCGCGAACGCCGCGCTCACGGTCGGTGCCGCCGGCACCGCCGTGATGGCCGTGGGACAAGCGCTCGTACCGGCCGAGGTCGGGGCCGTGCTCGAGGCACTCGTCGGGGTCACGTCGATGGTGGCAGTATCGGACGCCCCTGCAGAATCCGTGACCACGAGCGTCACCGTCCCGCTGCCGGAAAGAATAGACAGCTGCGCCGAATTCGCCCCGGACACGATCGTGACGCCGCCCGTGGCCGTCCAGGCGTACGCAACGATGGTTCGGTTGCATGCGGCGGCACTGCCGCTCGCATCGAAGACAGCCGCTGCACCGGAGCTGATCGCGGACGGCAGCGATACCGCGGCGATTGGCCGCTCGGCCGCTTGCACGGCTTGCAAGGCGTTGGCCATGCCGCTGCCGCATTGTCCCGACGGCGGGCAGGAGCATTCGTCCGTACTCGCGTCCAAACTCGGGCATACGGCGATGTTTCCCGTGTTCGGTGGGAAGGCGGAAGCACTCGATTCCAGCCTCGCCACCAGCTGCGTAGGGGTCAGATTGTAGTTGACCGATCGCATCAGCGCGGCGATGCCGGACACGATCGGCGCCGAGAAACTCGTGCCGAGATTTTCGTTCGTCTCGTTCGAGTAGCTGTTCGTGCCGGGGGTCGTGGTCCCCAAATTAGTGGTCGTGTCGATGGACCGCAGACAGTCGCCGCTGGAGTTGATGCAGTTGCCGGCGGGCGCCGCAATTCCGACCTCGGGCCCGAGGCTGCTGTAACCGACCTTCGTTCCGACATTGCGCAGTCCGGCCACCGCGATGATTCCCGAAACCGATGAGCTGCAATTCGCCGGCGCTTCGACGGACGAGCTTGCGGTAATGGCGCTGGTCGAGTTACCCGCCGAGGCAACGACCAACACGCCCGAACCAGTGACGGTCGTCAGCACGTCTTGGTAGTCGCTCGGACAGGTGGAGCTGCCGCCGAGGCTCAAGTTGATGATGTCCGCCGGATAGGGATTATCCGGGACGGTGACTCCCGTCCCGGTTACCGGCATGCCTGCGGCCCATTCGATCCCGGTGATGATGTCGGAGTCGTAGCCGCCGCACTTGCCGAGAGCGCGCACCGGCAGCACCCACGGCCCCCAGGACATGCCCGCGATACCGACGTCGTTGTCCGTGATCGCGCCGACTATGCCGACGACACGGGTTCCGTGCCAGGAGCTATTTTCGACGGTGCAATTCGCGAACAGCGAATTTTCGGTATCGGCGCTGCTGATCCAGTCGCCGGGATCCGACGGGTCGGGATCCCAGCCGTCGCCGTCGTTGGCCATGAGATAAGTGCCGAGCGGCTCTCCCTGCGAACTCTGATCCTCGCCCACGAAGTCATAACCCGGCAGCAGCCGTCCTCCGCCGGCGAAACCGGCGCGCAGCAAATCCGGGTGATCGAAGCGCACCCCGGTGTCGACATCCGCGATCACGACGCCTGTACTGCCGGTCGTTATGCTCCATGCCGATACAGCATCGGTCGCCGCCAAGTCGGTCGTCTGCACACCCTGCACCGTGACGGGCGTGGAGCTCGGCGTGTTCATGTACCACTGGCCGCTCGCACCGGTCGTAGGCGGGAACAGCGGATCGTTCGGCACCGAGAGTGGATAGCGAAGCTGGTCCACGTCGGCGAATTTTACCGCCGCGTCCGCGCGCAGCTTGGCGAGCGCCGTGGTCACCGCGCCGCCGTATAGCGTCGTCGGCAGAAACAACACGTGCATGCTCGGCGTCAGCTGGCGGGACGCCGTGATCGTCAGACCGACGCGGCCGGCCAGACTCGCGACATCCGCGGGAGTAGTCTGCGCTTGAGTGATCCGGATCTTGCGAGTCCGCAGCCGGGAACTGATCGTGCTGGTGACGGCGTTGCCGGCCGTGGTCTTGAATCCGACGATCAAACGGCTTGCCTCGGGTCCGATCGACACGGGCTGCCGCAAGATCGGGTTGTATTCGCCGGCCATCGCCGGCGCTAGATACACCACGCACAAGCCGAGCGCCGACAGGCTTATCAATAGACGCATGGAATCCTCCGCACGAGCCGCATGGCGCAATGAGTTTTACGTGGAATACGTGGATATTTTGTGTATTCGTACCCGGAACGGAGTAAAAAAAAGTTAAGGCGCCGCCAATTTGCCCGATCCCTGATCTCCGCTATAGTGATTGCATGACGGATACGAGCGAGGGCTTGCCTCATTTCCAGGCGATGGTGCACGCCCAGAAGCTGGACGAGCTCGCCGCCAGCGCGCGCGCGCACGAGGAGCGCAAGGAACTCATCGCGGCGCAAAGCGACTGGCAAGCGGCGCTGGAACTGCTGCCGCGCGATTCGTCCCAGGCCGCGTGGGTACGCGCCAAGCTCGACGAATTGGTCCTGGCGCTATGCACTGCAGGGTCGAAGAACGCCACCCCTCTATGGACCCGCAAGCTCGGACCCTTGGCACCGATCGGACTGCTGTTGCTCAAGGGGAACCTCTTCCTGTCGCTGCTGAAACTCAAGTTCCTGCTCAGCTTCGCGAGCTTCGCGGCCGTTTATTGGGCGCTCTATGGCCCCTGGTTCGGGTGCGGCTTGGCGGTGCTCATCTTGGTGCACGAACTCGGGCATCTGATCGCGGTGCGCAGGCGCGGACTCGCCGCCGACCTACCCATGTTCATTCCGGGCTTCGGCGCCTACGTGCGCTGGAACGCCGCGGGGGTCAGCGCGGACACTCGGGCGCTGGTGAGTCTCGCCGGACCGTTCGCGGGAGCTCTCGGCTGCGCCTTGTGCGCACTCGTCTGGCTGCAGACACAGCAGGGGTTGTGGCTCGCTCTCGCCGGCTTTTCGGCCTTCATCAATCTCATCAACCTCGTTCCCGTCTGGACGCTGGACGGCGGACAAGCCATGGGGGCGATCAATCGCGCCGGGCGCATCGGCATCGCCATCGCGGCGGTCTTGTTCGCTGCGTTCTTCCGGCAGCCGCTGATCCTGCTGGTCGCCGGCGGCGCGGTATACCGGGCGTGCGAGTCAGGCTGCGAGGATCTGCCGGCCAACCACGGGGTCACCGCTTATTTCATCGTCCTCGTTGCAAGCTTGGGGTATTTGTCCGCGTTGGCCCCGATGGGAGCGGCGCGATGATCATGAGCGGCACGGCCTTCGGCAAACCGGGCACGGCGCCGACCTGGTGCTCCAGCGACAAGGATTTCGTCACGACGGCTCTCGGCCCGTCGCGGCTCTGGGCGACCGTCGGCCACGGGATTGTCAATGAGGTCTACTGGCCCTCGACCGGACAACCGCAGATTCGCGATCTCAGCTTCTACCTGGTTGGCGCCGACGGATGGATCGATCTGAAGCGCATGCGCCGCTATGAGCTCGCGACGCCGGGTCTGCATCTGCCCCTGATCACGATCACGCATACGGGCGAGCATTACTCGCTGACGCTGGAAATCCTGCCCGATCCGCGCCGCGACGTCTTGTTGATTCGCTATACGCTCGTGGGTGCCTATCGGCTCGTCGCGATCGTCGCACCGCATCTTGGCAGCAGCGGGCGCGACAACGACGCTTGGCGCGAGGGACCTAACTTGTATGCGCGCCATGGTGATGCCGCGCTGTGCTTCAAGGCGAGTGTGCCGTTCGCGCAGGCGAGCTGCGGTTATGTGGGTTACTCGGATGGTTGGCAGGACCTCGCCCGCCATGGGACGCTGCGCTTCGACTTCTCGGCGGCGGATGCAGGCTCGGTGGCTCTGACGGGCGAGGCGGCGGAGCCCCATGGCATTTTGGCGCTCGGCTTTGCCGCGACCGCGAGCGGTGCTTACACCTTGGTCCACAGCGCGCTCGCCGACGGATTCGACGGCTTGCGCGCGGAGTTTCTCGCCGCCTGGGAAACCTGGGGCCAACCGCTAAAGCTGCCGCGGCCGACGCCGCGGCTAGGACGCGCCGGTGTGCTGTCCGCGACCATCTTGAAGATCCACGAGGACCGCAATTATCCGGGAGCGGTGGTCGCGAGCCTGAGCGTGCCCTGGGGCAACACGTCGGACACGCTGGGCGGATACCACCTCGTCTGGCCGCGCGACGCGACCTTGAGCGCCTTCGCGTTATTGGGGGCCAATCAGCTGCATGACGTACGGCGTATGCTTGCCCACTTGCTCGCGACGCAGACCGCGGAGGGCCGCTGGCCGCAGAACTACTTTCCGGACGGCGTGCCGTTTTGGACCGGCACGCAACTCGACGAGGCCGGCTTTCCGATCTTGCTCGCGGCCAAGCTGCGCGAGCGTGGTCTGCCTGAGCTACACGGGACCGGTTCGATGGTGCGCGCAGCCGTGGGGTTCATCATCCGCACGGGTCCTTCGAGCGAGCAGGATCGCTGGGAGGAGAATCCCGGTGTGAGTCCGTTCACGGTCGCCGTCGCGATCAGCGCATTGATCGCCGCGGCGCCCTGGCTCGACGATCCGGACGAGCGTGCCTACACGGAGTCGGTGGCCGATGATTGGAATGCACGGCTCGAGTCCTGGTGCTATGTCGAAAACAGCGCGCTCGCGGCGCGTGCCGGGGTCGCCGGTCATTACGTGCGCATCGCGCCGGCCGGAACAGCGGGCGGGTTAGCCGATTGTATGCAGCTGCGCAACCGCAACGGCGAAACGATCGCTGCGGCGGCGCTCGTCAGCATGGATTTCTCGTACCTGGTGCGCCTCGGTTTGCGCGGCGCGCATGATCCGCGGGTCGCCGCGACGATCAAGGTCGTCGACGCCGTGCTGCGCGTTGCGACGCCGTCCGGCGATCTTTATCACCGCTACAACGAAGACGGCTATGGCGAGCATCGCGACGGCCGACCGTTCGACGGCAGCGGCATCGGCCGCCTATGGCCGCTGCTGGTCGGGGAGCGTGGTCATCTCGCCATGCAGGCGGGCGAGCCGACACTCGCCTACCTCGAGACGATCTGGAATTGCGCGAGCGTCGGCGGCTTGTTACCGGAACAAGTCTGGGACTCGGAGCCGATTCCGGCGCGCGGCCTGGCGCCGGGCCGCCCTTCCGGCAGCGCGATGCCGCTGCTCTGGTCGCATGCCGAGTTTCTCAAGCTGCTGATCGCGTCCGAGGACCGGCGGCCGTTGGAATTGCTGGCAGCGGTCGAGGCACGCTACGGCGGCGCCGCAGCGCATCGCGCCGCCGCCTGGCATTGGCGCGACGAGGTCCCGGTCGAATGTCTCGAGGTCGGTCTCGCCTTGGAGGTCGAGGCGCGCGCGCCGTTCACGCTGCATTTCGGCTTCGATGGCTGGCGGCAGATTCAAGAGCGCGAGGCGGAGCCGCGACCGTTTGGCATGTGGGGCGTGCGCTTCGCCGCGGACGACCTCGCGGCCCATGGCCGCTTGGATTTCACGCGCCGCTACCCGCACGGCTGGGAGGGGCGCGATCACGCGGTCCGGTTCGTCCAGGGGCCGATCGCGCACCGCGCCGAGTTGGCATAGGCCGCCGACGGCGGCGCCACGCAAGAATCACGGAGTCCGGGTCTGGCGCTCTCAGTTCGTCCAGCGGATCGCGGCGCGCAGCTGCAAGGCGATCCGGTCCAGCGCCGCCGCATCTAGATTCTGATTTCGCGTCAGAACCGCGATCGCGCCGTGGCCCGGCACGGGCAATATCTCGCCGCGGTAGCCTTGCTCGTCGAAGTTGTCCGCCGATCGCGCCGCTTCGTGCACGAGGACCATGACGGTCACCGGCCCGGAGGCATCCTGCACGACCAGGTGCGGTACTTGGTGGCCGCGAAATGCACAACTGCTGGCATAGCTCACGAACCCGGCCGCCGTCGCGGACAAGCGCATGTGGGCATCCTGCATGACGGCGTCGAGCGCGGCCGGCGGCACCGCGATCGGCGTGCGTCGCCACGCATCCGGCTCGCCCGCCATATGGATCACCACGTCGTCGGCGAGACTCGACCGTGGTACGGCGAGCCAGAGCAATGCAGAGGCGCCGGCCGCACCGATGAGGCTGGCGGCAATCGCAACCCAGTGCCGCCTGCGCGCCACGGTCGGACGGCTCGGGCGGGCCGCGGGCGGAACGGGCAGCGGCAGCCGCATAGCGCGCGTGAGCCGGGCTTCGAACGCCTCGATACGCCGGGTGAATTGCGCGCACGCCGGGCAGGCCGCCGCGTGCGCACGCATGTCGGCCGTCGTGGCCGCGGGGTCCGCGAGGAGCGCGGCCCGGTATTGCTTACACTCCATCATCTTCCGGATCCTGCGAAACGTCCTCGCCGCAAAGCGCCCGCAGCCGGCAGCGGGCGCGAAACAGGCGGGTCAGCACCGCCGCCGTGCTCAGCCCCAGCTGCGCCCCGATCTCGGCCGTCGTGAACCCCATCAGCACCTGCAGGACCAAGGGCTCTCGATACTCCTCGGGCAGCTGGTAGATCGCCAGGCGCAATTCTGCGAGATCCGGGTCATCGCCGCCCGCCAGTGCCGGCTCCTCGCTCGCGACCAGTGCATCGAGATCGACGGTGGGCAGCCGCTTGCGTTCGAAAGTGCGGGCGTACTCGCGCCGGATGATGGTGAGGAACCAGGGCTTGAGGGCTCGGTCGTCCTGGAGTGAGTCCTGTGCTTTCCAAGCGCGCAGCAGCGCCTCCTGTACGACATCTTCGGCAAGGCTGCGGTCGCGGGACAACCACAGCGCGAAACGCAGCAGATCGGGACGCAGTGACTCGCATAAAGCCTGGAACCGGGCCCGCTTCTCATTTTCGCCGACTCGGGTGCGCATGGTTAAATCGGCTTCCATCCCCCGATATCGGGGGGGCGATAGTAGCGCATCGCGAGTTCCACGCCTTGGCCGCGCCGGTTGCAGCCCGCCGTCGGTTAAACTCGCCGCTGAAGCTCGCGCAGGAGGCATGTGGAGATGACCGGCAATTACGACGATTTATTTCCGAAGATTCGCCTGCGGCGAATGCGGCGGGACCAGTTTTCGCGACGCCTGATGCGCGAAACCCAGCTGACCGTCGATGCGTTGATCTATCCGGTCTTCGTGGTCGAAGGCGTGGGGCAGCGTCAGCCCATCGCCTCGATGCCCGGGATCGAGCGTCTCTCGATCGATCAACTTCTGCACGAGTGTGCGGCCTTGGTGCGCTTGCGCGTGCCGGCGATCGCGATTTTCCCGGTGACGCCGGTCGAGAAGAAGACTCTGGACGCGCGCGAATCCTGGAATCCGCAAGGCATCGCGCAGCAGGCGGTGCGCGCCGTGAAGCGCGAATTTCCGAGCCTCGGCGTCATCACCGACGTGGCGCTCGATCCCTTCACGACCCACGGTCAGGATGGCATCATCGACGCTGCCGGCTACGTGCAGAACGACATCACCGTCGAGACCCTGATTCGCCAGGCGCGCTCGCATGCCGACGCGGGCGCCGACGTGGTCGCCCCGTCGGACATGATGGACGGCCGGATCGGTGCGATTCGGGGCGCGCTCGAGGACGCCGGCCTGGTGCACACCCGGATCCTCGCCTACGCGGCCAAGTATGCGTCGAGTTTCTACGGACCGTTTCGCGACGCGGTGGGATCGGCTGGGCAGCTCGGCCAAGGCAACAAGAACACTTATCAGATGGATCCGGCGAACTCGGACGAGGCGCTGCGCGAGGTCGAACTCGACATCGCCGAGGGCGCGGACATGGTCATGATCAAGCCGGGTCTCCCCTACCTGGACATCGTCCGGCGGGTCAAGGACCGTTTCGGCATGCCCACGTTCGTTTATCAGGTCAGCGGTGAATATTCGATGCTCATGGCGGCGGCGGGCAATGGCTGGCTCGACGAGCGGGCGGTCGCCTTGGAAGCGCTGCTGGCGATGAAACGCGCGGGCGCCGACGGCATCCTGACTTATTTTGCCAAGCGAGCCGCGGAGTGGCTGCAAGAGTGAGCGGCGCCGGCGCCGGGGCGCCCGACCAATACGGCGTTGCCGGCCATCCGGTCGCGCACAGTTGGTCGCCGTTCATCCACGGGATGTTCGCCAAGGCGACGGCGCAAAATCTGGTTTACCGCCTGTTCGACATCGCTCCGGCAGAATTCCGGCGGGAGACCCTGCGGCTGCTCACGAGTGGCGTTCGCGGCCTCAACATCACGCTGCCGCACAAGCAGTCTGCCGCGGAGCTCGTCAACGAGTTGACGCCGCGGGCGGCGCGGGCCCAAGCCGTCAATACGATCGCGTGTTTCGACGATGCGAAACTGATCGGCGACAACACGGATGGTGTCGGTCTGGTGTGCGATCTGGAGCAAAATCTGGCGGTCACCCTGCAGCAGAAGCGTGTGCTCGTGCTCGGCGCCGGCGGCGCGGTGCGCGGCGTGCTGGCACCCCTGCTGGAACGCGATCTGGCGCAACTCGTGATCGCGAACCGCACGGCGGCCAAGGCGCGAAGATTGGCCGCCGACTTCGGCGACCTCGGACCCGTCATGGGTTGCGGTTTCGACGAGATCGACGGCCCGCCCTTCGACTTGATCGTCAACGGCACCTCGGCGAGCCTGCAAGGCGAGATGCCGGAGCTGCCGGTGGGCTTGGTCTGCGAGGACACCGTCTGCTACGACATGGCATACGGCAGCGGCCAGACGCCCTTCACGCTTTGGGCCAGGTCGCTGCATGCGAAACGCACCACCAAAGGCTGGGGAATGTTGGTCGAACAGGCAGCCGCTGCATTTGTGTTATGGCGGGGGATCCGCCCGGACACGAAGCCCGTGATGGAGGCGCTCGAGCAATACCGGTGAAGCCGGGGCTGCCCGCTAGGCGCTGCGGTAGTGATCCTTGACCTTGACGTAATTCGCCGCCCCGTACACGAACTGATCGAGCTCGCGCGTCGTCAGTTCGCGGACGCGCTTCGCCGGGTTGCCGATATACAAGCCGCGGCTGCTGAGCGTCTTGCGCGGCGGGACGACGCTGCCGGCGGCCACGATCACCTCGTCCTCGACGATCGCGCCGTCGAGGACCAGCGCGCCCATGCCGACGAGCACGCGACTGCCGATCCGCGCGGCATGCAGCACCGCCTTGTGCCCCACCGTGACGTCATCGCCGACGATCAGGGACAGACCGCCGGGGGTCAAGGGTCCGTCGTGCACCACGTGCAGCACGCAACCGTCCTGGATGTTCGTGCGCGCGCCGATTTCGATGCTGTTCACGTCGCCGCGCACGACGGCAAACGGCCACACGGAAACGTCTTCTGCGAGGGTCACGCGTCCGATCACGAGTGCCGTCTCGTCCACATGGACGCGCGCGCCGAGGACCGGGTAAGCATCGAGATAGGCGCGTATCGCCATGCGTTTCAGCGCATCGTGACGAGCTCTTCGGCGCTCGTCGGGTGGATCGCGATCGTGTCGTCGAAGTCGCGCTTGGTCGCGCCCATGCGCACCGCAACCGCGAAACCTTGCAACATTTCGTCCGCTCCCGCGCCGATCACGTGGCAGCCGACGATCCGCTCCTC
>Ga0116231_10011504_pt1 | contig 13558 bp, 9 predicted proteins | sample S1TSphgellanicum_2_FD_89695 | JGI IMG/M metagenome (GOLD analysis project Ga0116231, IMG submission 89695) | Host-associated microbial communities from peat moss isolated from Minnesota, USA - S1T2_Fd - Sphagnum magellanicum MG | ecosystem: Host-associated > Plants > Peat moss > Unclassified... | reverse complement strand
CTAGTTGGTCCCTTCTGGGACCTGGAGTGAAGGTAGGCCTAACGCCCAATTTTATGAAGGGTATTCATATTTTTCCCCTTTCAATTGTTTGGTGCTCTGAAATTTCAGATTGCATTTTGAGCCAAAATTGCTCAGGCCTACCTCCACTAACAAGAATTAATTAAGCCAAAATTATTATAACAAGAATTAATTAAGCCAAAATTATTATACCTAATGACCATAGTAGTAAGTACTATGGCAAGTTCAACATTTCAATGTCCTATATATATATATATATAAAATTTATTTTGAAGATTCCATGTTGAAAATAGAGTTTGTGTGCACCCCACATCTCAAGGGAAAAGTTTCCAACTGAGGTACAAAAATGTTGTCTTAAGGAGGTGGAATGTGGGAAAAAAGATTATACACACACACACATATATGTTATACTACTCCGATTGTGAAACTTCATCAAATGAATTGCAACAACAATAACAACAAACAAAATGAGGAACAAATCACGACAACAACCCAACTAAAGGAAGAAGGAATCTTATAGTTCACATGTCACTCACTCCAACCAACTACGGTAAGAATGCATCAATTTGGCTCTGTAGAGATGTTGTACACATGCACATGCATCTTCGAATAATTTTGGGAAGAACTAGGTATAGAATGATTGATGGGTTGGAGAGCTTAGGAAAAAATAAAAAGCACCCCAAGTATGTTCTTCTTGTCCCCCGCCCCATGGATTTGTAGGAAGGTTCACTTTGTGCTTGTGGAAGGTTCACTTTGTGCTTGTGAAATACAGAGAAAAAAAAAGAAAGGAAAAAAATGTTTTCCCAAATTCAAAATATATTCACACAAAAAAAACATCCATAGGTCTGTAACCAAAAATAAAATAGAACATATTTTCTGCATTTTGTATTTGTGACATTTTCCTCCCTTCAATCCTTCTCCCTATATATATATATATACACTCCATATCACCAACACATATTGAAATTTCAACCTAACCCAATTATATACATCTCTGACAAAAATTTGATGGAAAACTGATTAGGGTTCAAGGCTCCTTTGCCAGCAATTGTCCTTTTGTCCTCATTAGTGGGCCATCATCCATGCTCTTTGTTACCAGGTGTAATGAGGTCTAATGACTGACACTTGACAACAATGATTGGCAAAGTTTGTTTGGGGGGAGGGAGAGGTGGGCACTTTGGATAGAGAGGGAGGAAGAAGAAGAAGAAGAAGGAAAACATAATGATAAAAAATGAAGACTAGGTAATTATATTAGGGTTTATAAGTAGAACATTTAAGAGAATTATGGGTTAGGGGAGGTTAAATCAATGTTGGCCCATTCTCATTTCTTTTTTCATAAACCTTGAGGCAGAGTCTTGCTGATTTCTATAAGAAAATTGGGCATCACATAAGGTATCAATATCAAAAATTTAAGAAAAAGACTCACATATTATCAATTTCTTCATTAAAGTAATAGTTATGTTTACCAATATATCTGGTTATTTTCAAAACACTCCCTTGTTATGTGTAAGGGTTGATATTCAGATACTCACCTTGAGAACCACTTGGTATACACCTATGGTAGGTTTTTAGGGTTTGTGTGTGTGTATATCTATATATATATATGGCCAAGGGTACTTTCTTCTTTGGATTATTGTCTATATATGTGCATATTGATCTTCTAAATATGTTTAAAACGATATTAAAGCAAAAAAAAACCTATTTATTTGTAAGCTATTCTAAACCCAACTACCTATAGCCTAATCACAAAACCCAATTGTCCTCATTGTTTGTACATATGGTAGTTCCCACTCACACCCAATCAAGGAGCTTACTAATCCACAATCACAACTTAATTAATTACCTAATTGTCAACCTACCTACCATAGCTAATAAAAGAACCCAACAATTGTGCAAAATCAAAGAAAAAGGGGGTAGAGGGGTGAGATGTTCTTATATCATTACACAACAAGTTATAAAATCTAACAAATGGGTTTAAAATGGGTTTTTAGGTTTGAGAATCAAGAACTTACCCAGATGAAAATACACACCCATACATGATTAGATCATTAGGTTTAAGGATCAAGAACATACAAGTAAATTATTAGATTGTGATAAATCAATACCCAGCACATCAGGCTTTTTGTCAACTCTCTTGATGCTACCCAAAACCACCAGGGTTTAGGGTTTTAGGATGCTAAACTCATACATTATTGGTGGGAAATTAACTCAATAGGGTGCATGATTTAATGATGTATTTAGAGCAAGCTTTGCTCTCATTGATAAGCTTCCATATACTACATACACGTGCATTTGCATATATGTGTATGCGAACATATATAAACCATAAACCCTAAATCACATAAATGATGAATATATACCATAAACGCTAAATCACATGCACGATGAATATATATCGTAAACCCTAAATCACATACATGATGAATCTATATCATAAACTCTAAATTACATACATGATGAATATATATCATAAACCCTAAATCACATACACAATGAATTAAGGAAGGAAAGAAGGGAGGAAGGAAGGAACGTGGAAGGAAGGACCCAAGTTTCAAGCATGATGAAGCAAGCATTTTGAGGGTGTGTCAGAAATGAGAGGTGTGGGCAAAAGGCAGTAGTCGGTGGCAAGCTTGTTGGGGTTGTGAGCAGCTAGAGCTAAATTCAATCTAGATGCCTCTGGACAACCCTCAGGTTGGGACCACTCAACATACACCAAAACCCCACCTCCTTCTTCTCTTCTGACTTAGAAATATTCTAACCAAAATGCTTATTGTTGGGGAGGTGGGCAACATGACTGAGTCAAGAAGTGACTCTGGGTTCGTGTTATATACCCCACTTCCATGACCAAACCAACTGCCTTTCCCTCATCCAAGAAGATGCCCAACACCTCAGATCACGGCCAGTTGAGCTCATCTGACAAGTGCACACAAAACACACACACACAATCACAATCATAATTTGTGCTCATAAAATGTTGCCATGTTTTCAACTCCCGCGATCATTGAACTACAAAGGTTTGTAATTCAAAGGGAATTTCAAACAGGACTTTGAATCCAAATAAAAACTGTGCTTTTCCATTGGGCTTTTGGTTGTTCTTTTTGGTTGTTGTTATGTGTGTTTCAATATATATGTAACTTTTGTGCTCAGAAATAACAGAAGGGTGGTGGCTAACCTGATTATAACCTTATGATTGATTGACTTCTTCATCTGATAAGGAAAATTATGTATCTGGATTTAAAAGTAATATAAATGGGTGTATGTGTGTATTTTGTCTGTTGGTGTCTGCTTTTTTTTTCCCCCCTTTTCCTCCACCCCCCCCATCCCCGCTCTTTCATGCTTAACTACACACACTTGTTGATCCTCATATACTAACTTCATAAGTTTTTTTGCGTGTCATGTGAACTTAACACCCATAAGTGTGTACCATTGCGGTTGGAAACCTGGTATGATCAGTGTTGGCCAGATCTGGATGGATTTTCAACTGGATCCAAAGTCAAGAACCTACCTCAAGACTTGGATTCAGATGTGACAAGGAGAAGCTAGGGTTGGCTAGACTTGGCCTTAGAATTGCCTCGAAAGATTTAAGGCCTTTTTTACATGGGGGTTTATGTCCTAAGTCTAATTAGGGTTTAGGCAAGGTCTTGAATGTAATTAAAGGTTCTATGGCCATTTTGCACTTTGCAATTTCTTAAGGAGAAGTCTCTTCGTTTGACCACCTTTGTAAGTTCTTGGGTACAAGTATATGGGTGAATCCAAAAGATTCAAAATCACTTAAAAAATCAAGTTTGGAACCGTCCATAATAAGAATAAGCCAAAACCAATCTTAGCCTAAACCCTTTGGGTTCTTTAATGGTTGGACCTATTGACTTGAAACTATTGGTCAAGAACATTTGACCCAACCTTGCAAATTTAATTTTTTGTAAGATTTTGATACTTACACAATTTTTAATTTTACTTGATGTAACACTTAATAGCTACTTTCACAATTTTCAGTTTTCAACTTGTTGTAAAACTTTACATATATTAAATGTTCAACCTTTGAGGAGTGGTTTGTATACAAGTATATGAGGAAAGCAAACCCTCTTTTCAAACCCAGCCCAAATGCTGTTGAATTTTAAAAAATTGTCAAAACTAAAACGCCACGTTTTGAGTTTTGAAAAACCATGCTCAAACTCGCACCTTAAGAACTGGCAAAACTTTTCAAAGAGTCAAGAACTGACACTGGAGGTTCTTTCAAAGAAGAAAAACTAGGTAACCTTGGTTAATCACTGTGGTTAGCTATGGGACATGAATACAAGCAAATGAATGTTTTGTGTTTGCAATGTGCATAGGATAGTAGGAAAGATCTTGCATGGTGTGCTAGTTCAATTTGGCAAGCTTTGTAGGTTATATGAATTTGAACACCTAAAATTGTCATATTGACTAGGTTGGACTTGAACTTTTCCTACGCTCTTTTTCTTTAAGAAGAAAGATAATTTGAAACTCAAGTTCTCAAGTTGAACTTGATTTTATTAAAAAAAAAATGTTGATTAAAACCCATAAACTACCAGTTCCTACATTCACATGTTCCCAAACAAAATTGAATTATTATGGAGGCTAGTAGTGGGCTTGGCTCATGGGGTCAGAAGCTTTTAACCTTTGAGAAAGAGAAGATTATTATTGTTGGGCTAGGATTTGGGCTAGGATTCACGATTAAGAGCCTCTTTGCCGTCTTGTTAGGGCCTCATGTTCGAGGTGAGCTCTATTGTAGGATCTATAGGGGGGGAGTGCTTGCTTGCTTGCTTGCTATCAAAGAAAACAACAATTTACTTGCACAACAATAGTAGTGAACAATTTTCTTATTTTCTTATACAAGTCACAAGATGCACTTATTGGATGATATGAATAATGAGATGCACTTCCAATTCTATTGGAATTTGGTAGATCCTTTAGGGTTTTACCCTCAACCATAGGAGTGGCCATGATCAAATAATACATATGTATGTATGTATGCAAGTGTATATGAATGTATTTTCACATTAGAAGTTGGCAATCATATACACATTAGAAAACTGAAGAGTGAACATTTTCTTGTGCTCGGAAAAAAGGAACCTTACCATGCAAGAAAAGAAGATCTGGATTCGGCAACCCTCGGTCGGTCACAAAACGAAATATATGTTGCTACCCGGTGATGAAAATATGCCCAAAATGATTGCCTATTAAGTTATGATGAAGTTGCAAAGACACCTTGATCACCTCCGTGTACATACATACATACAAGTTGATGATGTTCTGTAGAGTAAATAAGTAAGTAAGTTATTGAAAACCATTTTTGTCATTTCCATGTGCAAGAAGAAGACCAAGTAACCAATCAAAGTTTCATTTTATGCCATGGTATATGTGTGTGTGTGTATGTATGTAGTGTTTTGTGTGTATGTGACCAAGTAACCAAAATTTTTAATTTCCTTATAATGTGACCAAGGGAGTCAATAGATTTCATTTCCATTATGAAAGGGGGAACTAACATGACCCAAATTCTCAAAAGCATAAAGGTGGACGGTGCAGAAAATTCCCACCCTCATTCCCTCCCCCAAAGGAGAAGAAAAAGGAAAAAAAAGGAAAAAATTGCCACAAAATGGCAAAAACAAAAGCACCCCATTCTCTCCCCTCTCCCTCCCTTCCTCCCCCACCCCGCCTCTCCTTCCCGTCCTTCCCTCTCCTTCTCTCTTCTCTCGTCCGTCTCTCATATGTGTGTGTGTGCGTGTGTGCGTGCGCGCTTTTCTCTGTGCCCAGAGAGTTCGTTCGTTCGTTGTCTTGAGAGTTTGATTGTTGTTTGTTTCGTCAGTTGCGGGGTGGTCTGTTGTAATCAGGCAAAGTAAGCGGTGGAGTTTCTGACCCAGCGGGATTTTTTTTTTCTTTTTTCAAGAAGAAGAGGAAGAAAGGAACTTGGCGAGGAAGAAGAAAGAAGAAGAGAAAGGAAGAAGACGAAAAGGACGAAGAAGAGGAGGAGGCAGAAGAAGAGGAGGAGGAGGAGGGAAGATAGGATGGAATATTTTTTCTCTTGTTGTTGTGGTTGTAGGATTTCAGTTTTTTCCTTCTTTTTGGGTTTCACAATTCTCTCTCATGAGCTACTCTCCTCCAGTTTCATCTCGCATAATATCTCAGCTCCCGCGTGCTCGATTTCCATATCTAGTTTCCGACTCTAACACACAAACTCTCTAGTCTGTCAATTATTTAAGCAAAACAAACGCGCACATATATATACTTGTCTCACACATACTGCGACTCGCGTGCTAGCTCTCAGCTCTTGAAATCGCGATTGTGTGCGTGTGTGCGTGTGTGTGCGTGCGCGTGTGTACAATCATACAATATTACTATTCTCTCTAGATAGTGTTGGATTCTTTTGTTGTCTCCGGATTGAACCTCGCAGTCAAGTTCAAGAAATACAAGCAGCTGATCTAAAATCAGCCGGTAACAACGTCTTCCCGAACTCTTGAATCTTGAGTTTTGATTTTCAACACAGTGCGGAGTCTGCCAGCATCAAACGCAAGCATGCACTACCAAGTAATATAGACAGAGAGACTACAGTCTAGACTCTAGAGACAGAGAGGAGCTCGAGACACACAAGGATTGATAGATAGATAGATAGAGAGAGAGAGAGAGAGAAGGAGAGACGGACACATCTCTGCACACTCGTCGACAATCGTCGACAACCGCTAGCTAGCTTGTGTTGTTGTTGTGGATTCCATATCTATGTCACCCACTATGCGCATACGCAGCCACGAAATTATCAGCCACCAACAACAGAAACGACGAGCACGCAGCTTGCTTTCGGATCAGGTAATTTGCAGCCAGATTTTGCCCTTCCTCCTGCTCCTCCTCCTCGCTAGCTTTGCTTACACACTGACCTGTAGCTAGGTTTTTGTTGCCCGCAGAATTTTGTTTTTCAGCTTTGTAGATACGGTCCGTGAGATGCACCAGCAGCCTGCACAGGCTACAATGACTAGCTAGCTGCGTCGCCATTGAATCTGCAGCTGCAGAGTTAGAAGAACTCACATTGGGTCGTCGTCGACTAGCAGTGGTGCAACTTATACGTCATCTTCCTGAAGTTGAGCAGCTTCTTAGCTAAAGAGAACGCTGTAAAAGACGGCCAGTTTAGAATCGCAGGGTTCAAACAGCAGCTTCTTCAGCTGTTCTTGAATTTGCTGGTTGGTTTTGGAGAGAAGAATTTCAAGGAATCGGAAGAGCCAAGAGACGACGACGACTCTACTACCAACAAAGGAACAAGCTGTACAGCTTGTTTGCGAGTATGAGTGAGGATTGAGTGATGAATCTAGAACGGTCCGCGATCGAGAGTCTGGGTTTTTTTGGACAGTTTTTGGGTTGTAGCTGTATTGACTAAGATCGATCATGCATGGGGTTGATCCGTAGCAGAAGATCAGAGTGTATTGCACAGTTTTCTTGCACAAGAGCTTTGAATTTCCAGGAGCTAGCTAAGTTATAAAGCTCCCTTGAAGGATCGCGCAGCTTGTTGTCGTAACTGCTTATTGCAGTTTCGAGTATACAGCTACTGCTTCTCAATGATGCAGCGGCAGCATTTTATCTACCGAGTGCAGCACTAGTCTCGAGGGGTTGAACTGACTTTGTTGTACATGCTGCAGGCGCAATGTATCATCATCATCATCATACCAAGAGGTTCAATGCAGTCACAGCAGCAGCAGCAACAAACTTTGCGTCGTCGGCCAATCAGACTAGTCCAGCCGGGGGTGGTGGTTCTTCAGGTGCAGCAGCAGCAGCAGCAGCAAAACAGCGGTTACGATGGTCTCCAGAGCTGCACGAGCGGTTTGTAGATGCCGTGTCACAGCTCGGCGGACCTGATAGTAAGTGCTCAGCTCGAAGTAGCCGGAGCAGAACATAATCTTTTTGCTTGCAACCCATTTAGTATACTCTCGCAACAACAACAACAACAAACAAACAAACAAACAAACAAACAACAATCTTCAAAACAAAAAAATCTAGTGCTCGCTCGGTCCACCGTCCCAGCAACAAGCAACTGCTAATTGCTTGCTGCATGTGGACAGCTTGCTTGAAAGGACCACACGGGTGTCAAAGATCTAGTAGAGCTAGCTTGGGATCAGTCCCTTGCACCAGGTTTTGCAACAAGTCTCAGATCATGAGCATTTTCAGCAATTTTGATGAAGCATTTCAGACAGTATCATGCTGTACAAGTTAGTTTCAAAAGGAACAATCTTTGGAGCTCTAGTAGGAATTACTAGGGTCCTCGATGATCATGACAACCAGGCAGTCGTCGTCTGTCCATGCATGCATGCTCGCTTGCTGGGTGGCTCATCATTTCTCTCTCCATGATGAGATGATCAGTTTCTTCTGAATTAGTACCTTGCCTTCTGATCATCCAGAGCTTGCTCCAAGAACTTCTCGGACTCTAGTAGCAGCTAGCACCGCCCCCCTTGCGGCAGGTGCAAGGATCATGTTTGAAGGCAAGTTTTTTTGGAGAGGTCTTGATTGATGAACAGCTCCAGCTGCAGCTTCAGATGATATCTAAGTTGATTCAGGCTTGATAAATTGGCAGGAGCAACACCAAAAGGAGTACTGCGGTTAATGGGAGTGCAAGGACTTACAATCTATCATGTGAAGAGCCATTTGCAGGCAGGCAAAACAACACACTCCTCCTCCTCCTCCTCTTCTTCTTCTTCAAGTCTTCTTCCCTGGAGTAGAACTTAGACTCCATTTCTTCTTCTTCTTCTTCTTCGTGTTTAACATTGTACACTTTCTAGTGCACTGGTACAATAACATATTTAAGTGTTTGTCTTCTTTGAACATTCTCTTTGAAATTATCTTGGATTTGTCAGTCTTTTTTTATCTCTTCAGAATTAATTTTAGCAGATTCTGGACAATGTTGTTTGTCAAAGAAGATATATCATGAGAGAGAGAGAGAGAGAGAGAGAGAGAGAGAGAGAGAGAGGACTGATTGATTTGAAGCTTCAAGATTGATTGATTTGCAGAAATATCGATTGGCAAAGTATGTCCCGGATTCTGCATCAGATGGTGAGCTTCCAGTACTTCTATCCCGGAGATTCTTGTTCATAAACGAAATAGATCTCAAAATTTCTGAAGAGGCTCTTGGCAAAATTCATCTCTGCATTTTTTTGTGTACATGTCTTTAGGCCAGTATGCATCTGATCTGATCAAGTGGTGCCATTGTTAATTTGTTTCCAACTTTGCTGAAATTTTCTCAAGTGATACAGTGCCATTTGTTGTTTCCAACCTTTGCTGATTTCTCAAGCACTGGTGCCATGAGTGTTACAGTTTCCTGAAGTTGTTGATTTCTCATCTGAATGGGGATCATGATTCTAAATTTTGGTTCTCGAGAAATCTTTGTGTGTTATACGGTGTACTGAAATTAATATAGACTCGGATTGTGTTGATTTTGATGTGCCATGATATGATCCAAGGTGGTACTAGTAAGGTGGATCAGAAGTCTAACAAGAAGAAGAATCCAGCAGCAGCTGCTCAGCCTGACATAATTCTTCCTGCTTCAGATTCAACATCGTAAGTCTCAGGCCAAGTTTGGAGTTTCCTATTTTCTTCTTGATTTGTAAAACTCTTAGTAATAAGACTCTGTGATTCTCTTTTGTGGTGTTCACTGGTTCAGGGTTCATCATGGTTGATACTTGCAAAATGTGGATAACAATGGTTGATGAACTCTCTTCAGTTCTCCACCAGCTGCAAAACTGCACTTGGCCCATCATTTGTAGCTCTGAAATTGCAGTTGTCAAATTCAGTAACAATACTAATGTGGGATATGTCACCAGCCTGTGTTGTGTTGAAGCTTTGACTCCAAGACTTCCTTTCTTTTGGGGAATCCAAGGAGAGAAAAATCTTTGATCTCTGACTGTTCAAATGGGGTTTTTTTTTCTTTTTTGTGTGTGGGTTTCTTTTCTTGACAGGGGCGTACAAGTTGATGATGCGTCACGCATGCAAATGGAAGTGCAGAAGCGGCTACATGAGCAGCTTGAGGTAACTTGTGCATCAAAATCTCATCGTTGTTGGAATTTGTTACAAGTTTCTGTTTGACTGTCTCATGCGTGCAAAAAAAATCTTGTAGAGTGCTTGCCTAAACTCCAAGTAAACTTGTGGGTGGTTTTCTGTTTTGTCATACTAGGTACAGCGCCATCTGCAGCTGCGTATTGATGCACAGTCAAAGTATTTAAAGAAAATTATTGAAGAGCAGCAAAGGGTTGGTGGCAGCACCAACACCACGACTACCATGACCACACATGATGACACAATATTACACACAGTTGCAGCAGCTTCTGTGAATGAACAAGGACTTGGAAGGAGTCACTCCCTGATAGCAGCAGCTGATGATCAGGAGCCATCATCAAATGAGGAGGCCTGCATTGTGTGCCAGGATGATGATGATGACAAGAAGCAGCAGCAGCATGATCAGCACCAAATTCCTGATCTTAGACTCTCAGTAGTAGTAACTCCAGGAGAAGAAGCTGGCATAGTGACAGATGATGATGCTTATAAGCTGGCTTGTTCAAAGGCCAGCAGCAATGAACAAGCTGGTGCCAGTATTAGCCCCCCAAGTATCAGGGAGCTTCATTTTGGGATAATGAGGTCATCAGAATCAACAACAAGTCAAGCTTCTTCTGCTCGTACAACCACCCAGCTACAACAACAACAACAACAACAACAGCATCAATCCCCACGAGTTGCACAGTATAACATGGGTACAGGAAATTTATATTCCGCATCTTTAAATTCAACATTCACAAGCTCTTGGACACCAAGCAGTCAATCACCATCAAAACGGACACGGTTTGCAGGTCATGGTGAAATAGTAGCTACTGGACAACAACCTGGCTCGTCTCAATCTGTGTCTTCAGAATCGGAGCCAGTAGTGCAACAGCATGATGGAGGAATCATGGTGGCAACCTGCACCACATCCAGTGGTGGCAGTGACTTCCAACACCAATCAATTCATCTGGTTCAAAAAGGTGTCACACCAGGATTTCCACTGTCAAGCCCAGCTTCAAACTGTGACCACTCTGATTTCAAATTGGCCATGGATTTCCCACTGGGGGGCGGCGGCAGCAGCAGCAACTTGCAACAAGCCCCACCTGCAAATTTAGCTGCAGCTCTGTATACATCCCAAACATCTGATCTCCATTCTTTGACAGGTGATGATTTGACACTCCGACCACTTAGAAGCAGCAGCAGCTTGCAAGGGTCACACATTGTAGCAATGGATCAGCAGTGGGCTGAACGACCTAGTACTACTACTCCTGAGTCTGATTCAGCTTCCCACGCAGTTAGACAAATGTTCAGCAGGTGGGAGGAGAATAGTGGCAAATCCAGTAGCACACTCTCAGGGGAAAACTTAGTGATGGAAAAAACACCAAACCAAAAAGTCTTCAGTAAATTAGCTCCTGGGGAGGTGAAACAAAACCAGCTGTAAAGAAAAAAAGCACACATTTTTATGGGTCAATATGGTTCCAACCCAAATTTGTTGTGAAACAGAGAGAGCGAGAGAGAGAGAGAGAGAGAGAGAGAGAGAGAGAGAGAGAGTAAGGGATGGTGGGGAAATCAAACCAAATTCATTCAACCTTGGTTGTTGCCATACCCTTTTGTTCAGACTCTCAAGAGAAGGCACAGTGTTGTAGGGGGAATAGGTAGTTAGTTTGTTTTAGTTGTAGGGTATCATTAGGATATCATTTACAAACAGGTGGGTGTTAGAAGGGCCTGGGGAAATGGCACAAGAGCTAAGAAAGAAAGAGGGAGAAAACATGGGGCAGCAGTGGCCATGAGTCTCCAACAAGTTTGTTACAATCCCACTCAAATTTGTGCTCACAAGATCTCCTTCTGATCTTCATTGTGGTCAGGAGAAACAGTACAATTGGAACGAGAAAAAGGAGAGCATTCTTCACACTTTGACATTGATGCATGACACTTTTGACAATTTTTGAAGCTTTCAATTTTTGGAGCAAAATACTCTCTTTTTGTTTGTGTGTGTGTGTGTGTGTGGTAGATCCTTTCATAGTTGGTATGACGAAAGGAAGAGAAACCTGCTTGTCCCCTAATTCAATAACTTTATTCCCAACACTGAATTTTACTCCCTACCTTTCTAATCTTCTCTTCTCCCTAAATTTTCCCAAAAATGTCTGCAGCAAAGCACACAAAGAAATCACATCATTAGATTCATGGCCATCCAGCCAACCGCAAAGGAAAAAGGTAGAAATGTGCACTGCTCTAGAAACATTCAAATGTCCGGTATGAATGGGTCCCAAATTGGACTAGAAAATTGGGTAATAATATACATATATTGCACCTTCCAACCCTCCTTTCCACCCAATGGTATTGATTGTGAACAGTTGAATGTTGACATCACACTAGTTGAAGTACAGTAGGCGTTCAAAAAGCTAAAACGACACAAAGCTGCAGGCATTGATGACATCAAACCAGAGTTCCTTTTGGATGCGGCTGTTGCCTTGCAACAACCACTATTGATTGCTTTTAACAAAATCCTGTGCGAGGGTTATTGTGAATCACTTTCTGTTGGGATCATACATGCACTATACAAAGGGGGTGATAATAGTCAGTTTGACAATTACAGGGGGATCACAGTAGGACCAGTCTTAGCCAAGGTGTTTGCAATGATTCTTGAGTCCCGCATGAGTCAGTGGGCAGAGACCAATGATTTACGCGCAAAGGGACAAGCTGGTTTCAGAAAGGACTTTAGGACAACAAATAATTTGTTTATTCTTCGCACTTTGATCGAACAAGCCAGATTTTAGAAAAAGAAGCTATACACTTGTTTTGTGGACTTCAAAAAAGCCTTTGATATAGTACCAAGGGACCTGTTGTGGCAGGTGCTGGAGGGACTTGGCATCAGTGGGCGGATACTGGAGTGCTTGCGCTCCATGTATCGTCAAGACCAGGCCTGCCTACACAATCCAGAGGAGGGGCTCACGCCCTCTTTTTTCTGCCGCATCGGAGTGAAACAAGGATGCCCCCTCAACCCACTCCTGTTTGGCCTCTTCATAGATGGCCTAGAGAAACATCTGAATGCTTTGGAGGGTGACACACCACCAATGTTGGGACAGCTAGCTGTTCGCTTGCTTTTGTATGCAGACGACTTAGCTCTCATGTCACACACTCCTGCTGGATTACAGAAACAACTGGATGTCTTGCAAGCTTTTTGCTGTGAGCGTCAGTTGACTGTGAATGTCAAGAAAACCAAGGTTGTTGTGTTTGAAGCACGCAAGTCTGTGTGTTAGGATTTTCAGTATGAGGGCGAAGCTCTAAAGCAACTAAATTCTTTCAAGTATCTAGGTGTTGAGCTGCACGGCACAAAAGGTATACAAGCGGCAATACAGCGGTTAGCAATGTCAGGGAAAAAGGCAGTTTTTACATTGCGGCGCAGATGCGCAAAACTGCGCATCTCTGACCCAGCATTACAATGCCAGCTGTTTGATGCACTAGTCAAACCAGTGCTTAGCTATGGGTGTGAAGTATGGTTAGACCACATAGCACG